>MDTB01221549.1_pt1 | contig 34597 bp, 35 predicted proteins | sample 811161 | NCBI WGS metagenome assembly MDTB01 (sample SAMN05326650, study PRJNA326480) | marine metagenome | isolation source: seawater | place: Mediterranean Sea | collected 2009 | reverse complement strand
TTAACTAAGATACAGTTAGCTAAAAAGATTAAGAAACATATAAAAAAAACTAAGATAAAAATTTTAAAAAATAAAAAAGACCCAGATAAAAGAGATTATTTTGTGAGTAATAGGAAAATAGAAAAAATGGGCTTTAAAACAAAATATGATTTAGATAAAGGAATAAAAGAATTATTTAATTTATATAAAAATGGTTATACGAAATTAAAAAATAATTATTAATATTTTATGCAAACTTTAAAATCTAACTTATACTCTAAAAAATACAAATTTAACAAACATCATTATTGGAAAAGAAAACTAAATAATCATAAAGGCGAAAAATTTGATATTCAACTATTAGCCCCAATAAAAAAAAATATTATTCAGTCAAAAAAGTTATTTAAAAAAAATATTGATATAATAAATATTGAAACCTCTTCTTATTGCAATAGAAAATGTTCATACTGTCCTGTATCTATCTATGGAAGAGAAGATAAAATTAATATATCGAAAAAATTGTTAAATTCTATTTTAAATGGCTTGAAAGACATTAATTATAATAGAGCTATATCATTAAATCTTTACAACGAACCATTAGCTTCAGATAGTTTTTATGATATTTTAAAAATTATAAAAAAAAAATTACCTAAAGCTATTATAGGAACTAACTCAAACGGGGATTATATTAAAAACGTTAACATATTAAAAAAGTTAAGTGATTTTGGTTTAAATAGAATTAAAATTACTGCTCATACACCACCTGAAAGAAATTTTTCTAAAGAATATATGATTTTTAGAATGAAAGAATTTGCAAAAAGAATTAATTTAAAAATTAAAAAAGAAGACCTTAATAAATTTCAATACTCATTTAAGATTAAAAATCTAGTTGGTATATTTCAGTGCCCCGATTGGATGAAAATGGGAAATTCTCGTGGTGGCACCATTAAGGCACTAAATAAAAAAACAATTAGAAGTTCTCCGTGCGTTAAACCATTTAGAGAATTTACCATATATTATGATGGCTCAGTTACTCCATGTTGCGATATTTACCATGGGAATAATTATTCTAAGTACATTGCTAAAAAGTTATCTTCTAATGATAAAAATGATATTTTCAAAGTTTATGCAGGAAAGACGCTTTCTCTCTGGAGAAAAGATTTGTTTGTTTGGTCAGAAAAAAAAGATATTTGTGGATCTTGTTCTGCTCCTGATCTAGCTGAAAAAAAAGATCAAAAAAAAAGAAAAAAAATTTTATCAATAAATAATTTCAAAATTTAAAGTGATAAAAAAAATTAAAATAGGAAGTAGTTTTATTGAAGAAAATAAAACAATTGTAGTTGCTGAAATATCTGGAAATCATGATGGAAAAATAAATAATTTAAAAAAAATAATTTTTAAAGCTAAACAAGCGGGATGTGACGCAGTAAAAATTCAAGCTTATCAAGCTAATACAATAACTATAAATTCAAAAAAAAAACATTTTTTAATAAAAAAAGACAATACTTGGAAAAAATTTAATAATCTTTTTTCACTATATCAAAAAGCTGAAACTCCATTTAAATGGTATAAAGAAATATTCAGGTATTGTAGAAAAATAAATATAACTGTATTCGCTTCAGTATTTGACAAATCATCTGTTGATTTTTTAGAAAAACTAAATTGCCCAGCTTATAAAATTGCTTCACCAGAAATAACGGATATCCCTCTTATAAGTTATGTAGCTAAAACAAAAAAGCCAATAATATTATCGAACGGGCTTGCAGATCTACCTGATTTAAAATTAGCTTTTAAAACAATAAAAAAAGAGAAGAATAATAAAATAATAATTTTGAAATGTACCTCAGCATATCCAGCTCCAGTAAATGAAATTAATTTAGCGTCGATGAAAAAAATTAAAGAAATATTCAAATGCCATATCGGTTTTTCTGATCACACTACAGGAATTTATACCCCAATACACGCATCATCGCTTGGAGCATCTATGATTGAAAAACATATTTGCCTATCTAAAAATAGCAAAACAATAGATAGTTTTTTTTCATCAACTCCAGATGATTTTTCAAATATGATAGATATTATTAAGGCAAATAAAATTTCTTCAGGAAAAGTTTCTCTTAATGTCTCAAAGTCATCGAAAAAAAATTTAAACGGGAGAAGATCTTTGTACGTTATAAAAGACATTAAAAAAGGTGAAAAAATAAGTTTAGAGAATATTCGTTCTATAAGACCCAGATTTGGATTACATCCTAAATACCTAAGAAAAGTTCTTAACAAAAGAGTAAAAATTAATTTAAAAGCAGGCGACCCATTAAAGCTATCAGCTATAAGATGATTCTAATTATTCAAGAAGTAAATTTTTTAAATTTAATATTAATAGCTATTTTCAAAATTTTTTTCAAAAAAATTTTTTTTTTTAATTCATCGAAATTTTTAAGAAATCAGAAATTTTTTAAATTTTTAAAAAATCTTCAAATTATTTGGGTTTCTTACGATGATTTTCCTATTAAACAACATACTGAAATTAAAAAAAATACTATAAAATTTTCAACAAATATTAGTGAAGAACTAGTTAGTAAAAAATTAAATATACCTTTAAAAAAAAATTCAATTTCATCGAATAGTTTAAAGATAATTCTCAATAACCTTTTATTAGATAGATTCGAAGAATATTTTGAATATGTCAAATTTGCTGATGATAATTTTAAAAAAAAAAATGAGAGTAAAGTTTTTTTTTATTGTAAAAAAAATTATATTACAAAAAAAATTTTTGAAGAAAGTGGTTACAAAAATTTAAATATTTTTGATTTTACGATTTTTGATGACTTTTTATTTAAAAAAATAAAATTTAGTATGAGACGAAAAAATTCGTCAACTAAAAATAATCGTATGAAATTCAAAAACATCAAAGATTTAAGTAATTTTAAATTCATATTTTTTCCACATAAAGGTATTCATGATAACTATTCTTTTAAAGATTATTATTATTCAAAAAATGAAAAAAATTTATTCAAAGAAAATATATTACATATTGAGTGGGATATTAATGAAATTAATGAAAAAAGCAGGGATTTTTACTTAGATAACAATATTAATGTTATTGAGTGGAAGAAAATAAAATATAAAAAAAATTTTCAAAATTTTTTATATAGTAAAAAAATCTTTTTATTTTTTTTAACTATTATACCTATTTTAGGTATAAACCTTAGCGTATATTTATTAATTGAGCTAATAAAAATTGAAAACTGTAAGCTTAAATTAAAAACGTTAAGTCATTTAAATTCAATTTTAGTTGGAAACGAATTTTTGTTTCCCACTCATTTAAATTTAGCATGCAGGAGTCTTAGAAAAAATATTTTTACATTAAGAGAAAAAACCCTTTTATACTCTCTTGGTAGAAGGAGTGATTATTCAAAATATTTTACAGTTTGCAGAGAAAATCAAAAAAACTCAATATTTATCGGTAATCCAAGACTGAAAGATTATTATAAAAAAAAAAGTGAATATGATAAATTGAAAAATTCAAGAAACATAAAAATGTCCTGCTTGGTTCTTGATAATAAAAGTAATTTAGATTGGTATAAAAATGGGAGAAATCTAATAGCAAATTGGAGACACAATAAAAATTTTTATAATGATATAATTTCTATTGCTCAAAGTAATCAAGAAATCTTATTTTTGTTAAAAGGCAAAGATTTAAATTGGAAAAAAATTCCTGAGTTTCAAATAATTTTACATAAAATTTCAAAAACGAAAAATATCGAAATTTTAGACAACAAACTTTGGGATTCTAATAAATGCTTAGGTTTTTGTGATTTTGCAATCGGAAAGTACACATCTTTAATAGATGAGTTTGTTACATTAAACAAACCTGTGATAATATTTGATAATGATTTGTTTCCCTTAGAATACTTAGATTTGAAACGAGAGATATTTGCAAGAAATTTAGGCGAATTAAGGGAAAAGCTTGCTAAAATTTTAGAGCAAAAAGAGTCATATTTACTTGAAAATGAAGATTGGAAAAAAAAACTAGATGGCACATTTGATCAAAATTTTTTTTTAAAGCTATTAATAAAATATGCAAAAGAACATGAAAAAAAACATAATCAGAACGATTAAAACAATTGTTTTGAAGAAGACAAAAAAAAAAGTAAGTGACAATTTTAATTTTATTAAATCCAAATTATTAGACTCAATCGACGTATTAGATATTATTTCTGAAATTGAAAATAAATTTAAAGTTAAATTTTCGAGAAAAGAGTTATCTAATTTAAAGAACCTAGATTTAAAAAAAATAACACATTTAGTTAAAAAAAAACTGTGACAAAAAATATTTATAAAATTTTAAAAGAAAAAATCGCTTCAGTTAAAAATAGCAATGAGAAAACTGCAATAATTTTTGAAAACAAAAAGATCACTTTTAGGCAATTGATTTTAAATATTGACAAATTTTCTAATCATTTACTTAAAGAAAAAAAAAATTTAAAGAAACCAATTATAGTAGCCCTAGAAAACTCTGAAAATTATATTTATCTGCTTTTTGCAGCATCTAAATTAAACTTACCTCTTTTGTTAATCAATCCCGGCTCAACCCCAGAAGAAATAAATGATATAGAAATAGACTCAAAATTAATAATTATTGATAAGAAAAATATTTTTAAATTAAAAAAAAATATAAAAAAAAAAGTTAAAATTATTCCAATAGAGATATTTACCAAACAATTGCGTTATGGAAAAAAAGAAAATAACAATTTTAAATCAAAAAAATTTATAATTAACTTTTCGTCAGGCTCAACAGGTAAGCCAAAAAAAATAATTTATTCACAAAATCTTAAAATAAGTAGGGCCATGCAACTGCAAGAAAGCTTTAATATAAATAGACAAGATATATTTATTAATTATGCTCCCATATATCATTCACTAGGTCAAAGATTAACTTTTAGTTCATTATTATTTCTCAACACCATAGTATTAATGAGAAAATTTAATTTTAGTGAATGGGAGAAAAGCATTAATAAATTTAAAGTAAATATCTTATTTCCAATCTCTTCACATTTAAATTTGTTAGTCAAATCATTAGATAAAAATAAGAATAAGTATGAGCATGTCAAAAAAATAATTGCATCATCGAGTCAGATTTCCCAAAAAACAAAAATAATTATATTTAAAAGATATAGGAAGATTTTTTTTGAAACTTATGGTGCAGCTGAATTTGCATTTGCGGCAATACTAAAACCTAACGATCATATTTCCAAAAAAAATTCTGTTGGAAAAATTGCCAAATGGGTTGATATTAAAATTATCAAAAAAGATGATAAAAGCTATGGCGAAATATGCTGTAACTCAAAATATTTGAGCGATTTCTCTAAGAAAGAAAAAAAAAATACAAATATTTTTATAAATGGAAAGTATTTCAGAACAGGCGACCTTGGTTTTATTGATAAAGATGATTACCTTTATTATGTTGCTAGACAAAAAGATATTATTATTAAATCTGGTATAAATATTGTTCCCAAAGAAATTGAGGATGCAATTTTAGCAGAAAATTTAATTGAAAATTGCACTGTTATCGGGGTAAGGGACGAAATTTTTGGAGAAACACCTTTAGCAATTTGTTCATTAAAAGATGACAACGAAAGAAATAGAAATACTTTTGAATTAAAGCTAAGAAATAGATTATCCAGAACGTCATACCCTTCAAAAATAATTTATACAAATTTAATAAAATTTTTACCAAGTGGAAAAGTTAATAAAATTTATTATAGAGAGAAATATAAAAAACTTATTTTTAATAAAGGAAAATTGAACCTCTTTGTTTGATGATACTTATTAGAACAAACCTCAATAAATCCATAGGATTAGGACATTACTATCGAATGTTGAGATTAGCAAAAGAACTAGTTTTGTTGAACAAAAAAGTACTATTTGTAATTGATAAACCAAATGAAGAATTTGAAAGCACCCAATATCATCATGAATACCTATATAAAAGTTCTGCCTATAAAAATGAAAAAGATGACTCAAATAAAGTTAAAAACATAATAAAAAAATTCAAAATAAATGCTGTTATCGTTGATGACTACCGTTTTACAAATAGGTGGGAAAAAAATATTAAGTCTTTAAAAATAAAATTAATTGTAGTTGATGATTTTATTTTTAAAAAACATAAATGTGATTATTATATTAATTACAAGTTATTATCAGATGATCAAAAAAATCAAATTAAGAAAAAAATAAACAAAAAATCTAAGCTACTCTTAGGTCCAAAATATTCAATTCTTAATAAAGATTTAAGACCACTTAAAAAATTTAAAACTTCAAATGTCACTTTTTATGCAGGGGGAGGAGGTGATCCGAAAATTTTTTTAAAGATAATTAAAAAATTAATTAAATTAAAAAAAATTAAGATTAATCTGATTATATCATTAAATAAATCGAAAATAGAAAATTTTAAAAATTTGAAAAAAAAATTTAAAAATTTTGATATTTTTTATAAAGATAAATATAATAAAGTTATTTCACAAACTCAGATTTATATTGGATGTCAAGGCAATGCTATTTACGATAATTCGAAAAATAAAATAATTTCTATTTTTTACCCTAATTCTTCTAACCAATATAACGATAATCAAAAATTAAATTTACTGGGCCATCATTTCCTAATCGATAAAAAAGATTTAAAAAATACAACTAATCTTGTTAAATTAATAAACAAAATCGTGAAAAATTTAAAGGTCATTAAAAATGAAATCTTTTCTAGAAATAAAATAATTGACAATTATGGATCAAAAAGAATTGCTCAAATTATATCAAACATTAAAGAGATTAAATACAAACATAAAGAAATTAATTTTGATAAAGAATTTTCGATTAATAAAGTTAATCTTAGTGATATGAATGATTATCTTCAAAGTAGAAATCAAAAAATTAACTCAAAAAGAATGATCAGCAGAAAAAAAATAAATGTTGTTGATCATTATAACTGGTGGTTAAGTAAAGAATTTGAGACCAGACATACATACAAAGTTAAATCTGGAAATAAAACAATTCTATATATTTGGCACAAGAATATTTTGATAAATAAAAAAAAATATTATGTAGGAGGATGGTTCATATTTGATAAGACTTGCAAAATTAGTGATGTTTACGCTGCATTAAAATGGCAATTAAAAAAGACTTACTCAAAAAATAAAAAATGGATTGCTGTTATCAATAAAAAAAACAAAGTTATTTTAAAATTAAATCAGTTACTTGGATTTAAAAAAGAATTTAATAGCAAACGTGATTTTCTGAATGCTAAATCATACTTTAAAGCAAACTTGAAAAATTTTAATTATTTTATTTATTAAATTTTTTCATTAAAGTTAATTTTAAATTTTTTTTGATATACAAAAATTTAATACCACTTTTTTTAGCACATAATTCATCAGATTTTTTGTCCCCAATCATAATACTCTTACGCAGATTAATTTCCCATTCTTTTTTTAATCTTTCTATCATCAAATTACCAGGTTTTCTAAATAATGATTTTTTTTTGTATTTTTTAATTTTTGCTAACGGATGATAAGGACAAAATTCTATTTCATTAAAATAAATTTTTCTTTTTATTAAAAATAATTTTATTTTTCTGTGTAATTTTATAAAATCATTTTGGGTAAATACATTTTTTCCTATTCCTGCTTGATTAGTAACTAAAAAAATGTAAAAACGATTTGTTATTTTTTTTAGTATCTCGATAGTTCCAGTTTTAAATTTAAAATCTTTAAATCTAAAAATATATTTCCCTTCAGTATAATTGTTCAAGGTTCCGTCTCTGTCTAAAAAAATTGCTGGTTTATAAAAATATTTTGGTAAAATTTGCCTTGCTAATTTTAAAGTCTTAGGAGTTCCAATATCTATAAAAAAGTCATTGTATATTTTTCCTTTAACTTTTTTCTTCTTTATCAATTTGAAAATCACTTCATTTTCTAATGAAAAGTGAGATAATTTTATATTTTTTAAAAAATTTTTGTTTGCCAAGTAAATACCGGCATTTATTAATTTTGAATATTTTTTAAAAATAATGATATCTTTTTTTAAACCTAGGTTAAATAGTCTAGCATCAGGTGATTTATAATTGTTTTTTGTTAGGGCCACTAGAATTTCATTTTTTTTAATCTTATGACTTGTAAATTCATCAAAATTTATATCAAAAAATGTATCACCATTCATAATAACGAATTTTTTTGAAATCTTATTTTTAATCTGTAATAACGCTCCTGCGGTCCCTAAAGGTTTTCTCTCAACGATGCATTCTATTGGTACTAGATTAAGATTTTTGCCATGATACAATTTATGAATTTTTTTTCCTTTATAACCAGCTAAAATAAAAATTTTATTAACATTATGTTTACAAATATTTTTTAGGAGATAATCCAAAAATTTTTTACTTCTATTTATTTTTGCTAGAGGTTTCGGAGCATCTTGGATTAATTTTTTTATCCTCAAGCCTCTGCCGCCAGCAAGAATAACAACATCTATTTTTTCATTAAAATTGCTGTGCAATTTTTTCATCTATTTTGAAACGGAATTTTCAAGAACTCCGCAGAGTATTTGACCTAGATGAAGTTCAATTACTTGTATTATTGATGGCTCTTTCGAGTTTATAATTATTGGAAATCTGGTAAAATCTTTGAGCTTTCCACCTTTGTTACCCGAAAAGCAAAAAGTATAAATTCCTTTTTTTCGTGCTGATTTTGCAGCTTCAATTAAATTTACACTATTACCTGAAGTTGTTAGTGCTATACAAATATCACCCTTTCTACCTAAAGACTCTATCTGCCTTGAAAAAACTTGCTTGAAATCATAATCATTTGAAATAGCTGTTATAACAGAATTATCAGAAGTTAATGCCATAGCGGAAATAGATCTTCTATTTTTTTTATATCTAACAACTAATTCGGCGGCTAAATGTTGAGAGTCTGATGCACTTCCTCCATTACCATAAAAAATGATTTTCTTATGATTTTTAATGGCTTTTATTGACAATCTACATAATTTTAAAAAATTTTTTGATGATTTTTTATCAATAGCCATCAAAGTCTCAAAAAGTTTCTTGTTTTCTACTTCAATCAAAGTTTGAATTTTATCTATCATAATCTAAAAAAAGTGATTCGTCCCAACATCCCCATCTTTTGAAGTCTCAAGATAATAACTTATTCTATCTGCAAAACAACTGCCAAGAGAACATATTTTTGATGATTTACTCAAAATTTTATATTCATTTATTGTTGGAAGGTAGATGTTTTTAGATCTTGAAATTTTTGACCATCTATTATTTATAGGCATATAAACTTATATATCTTTATAATGAAAAATAAAAAAAGTATATGCATAATTCCAGCAAGGTCTGGTAGTAAAAGAATTAAAAATAAAAATATAATAAATTTTTTTGGCAAACCTATAATTTCATATACAATAAAAGAAGCAATTAAGTCTCGTTTGTATGACAAAATTATTGTTTCAACAGATTGTAAAAAAATTTCAAAGATATCTATTAAATATGGAGCAGAGGTCCCCTCTTTGAGACCAAAAAAATTAGCAAGATCAAGTTCTACAATAAATGAAGTAATGAAATTTTGTGTAAAAAAATATAATTTAGAAAACTATAAATATTTATTTTGTATTTTCCCTTTAACACCACTGTTAGTTTCTCAAGATTTAATCAAGGCATATAAAAAAATCATGAAACAAAAAGTCGCTCATTTAATTTCAGTAAGAAAAAGCACTGAATTAAAACAAAAAACCTTTTTAAAAAAAAGGGGAAATATTTTAATCAAAAATTTTAATATCAGAAACTTCAATAATACAAGTAAAAATATTTTTGTAGATAATGGAAACTTCTTTATTTTGGATATGCAGCGATATTTAAAAAGGTTTGATAAAGACTTTAAGGATACAATTGGTTATGAAATGATTAACAAAAAAGCTAACGATATTAACACACCTGATGATTTAAATTTTTTAAAACTTATTTACAAGAGATAATTAAATGATTTTAATAAGATTATTTTTTTTTAAAGTGCTATAAATTTTTTTCGTTTTACTCAATGAGATTTTTATACATCTAGATATTTCCAATAAATTATTGGTACCATCCGCGAATTGAATAAAATCTAAATATTTCATAAATAAATTTTTTTGTCCAAAATTTACAGAATGATACAAATTTCTCTTACTCAAATGAGGTTCACATTTTATACTTGCGATTGGAACGTTTCTTTTTTTTTTTCTAATTTTTGAAAAGTTTTGTGACAATTTTTTATACATAAAGTTTTTTATAATTTCTCTTACAATTTTAAAACCTCCGGTAAGTCCTTTTAGATTTACAACATTAAAATCATCAAGAGATGTATGATATTCTGGATATTCTCCGTATTTTGTTCTCATAATCGATCCGATAGGTAAATTTACCCCAGGTGAATTATATTGCCGTTCATCAGAGCCACGTTTTAAAAAAGAGTATTTTTTAAATTTTATCTTTAATTTCTTGAAAGTCTCGTATGCAACAATATCACTTAACGAATTGTCATATTTTGAGCTCAAATAGGAGTAATTTCTATTGTCACCTATGCAGGTTAAAACATAACCTCCAACAATATTTGCTCTCATTTTATTTAAATTCTTATTTATATAACTTATCGCACCTATTGTTTCAGGAACAAATATAAATCTCAAAGAGTAATAAGGTTTTAATTTCAGAAAGTATTTTGAAATAGCCAATGTTACAATTGGACCAGAAATTTCATTATTAGCCATTGATGGATGACATATATAGGTTGATATTAAAATTTCTTTTTTAATCTTTCCTTTTATAAATATCTCGCCATAATTTAAATAACCATTACTTTTAAATTTTGAATTTATTACTACTTTAAATTTATCATTTTTCTTATAATTTTTTTTGATTTTAATTACATTTTTATAATTTTCACAAAATCCCCAATTTTTTTTATAATATGATGTTACATAAGGAATAGCGCCAGGTAATTTTGGCAAAGAATAAATTTTTTTTAACAATTGTTCCTTAGTCATAACTTTATTAACTGGAGAAGAATAGTTCACAATGTGAAGATTATTTGTTTTAAAATTTATAATTTTTTTTTTATTTTTATCTAAAACGTACGCGTCTGAAATATTCCATTCATCAGGAACCCTCCAATCAAAAACTTTAGTTCCAGATCTTATTTTTTTAATTTGCAATCTTGGCACTTCCGATTTCAAAATCTTCAATGTTTTTAAAGTACCTGTGCCCGTTAAACTTCTGCAAATTGGAAATAACTTTTTACCTAAATTTAAATACTTATGCATTAGGACAATTATAACTTATAAATTATTCTATCTTTTTTATTAATTTTATAAATAAAATAGCCATTAGTTTTGTAAAATTTTTTAATAAGATTTTTTTCCATTATACTTTTTTAGTTAGGCGGTCAAACCATTCAGCAAAACTCCAAATTTTCCACAGAACAGGATCAAAATAACATGTGTTAACTTTTGATTGTTTAAATACTACACTTTTTAAGAAGGCGCTATTGAAAAAATTTAACTTCCTATATTTGCCATTCAAGACTTTATTAGACATTTGCTTGTAATTGATGAAAAAAAAATTATTAAAGGCAGGTTTATTAAATTTTATATCTGAATTTTTATAATATTTTTGCCTAATAGCTGGTAACCCAAACGGTAATTTAGACTGTATTAGTTTTCCAGGAATATAATTTTTAGCTATTTTTCTTAAAAGTATTTTCTCAATATTATTTTTATTAATCTTTTGATTCAAGTTAGTTGATTGTACTTGGTTTATTAATTTATTGTTTAAAAAAGGAAAACGCATTTCAACACCGCTAGCCATTACAGGATCTTCTGCTCTTCTGATCTGCACCTCTGGAATTTTAATATCATAATCAAGTTTTACAATTATTTTATCTACATCCTGAGGATTTTTTAAATCATATTTTTTCAACATTTTTGTTATTGTAGATCTTAATGATTTAGTTTTACGTAACTTAGTAGAGAATATTTTTCTCCTATTATCTTCAAAATCAATATCCGCTCCTCCAATTAAAAAAAGATCTTGAATTTTTAAAGATGAAAGATTAGCTTTTTTTCCATGAAGACTTCTTAATTTGTATTTTTTTCTTAAAAAGTTATATTTCTTCTTAAAAATTCCTATTAGAGCTAAATTATGATCATAACCATAAAACATTTCGTCTGCTCCTTCACCAGATAAAATTACATCTGTGTTGTTTTTCTTTGAAGCTTCTCCCAATTTTTTAAATGTACATTCCAGTATTCCACATGAAGGATAAGAACTTGTTTCAATATGATTAATTAAATCGCTAGATTTAATTTTTACTAAATAGTTTTTTGACTTAAAGTGTTTACATACTTTTTTGACTCTCTTATGTTCGCCAATAACTTCATTGTTTTCGTCATTTTCAAAAGCAGCTGTGAAGGTTTTAATTTTTTTTTTTGGGTAAAGTTTTTTGTAAATAGAGAGTAAAAGTACAGAGTCTATTCCACCAGATAAAAAAATTCCTATTTTTTTATCTCCAGAGAGTCTCGATTTAACGCTATCATATATTGTTGAGCCAATTTTCTTGACTATTTTTGAGCTATTTTCTTTAAAAGAAAAATTTTTTTCTCTAAAAGGTAAAAATGATTTAGGTTTATTCAAGAACTTATTGATTTTAAATTTCATAATGTTTCCTGGACTCAAATATTTTATTTGTTCAAAAAATGTATTATTTTCCGTTAAGCAACTTGAAACCATGAAATCTGCGAAACCTTTTTTGCTTATTTTAATTTTTAACTTTAATTGCTTGTATATTGACTCAGGGTTTGATGAAAAAAAAAGTCTATTTTTATTTAAACAGTAATACAGTGGAGCTATTCCATGTCTATCCCTTGCAATAAAACCATCGCCAGTAATTGTATTAAAAGCAAATATTGCAAATTGCCCATCGAGCTTTTCTAAAAACTTTTCTCCCCAAAAATGATAAGCATTTACAGCAACCTCCGCGTCATTATTTGATATAAACCTATAATTTTTTTTTATGAGAACTTTTTTGAGTTCTCGATGATTATAAATTTCACCATTCATAATCAAAACAATTTTTTTATCACTACTAAAACAGGGCTGATTAGCAATTTGCCTTCCATCCTGTGTTGCCAATCTTTGTATAGTGACTGCAACATTCTTTTTTTCAGATATCCAAATTTTATCGGAATCAGGTCCTCTATCTTTTAAGATCTTCCTAATAACGTTGATATTGTTTATTGATAGCTTTTTAGTATTTTTACTTAAATTTAAAGCACCACCTATTCCACACATTTTTAATTTTTATGAACCTCATCTAAATTTGGTTTGTATTCAAGATAGGAATAAATATCTTCCATTAAAAATTTTGTTGCAACTTGAAAAAAATCTCTCATTTTAAAACTCCACATTTCTAAACCAGACTGAGTTTTCACATAATTTAGTTTTTTCATTTTTTTTAACTTTACGAAAAAATGCTCGTTTAGTTTTATTTTTTTTTGAATAGATATTGATTTATAAAAAACAGACATATAAAAATTTTTTTTTACAATTTTATTATTCAGCTTAATTGGATGTGAAAACTCTTTTGTGAACCTATAAGGTACTCCAATAATTGTTTCTATATGATGAATTAATGTCACCGCTTTTGAAGGATGCATTCCTATATTTAATTGAGTAAAATCATTATCTAACATTTTTGACCAAGGTGAACCATAACCATATGAATGGGGTGAAACTTTTTCTAATAATTTCCTTTTTTTCCCTATGCCTACAATAGACCAAAATGGATGCAAGCTTCTTGTAGATTTTTCTTTTCTTATAAATTCTGATAGCGGTCCCATTTTGTAAATTTCAGTGTTGAGTGGATCAAAGACAATATTCGTGTTCACAAGGTTCAAAGTTGAACCAGGTGTAAAAATTGTATACTTCGTTCCAAGTTTTTTTTTTAGAGCATCTAAAATAATTTTTAATTTTAATTGCTTAGCAATTCTTATCTTTCCAATCTTAGTAAGGTTAGATGTAACATATAAATTTTCATTATTTATTTTCAAAACTTTAAGAGATTTTAATAAATCTTTATTGAAATTTTTTATCAATTTACTTTTCATGCTTTAAAAATTTTTTCGCCATCAAATATTGGTGTGGAGCAATGAATCTTTTTCTAGAAAGTGAAAAACTCTTTTTTTTTGATTTATATTTCATATATTCATTGTATATTTTTTTTGCAAAACTAACTTTATAATTTTGAGTCAAAGACATTTTTTTTATTCTTAAATTCTTTATAATTTTTGGCGGATTTAAAAAATCATTATCGTAGTTTACTAATGTAACTCCAAATTTGTTTATTTTATAATTATCATGTAGATATTTTAACATAGACCAATAAATCTTAAAATTTTTTACTAAAGGAAAAGGAGTTTGAACAAATATTTTTTTATAAGATAATGTAGTTTTTATTATAGGGTTTACAATATTCCAAAATTCTAAATGATAAGGTTCAGGGAATGGCCAAAGATTTTGATCTAAACAATAATCAAAATGACCATAATGAATGTGAGAAATAATCCTATTTTTATCTTCCGATAAAATTTTTTTTAAATTTTTCACACCAACTTTTGTTTCAATGATTGGTATCATTTTTAATTTCTTTTTTTTAAAAACCTTAAAAACATTGTTAACTTCAGAAAATTTAGTTACTTTAGGTAAAAATATTCCAGTTACTTTCAGACCTTTTTTTATTCCCTCTTTTATCATCAAAAGATCTTTCGAATGATCTTTACTTTTAATATTATTGATCCTTATAAATATATCATTTTTTAATTTTAAATCTTTTTCAGCTAAGTAAATAATTCCCTTTCGACCAATAGACTTTAGTTCTTCAGTTCTTTTTTTACTAAATAAATCTTGAGCACTGTCTTCTAAATCAAGGATTATAGAAATATTTTGTTTTTCGTATTTTTCTAAAATGGAAACTAAGCCTTTATATCTTACTAAAGATAAATATTGAAAAGTATTAATATTATTTTTTTGCATTGATAAATTACTTTATATTGATTTAATTAATTAATAAGTGTTCAATTCTTGAACAATAAAGCAAAAAAGAAGTGAAGTAAACACTTTAAGCTAAACGATAAGTAGTAATTGCAGATAAAGATTAATCTTTTAAACTCTTCAAAAATTAGGTAGTATGTTCAAATAATGAACACGAAAATTGACTCATCAAGTTTATTAAAATTTTTTGTAAAAAAATTTAAATTAATTAAAGATAGGAATAAAATTAAAAAATTACCATTGCATGAGCCTCAATTTTCAAAACTTGATGAGAAATATTTATTAAATTGCTTAAGAAGTACTTTTGTTTCAGCTTCAGGATCCTATATCGACGAATTTGTGAATAAACTTAAAAAGATTACTAAATCCAAATACGTTCTACCGATAATTAATGGCACAAGTGCTTTACACTTAGCTCTTATTGCAGCAGGCGTTAAAAAAAATACTGAAGTTTTAATGCCAAGTTTAAATTTTATAGCCTCACCCAACGCCACACTGTATCTTGATGCAGTTCCTCACTTTGTTGAGTCAGAAGAGGAAACTTTAGGTATTGACCCTATTAAATTAGAAAAGTACTTAAAACAAAACACAATTGTAAAAAATAATATATGTAAAAATAAAAAAACTAAAAGAATAATTTCTGCAATTATTGTTGTTCATATTTTTGGATTAGCTTCAAAAATAGATGAGATAAAAAAAATTGCAAAAAAATATAAAATTAAACTTATAGAGGATGCCAGTGAAGCTTTGGGATCAACATACAAAAAAAAATCACTTGGAACATTTGGAGACATTGGCACAATAAGTTTTAATGGTAATAAGATTATTACGACAGGGGGAGGAGGAGCGATACTAACTAATTCTAATAAGTTTTTTAAAAACATTTCTAAAATCTATAATACTGGAAAAAAACTACATAAATGGAATTTAGAATATGAAAGAAAAGCATATAATTATAGATTACCCAATCTTAATGCGGCGTTAGGATGTGCGCAGATTTCTAATTTTTTAAAAAAAATTAAAAGAAAAAGATTAATTTTTAAAAATTATCAAAAAATTTTTAAGAAGTATAATTTTCTCGTCGAATTAAAAAAGGAGTCAAAAAATAGCAAAAGTAATTATTGGTTAAGTACTATTTTATTAAAAAAGCCTGATATAAAATTAAGAAACAATATTTTAAAAAAACTTAATAATATAGATGTTTTCGTAAGACCTGTATGGAAGTTGAATCATAAACTAAGTTATTTATCAAAATTTCCAAAAATGAATTTATCAACTTCTATCAATCTAGAAAAAAGAATTATAAATTTACCTAGTAGCTCACATTTAAAAATATGATTTTATGAAAAAAACTAAACTTCTTATAATTGGATCTGGCGGACATGCTAAATCTTGTATTGAAATTATAGAAAATATTCAAAAGTTTAAAATAATGGGTTTAATAGACTCAAAGAAAAATAAAACAATTAATAAATATAAAGTTATTTTAAGTGATAACGAAATAATGAAAATTAAAAGTATTTCAAAAAACTTAGTGTTAGGATTGGGATCTGTAGACAACACAAATAAAAGAGCCGAAATTTTTGAAAGATATAAAAAATTAGGATTTCATTTTCCAACAATTATTGCAAAAGGGGCGACTGTCTCAAAGAATTCAAAAATTGGAGAAGGTACAATTATTTTTAATCATGTTCTCATCAATTCCGGTGCTTCGATAGGTGAAAATTGTATAATAAATAACAAAACTTTAATTGAACACGATGTTAAAATTGGAGATCATGCACATATTTCAACTAATGTAACAATCAACGGAAATTGCAAGATCGGTGAAAAAGCTTTTCTTGGTAGTGGTACAATTTTAAAAAATAATTTAGTCGTTTCAAAAAAATCTTTTATTAAAATGGGGTCAGTGATTAAAACAAATCAATGAACAAAACTAAAATTATCGCTGAGATAGGAGTAAATCATAATGGAAAAATTTCTCTTGCAAAGAGGTTAATTGATAATGCAAAAATTTGCGGTGCAGACTATGTCAAACTTCAAATCTATAAAACTGATGAAATGGCACTAAAAAATTTAAAAAAAGCCCCTTATCAATCAAAAAACTCTTTTAAACAAAAAGAAAATCAATACTCAATGCTCAAAAAATATGAATTAAATTTTGAGGATCATTTGAAAATATATAGATATTGTAAAAAAAGAAAAATAAAATATCTAGCAAGCGCCTTCGACACACACAGTTTAAAATTTTTGGAAAAACTTAATTTTGATTACTATAAGATACCATCATCCGAACTAACAAATTATCCACTATTAAATAATCTTACTAAACTTAACAAGAAGATTCTACTATCAACCGGGATGGCAGAAAAACAAGATATTAAAAATGTAATTAACTTCTTAATTAAAAAAGGTTTTAAAAAAAATAAAATTACTTTACTTCATTGTAATAGTTCCTATCCCACACCCTTGGACGAGGTTAATCTAAAAAAAATGATAAGTCTTAAAAATTTTTTTAAAGTAAATATTGGATATTCCGATCATACCAATAGCACAGAAAGTGCGGTCATAGCTGCATTAATGGGAGCTACAATTATAGAAAAACATGTCACTATGAATAATAAACTAGTCGGTCCAGATCATTTAGCTAGTTTAGAATTTAAAGAGTTTAAAAGAATGAATGAATATATTTCCAAGAAAGATAAATTAATAGGTTCTGGAAATATATCGTTATCAAAATCAGAAAAAGAAAATATTTCTAAAGCAAACAAATTTTTGGTAGCAAATCGAAACATTAAAAAAGGAGATAAATTTTCACAAAATAATCTGACTTCAAAAAGAACAGGTTCTGGTATTAGTGCAAAAAAATTTTTTAAAATTTTAGGCAAAAAATCAAATAAAAACTATTTCAAAAATGACATTATCAAAATATAAAAAAATTATTTTTTTTTCAGGCAGTAGGTCAGAGTTAGATTTAATTACACCTTTAATAAAAAATCTTAAAAAGAAAAATAAAAAAGTAAAGAGTATTTTTATTATATCTGGAACTCATCTCTCAAAATTATACGGAAAAAGTGAAAAATCTATAGATAAAAGTATTAAAATTAATGAAAAAATTCACTTAAATTTAAAAGATACTTCAAAATTAGGTATCGTAATAATCTTCGAAAAATTATTTTCAAAATTTAGAAAAATTTTAACAAAATTTAAACCTAATTTAGTATTATTAGTAGGAGATAGATATGAAACATTATGCTTAGCACTAACAGCAAAACTTCTAGATATTAAAATTTTACATTTGCATGGAGGCGAAAAAACAGAGGGATCTATTGATGATATTTGGAGGCACGTAATAAGTAAACTTTCGGACTTTCACTCTGTTATATCATCCCAGTACAAAAAAAGACTTGTTCAGCTTGGTGAGCAACCAAAAAATATTTTTAATTTCGGATCTGTAGGAAGCAATAATATTAGAAAAAGTTTTAAAGAAAATGAGAAAATTTCCTATGAGTCTAAATATTTATTATTTGAAAAAAAATTGCTTATTACCTACAATTCCTTATCAAACGATATTAGTAAGGGAAGAAAGGAATTAAAAAATATTTTAGCATCTTTAAAATCTTTCAAACAATTTGGTATATTTTTTACATTGCCTAATCACGATTTAGATGCAAACTTTATTAAAAAAGAAATTATAAAATTCTGTAGAAAAAATTCTAATGCTTTTTATGCTGATTATTTAGGTAAAGAGAAATTTATTTATTATCTAAAAAAGAGCGATTTATTTATTGGCAATTCTTCAAGTGGAATAATAGAGGCTCCAGTTGCAAAAGTGCCAACACTAAATATTGGAGATAGACAAAAAGGAAGAGCTTTTTCACCTAGTATATTTAAATGTTCAAGTAGCAAAAAGGAGATTAACAACAAAATTAAACTTATATTAAAATTAAAACAGAACAAAAAAATTAAATATAAAGACATATTTTATAAAAAAGATGTAATTAAAAAAATTACGGATTTAATTTCAAAAATACTGAACAATAAAATATTATCTAACAAAAGCTTTTACGATCTAAAAATTTAAATCAGATGAAATATTTGAATAAAAATAAGATAAACAATTTTTTTATTGGTCCAAATGTAAAAATTAAAGATGTAATAAAAAATCTTACAAAATCTAATTTACAAATAGCTCTAGTCGTAAAAGACAAAGATAAACTTGTTGGAACAATTACTGACGGTGATATTCGTAGAGGATTTCTATCGGGACTTAAAATTAACAATTCAATAAAAAAAATAATTAATAGAAAACCTATTTATTCTTTTGATAAACAATCAAAAGAGCTCATACAATTTACAATGCAAAACGACGTGATTCAACAAATGCCAGTGGTGGACAAAAGTTTAAGAATTAAAGGTTTATACATTCTTCAAGATTACATTAAAAATTCTAAAATCGATAATCCAATTTTAATTTTAGCTGGAGGAAAAGGCAAAAGGATGATGCCATATACAAAAAAAGTTCCAAAACCGATGTTAAAATTAAATGGTAAACCAATATTAGAGCACATCATTACAGGACTTAAGAATCAGGGATTTTATAATATTTATATTTCAACAAATTATCTTGCAAATAAAATTGAAAATTATTTTAAGGACGGAAATAATTTTGGGGTGAAGATAAGATATTTAAAAGAAACTAAACCTTTGGGCACAGGTGGCCCTTTAGGAAATTTAAAAAAATTTATTAAATCGTCTGAGGATGTTTTTATTATCAACGGAGATATTCTGTCCAATTTAGATTTAAAACAAATGCTAAACTATCACAAAAAGAATAATTCTGACGCAACGATGGCGTCAATCATATTCGAGATGAAAAATCCTTACGGTGTAATTAAAACTAAATTAGGTAAGATTACCGGCTTTAAAGAGAAACCTATTAGTCAAACTCATATTAATGCAGGAATATACATTTTAAAAAGCAAACTGTTTGAATATGTTAAAAATAATCAAAAAACACACATTACAAGTCTCTTTAACATTTTTATTAAAAAAAAACATAAAACTTTTGTTTATCCTATACATGAGTTTTGGAATGAAATAGGCGATAAAGCAAAATACGAAAAATTAGCCAATAATTGATATGAAAATAATGATCATTATTCCAGCAAGAAAAAACTCAAAAAGACTAAAGAATAAAAACTTACAGAAGTTAGGAAATTATTCTTTAATAGAAAATACAATCATTTTTGCAAAAAATAATTTCAAAAATTTTACAACTTTAGTTTCAACTGACTCAAAAAAAATGAGATCCTTGAGTTTAAAACAAAATATTTTATGTCCTTGGCTTAGACCAAAAAAACTTTGTGGAGATAAATCATCTTCTATTTCAGTTTTAAAACATGCTTTAAATTGGAGTGAAAAAAAATTTAATCCTTATGATGCAGTGTTGCTCTTACAACCAACAACACCATTTAGAAAATATAAAGATATTAAGTTTTGTATAAACAAATTTTATACTTTTAAAAATTTCAAAAATATTTCAATTATTTCAGTTAAAAGTAAAAATAAAAATTTTACAAAACAAAAAATCTTTAATTTAGAAAAAAATAAAAAATTTTTACCTAATGGGTCGTTTTACTTGATAGGAGTTAATAAAATTAAAAGAAATCAAATAACTGGAAAAAAAAATACATTTGGTTATTTAATTAAGTCTAAAAAATATAATTTAGATATTGATAAAATTGAGGATCTAAATCAAGCAAGAGGATATTTATAAATTTATGAATAATAATTTTATCAGAATTATTCCGAAATTAGACATTAAAAACAATCTTCTGATTAAAGGTATAAATTTAGAAGGTCTTAGAGTGTTAGGCGAGCCTTACGATTTTGCTAAAAGATATTATGAAATGGGGGCTGACGAAATACTATACATTGATAATGTAGCAACATTATATGGCACGAACGAACTATCAAAATTTATTTCTCTGACAGCAAAAAACATTTTTATTCCACTTGGAGTTGGTGGAGGATTAAGAACATTTAACGATATAGAAAAAGTTTTAACAAAGGGCGCAGATAAAGTTTGTATCAACTCTGCGGTAATAGAGAATAAAAAATTTTTAAATAATGCGGCAAAAAAATTTGGTTCCTCTAACATCACAATAATAATCGAAGCACTTAAAATCAAAAATAAGTATGTGCTCACTAAATCAAATGGAAGAGATATTATTAAGATTGATCCTGTTGCTTGGGCTAAACAAGTAGAAGACCTTGGGGCTGGAGAAATCTTACTTACTTCAGTTCATAAAGAGGGTTTAAAAAATGGATTTGATACAGAAATTACAAAAAAAATTTCTAAAGCAGTTTCTATTCCGGTGATTTCACACGGTGGCGCAGGGTCATTTAAGGACATACTTGATGTGATAAAAAAAACAAATATTAGCGGAGTATCAGTATCGAGTTTATTTCATTATAATTCAATAAATAACAAAAAAAATTTTTCTACAAAATTGGGGAATCTAGATTTTATAAAAAAACAGAAAAAAAAGAAAAATAACCTGAATATAATTAATGAATTAAAAAAATTTCTTAAAAAAAATGGTGTAAATTTGAGATATGAGAAAAATTAAAGCAAAAATTATAAACTTAGAATGTAATAATATATTTAGCTTGAGCGAAGCTTGCAAAAAAGCAGGTTATAACACCTCAATAATAGATAGTTATAATAAATATAATAAAAAAGAATCCAACAATACTGATATTTTATTTCTTCCAGGTGTAGGTGCATTTAACGAAGCCATGAAAGTAATAAAAAAAAAAAACCTTGATGATTTAATATTTAAACATGTTTTAAAGAAAAGACCACTAATTGGGATATGTTTGGGCATGCAATTATTATTCTCTACCAGTGCTGAATTTAAATTATCTAAAGGGTTAGGGCTTATTAAAGGAGAAGTTAAGAAAATAAAAAAAGAAAAAGATACTCATTTCCCTCATATAGGATGGAGAAAAATTAATACAGAAAGAAATTCATCTTTTTGGAAAACCACAAATAAAAATTTTTTTTATTTTATACATTCATATTATTGTAATCCAAAAAACAGAAATTTAGTGACCAGCACTGTGAATTATGGAAGCCAAAAAATTTGTAGCTCAATACAAAGTTCCAATATAATTGGAGCACAGTTTCATCCAGAAAAAAGTGGGTCAGAGGGAATAAAATTTTTAAAAAAATTAAAAAACTTTGTATGAGAAAACTAAAGATTCTTTACGGATTACCTAGGAAAATATTATTCTGCAAGAGAACTCTTATGTCTAATCAAAGACCCACGTCAGAACAAGAATTTACACATAATATAAAAACAAGAAAAAAAACTATTTTTTTTGATAAGAATAATGTTAGTGATGCATGGAAATTTTCCCGAAAAAAAAAATTAATAAACTATAATCAAAGAGAGAAAGAGCTAATTAAATTACTAGATTTTCATCGTGGCAAATATGGTAAATATGACTGCATAGTTCCAGGAAGTGGGGGGAAAGATAGTTGCTATGCTTCTCATATTTTAAAATATAAATACGGGATGAACCCATTAACTGTTACTTGGCCGCCAGTTTTGTACACAGATTATGGCAAAGAAAATTTTAAAAATTGGCTATTAACAGGAAAATTTAAAAATATTTCAGCTAAATGGGATAAAGATTTAATGAGACTACTTACAATTTTAAGTGTTAAAAATTTATTACATCCTTTTCAAACTTTTATTTTAGGTCAAAAAAATTTTGCTGTGAAGGTGGCATTAAAACAAAAAATTCCTTTAATATTTTATGGTGAGAATGAAGCAGAACATGGCAACAAGATAGCTGATAATAACTCTTCACTAAGAGATAGCTCATATCATACTTATAAAAATATTAAAAACATTTATTTAGGCGGTGTTAAATATGATGACTTAATTAAAAAGTATAAAGTTTCAAAAAAAAAACTAGATTATTTTCTGCCTGCAAGTCACGCAGAATTTGAAAAAAACAATGTAGAAGTACATTACCTTGGATATTATTTAAAATGGACACCACAGGAGACATTTTATTACTCAGTAGAAAATTGCGGATTTCGTCCAAGACCGTTTAGGACTGCAGGCACTTACAGTAAATATAATAGCATTGATGATAAAATTGATGATTTACATTATTATACAACGTTCATTAAATTTGGCATAGGCAGAGCGACTTATGATGTTAGTCAAGAAATAAGAAATGATCATTTATCAATTGAAGAAGGAAAAAAATTGATAAATAAATATGATGGTGAATTTCCAGAAGTATATATTAAAGATATATGTAATTATCTAAAGATGTCTAAAAATTCTCTAATCAAACATTTTGATAAATTTAGATCCCCACACATTTGGAAAAAGATTAAAAATAGATGGTATTTAAGACATACATGCAATATGGATGGCGCAGATGACTAAAAAAGTAAAAAATGTTTATTTCGTTCACGCGGTTGACACAGAGGGACCTTTGTATGAAAGTTTAGGAGCCAAATTTGAAAGACTAAAAGAAAATTTCAATTTGAATTTTAAGAATAAATCCTCAAAAACATTAAAACTTCTTAAGCAAAAAAAAATTAATTTAAATGGAAAAGAAAATGATGTTGCTAAAATGTTGAGCGGGCATTTGATCAACTACAATGAAAATTGGAGACAAATGAAATTAATGTACAAAAGGATTTTTAGGCCTAATTTTAGGAATAAAAATTCTGATAGTGCCGGTAATCCATGGGTTTTTAGCTGGCATTGTTTAGATCACGTAGGATTTAAAACAAATCCTAGAAAAAGAGAATTGGGGTATCATAAAATTTTTGATGTTTATGAAAAGATTTTAAGAAATAACAAAAAAATTAAAGATAAGATGTTTTGGCATTTTCATCCAATGTCAACTTATAAAGAAGCTCATCGATGTGCTACATCATACGTGAACTCACCAGAACTTTACCAAATTTTATGTAGAAAAATTATTGAAAGAAATTTTTTTCCGTCCTGTTTTAGAGCAGGATTTCAATCAGAGAGACCAGATAGCAATAATTTTTTAGAACAATGGATACCTTTTGATATATCAAATATGTCCTATGAAAATAATAAAGATACTGATGCAACAAATGACTTTAAGCTCGGACGGTCTGGCGATTGGAGAAGAGCTACTAAAAAATGGGAAGTTTACAACCCTTCACATGACGACTATCAAATAAAAGGAAAATGCAGAAGATACATAGGAAGAGCTTTAAATGTGTTGAATAGAATAGCAAGTATAAATAAATTTGAAATAGAAAAAGCTTTCAAGCAAGCTAAAAATGGACAAACAGCCTTAGTTGGCTTTGCAAGTCACGATTTTAGGGATTTAGAATACGAGGTAAATTACTTAAGAGAAATAATAAATAAAGTTTCAGGTAAATTTAAAGACGTAAAGTTTTATTATGTTGACACATTAACCGGTTTTAGAAAAATTATTTGGAATAAAGTAGAAGAAAAAAACAGTATAAAATTCGATGTAAAATTTACTAGCAAAAAAAATGATATACCTTATATAACTGTTAAACTTAAAAGAGGTAAAATATTTGGACCCCAACCTTTTTTAGCTATTGAAACAAAAAGAGGTAGATTTATCCATGATAATTTTGATTTTGATATTAAAAATAACATATGGCACTACGCATTTTATCAAGATACTTTACCAATAAAAGATATTAAAAATATAGGTGTTGCTTCAAATGATAAATTTGGAAATACATGCATAAAAAGATTTAATTTTAAAAAGAAAGGAAAAATTAATTTTTTCTAATATGATAAATAACAAAACAATTTTAATTACAGGTGGAACCGGATCTTTTGGTAGTAACTTTGCAAAGTTACTCTTGAAAAAATTTAATTTAAAGAAAATTATAATTTTTAGTAGGGATGAATTAAAACAATCTGAACTAAAGCCAAAGCTAGAAAATATTAATTCAAAAACATTGGTTAGATTTTTTATAGGTGACGTTAGAGATAAGGAGCGACTTAATCTAGCATTAAATGATGTAGATATAGTTTTTCACGCTGCAGCATTAAAACAAGTTGATGCGGCAGAGTATAATCCAACTGAAGTAATAAAAACTAACATTATTGGAGCCGAAAACGTTATTCATGGAAGTTTAAAAAATAATGTAGATAAAATAGTTGCATTAAGCACTGATAAAGCATGTTCACCAATTAATCTTTATGGAGCTACAAAATTAGTTTCTGATAAACTTTTCATTAGCGCAAACAACATAAGGGGACAATCCAATACCAAATTTTCAGTATTGAGATATGGAAATGTTATGGCTAGTAGAGGATCAGTAATTCCGGCTTTCTTAAATATGAAAAAAAAAAACCTTCAACCAAAACTTACAGATCAAAATATGACGAGATTCTCATTGACGCTCGAAGAAAGTTTTAGATTTGCATTAGAAACTTTAAAAATGATGACTGGAGGAGAACTTTTTGTACCTAAAATTCCAACTTATCGAATTCTTGATTTAATGAGCGTATTTGACTTTAAAAAGAAACCCGTAATAATTGGGTTAAGACCCGGAGAAAAAATTAATGAGGAATTAATTTCTAAATCAGACTCTATACTTACTTTTGAAACTAAAGAATTTTATGTAATTAGACCACATAGCAAAGTAGCTCCTTGGTCAGAAAAGGATTTTAAAAAAATGAACAAGTTAAAGACAATTAAATATTGTAAAAAAAATTTTAGTTATTCAAGTGACAATAATCAGAGAATATTGACTAGATCAGAATTGAAAAATTTAATTTTAAAAATTAAAGTCAAGTATGATTAATTATGGAAGGCACTACATTGATAAAAAAGATATTAAGGCTGTCGTTAAAACATTAAAAAGCAATTTCTTAACACAAGGTCCTAAAGTAATTGAGTTTGAGAAAAAATTAAATTATTTATGTGGATCTAAATATACCTGCGCAGTAAGCAGCGGCACAGCAGCATTACATCTTGCTATACTTTCGCTAGGAATTAAAAAAAATGATTGTGTAATTACTAGTCCAATTACTTTTTTAGCTTCTGCTAATTCCATATTATATGCTGGAGCAAAACCTATTTTTGTAGATATAGACAAAAAAAATTATTGTATTGATTTAGAAAAGCTCGAGAAAAAATTAATAGAACATAAGAAAAAAAATAGAAAAATTAAAGCTGTTATAATCACAGATTATGCTGGACATGTAGCGGATTGGGGTAAGATAAAACAACTTTCAAAAAAATATAAGTTTTTTACAATAAATGACAACTGTCACGCGTTAGGTGCAAAATATAAAAAAGATAAAAAATATGCGTGTAAGTATGCTGATATAGTAACACAAAGTTTTCATCCAGTTAAAGTAATTACAACCGGTGAAGGCGGAGCTGTACTGACAAATCATAAAAAATTCTTCTACAAAATAAACATTTTAAGAACTCACGGTATAGAAAGAAATGAAAAATTAAAAAAAAAGTTTGGAAATTGGTACTATCAAATGAATTTTTTAGGTTTTAATTATAGGCTTTCTGATCTTCAAGCTAGCTTAGGTATTTCACAATTAAAAAAAATAAATAAATTCATTAATAAAAGAAAAAAATTGGCAAAAGTATATGATTTTCATTTCAAAAATAATTCATTATTTTCAATTCCACGAATAGAAAGTTATTGCGAACACTCCTACCATATCTATCCACTAAAAATTAATTTTAAAAATATAAAAATAAATAAAAAAAAATTTTTTCAAATCTTATTAAAAAAAAAAATTGAACTTACAAGTTCATTATATTCCTATTCATCTACAAAATTTTTATAAAAAATTATTAAATCATAAAGTTGGCGATTTTCCAGTTTCAGAAAACTATTATAAAGAAACAGTGTCACTTCCCCTTTTTTATTCTTTAAAATTTTCTGAACAAAAAAAAGTAATTAACGAGATCTTAAGCATATGTGAAAAATTAAAAAAAAATAGTTTTATTTATTGAGTTTTTTAATTATCAAATTTACTAAAGACACAGGATTTTTTTTAAAATCATTAAAAATTTTTATGTGAGGTTTACGAGGTATTTCAGCTATAATATCCTTCCCAACAACATTATTTTTTTTAGAATAAAGTTTTTTTTTGTCTTTAAATTTTAATCTTTTGATATTTGCAGTAATGAATATTTCAATGTAATTAATAAAAATTTTTCTATTAATTTTTCTAATCTCATTCATCATTCCTATAACTGCAAATATTACGTTAATTTTTTGATTAGTTAGTTTTTTTATTAATTTTTGATATTTTTTTACAGTAAGAAGTCGATCCTTATAAGTATAACCCTTCATATCGAATATTGAGCGAATTTCGTCTCCGCTTAAAACAATAGTAGGTCCATAGATTTTTTGTATTTTAGACTTCATTTTTTTTGCAATTGTGGTTTTCCCTGACCCTGCTAGCCCTGTAACCCAAAAAACTATTCCAAACTTGTTATTAATTTTTACCATTATATGTTCAAGTATTGAACATATTCAATAAGCATGATATTTGCAATATATAAGATGGGAATCTTTTAATTAAATGACCTTGAAAAAAGAGATTATATTATTCGGAAGCGGAACCCCAAGAACAGGCGGAAGTTTAGTATCTAATTTACTTTCAACTAGAAATGATTTTTTGATGACTACAGACTTATTACATTTCTTTAGATTTATTTACAAAAAATATAACCCATTAAACCCTAAAAATAAAAAGTTATTAGTTTCTGAGTTATGTCTTAGATTAAAATACAGATTTAAAGTTCATTTAAAAATTGAAATTTTATATAATAAGATTAAGTATTCCAAAAATTATAAAGAAATTTTTTTAATTATTATTTCAGAATTAAAAAAAAAAGTAAATAAAGTTCATTATGGTGAGTTCGCTAATAGTGAGTGGAGAAATATAAGTTCTTTTCTCAATCTTGATAAAAAATTTAAAGCATTTCAATTAATAAGAGATCCTAGAGCAATCCTTGTGTCTTTTAAAAATATTACATTTGAGAAAAACTTAAAATATTTAAACATCTTACTTTCTTGGATTGACTCGATTAGATATTTAAAAATAAATAAAAAAAATTATTCCTCTAAAAGATTTTTAGTAATAAAATTTGAAGATATTCATACCAACCCAAAAAAAATTTCAAAAAAATTGAGTAATTTTCTTAATATTCCTTTTGATCAAAATATGATCGAGAAAAAATCATGGCCAAAACTACTTAAAGATAATATTTATCAGGTAAACATATCATCGATTAACAAAAAAAAAGTTTTTGGTTTTTCAAAAAAAAGAACTTCAAATTGGAAAGAAAAGATATTGAGTTGGGAATTAGCTTTAACACAAGAATTGACTGAACCTTATTTAAAAGAATTCGGTTACAAAAAAATAAAAGTAAATGAGAAAGATCTTAAAGATGCTTATGATAAATTAGCTAAAGATAAAGATTTACTCAAAAAGATAAAAAATTACAAAAAAAATAAAACAATCAGCAGTATAAAATTAAGAGATCCGTCAAATCCAAAAAATTGGTCTGCTACCAATTTTGAAAAATATCCTAATAAAATGTTTGTTAAAACTCCCGATTTTAAAAAATATTTGAAAGATTTTAAAGAAATTAAAAAATCAATAAAAACTTTATGACAATGACAGAAAAATTATTTTTAATATTAAAAGATTTAAAGCTTAAATATACCTTTTATTTGTTAATCTTATTTTCAATAATTTCGTCTTTCCTCGAGATCTTGAGCATTTCTTTAGTTTTACCCTTGACGGGTATAATTTTAGATCCTGAAATATTTTTAAAAAATAAATACGTAGAAATTTTTCTTAAATATGATTTCTACGATAAAATTTTAAAGGAATATTTAGATAATAATTTTACAATTTTATTAATATCAATAATAATAATTATTTTTACCATTAAGTTTTTCTTTCAAATATTTTTTGAGTGGTACAAAGCAAATATTATTTTTAAAATAGATAGAAGAATAAGCTCTACACTATATAACTTTTATATGAATTTACCTTATAAATTTCATATAAATACAAACACGTCTACACTACATAGAAATATTCAAAATGATGCAAGTTGTGTTAGTAGTATTTTTAGAAGTTTTATAATAATTTTTACAGAGAGTTTAATTATTTTTGGGTTAGTCTTTTTATTTTTTTATATCGATTTGTTAATAAGCTTTGCCGCTTTACTATCACTAGGAACAGTTGGATCATTTATTCTTATTTTGAGTGGGAAATTCAATGTATCATTAGGAAAAAAAGTTCATATAGAGTCAGAAAAAAGAATTAAACATTTAATCAATGGGTTTGAAGGAATAAAAGATTTTATTATTTACGATAAAATTTCTGACTTTTTCCAACTATTTGATAATTCTAATAAAAAATATGCAAGTGCAAATAAGTTCTTTTCAATTATTCAAGCGCTTCCAAAAATAATTATAGAATTTTTAGTTGTATTTCTTATACTCAGTGTGCTGATGTATTACACTTTGATTAATCAAAGTATCAATCAGCTTTTTCCAATAATGACTTTAATTGTGGTGTCAATGATAAGAATTGCTCCATCTTCTTTTAGAATAATCTCTTCTATTCAACAGATTAAATTTAATAAATTTTCAATTAACAATATTTTTAATGATTTGAGGAATGGAATTGAAATTAAAAATTATTCTAATTCAACAAAGTTCAAAAATTTAATAAATTTTAATAAAGAAATAAAATTTAACGATGTGAGTTTTTCATATGATAATGGTGAGAAAATTCTCAAAAACATAAACTTAAGTATAAAAAAAGGTGATTTCATAGGCATCTATGGCTCTTCGGGTTCTGGAAAAAGCACGTTTCTAAATATTTTAGCAGGCTTATTTAAACCAAGCTCTGGAAAAATTTATTCAGATAATAATGACATTTTTAGCAACATTAAATCTTGGAGAAAAAATATTGGTTATGTTCCTCAAAAAGTCTATCTATTAGACGAAAATATAGTGAAAAATGTTTCGTTAGAATTTAAAGAACAATTAAATAGTAAAAAAAATTTACAAAAAGCTATTAATATTGCTGGACTAAAAAATGTTTCAAGTAATTTGAAACTTAGACATAAAGAGTCTCTCGGTGAAAAAGGGAATAAAATATCTGGAGGTCAAGTTCAAAGAGTAGGTATAGCTAGAGCAATCTATAATAAACCAGAAATTTTAATTTTTGATGAAGCAACAAGTTCTTTGGACGAAAATATAGAAAACAGAATAATTAATTCAATTTACAAATTAAAAAGGAAAAAAACAGTAATCATAGTTTCGCACAAAAGAAAACTTTTAAAAAATTGTGATAAAATTTTTAAATTTGAAAATGGGAGAATAATTAAAAAAAAGAATTTAAATGTTAAAATTTGATATAATATTTATTGGTGGAGGTGTAGGAGGTAGTTATGGTGCAACTAATCTCATAAAGAAATTAAACAAAGTTAACAATAAGAAGCTAATAAATATTGCTATAATAGATAAAAACATTAAAAATATTCCTGGAGGAGTACCTTACAGTAAAAACTTATCTAGTAATGGCTTTTTCAATAACCCTTGCAGGTTATCACCTAAAGAATTTGTAAGTTGGACCTTAAAAAAAAAGAATAAGTTAATTTTATTTAATTTTTTAAAAAAGCAAAAGAATTATTCGATAAAAAATTGGTTAATTAATAATAAAGATAAATTTTTAAAATCAAAAAATTTACAACAAATTGAAGAACTTTATTTTCCTAGAATTTTCCTTAACTTCTGGCTGGAAGATATTTTTTTAGATATTTTAAAAATAAAAAGAAAAGAAATTAAAGTCTATTTTTTTGAGGGTGAGGTTACGAGTATTAATAAAGAAAATAAAAATTTTAAGATTAAATTTAAAGACAAACTAATTAATTATCAATTAATCAATAAAAGTTTTAAATTTAAAAGAAAAAAGACTATACGAAATAAAAAAATATATACAAAAAGATTGTTTATATCTCTAGGTTTACCAGGCCCCCACAATCCTTTTGCAAAAAATATAAATGATAAATTTTTCATGTATGACCTTTATGAGCAAGGTGGCATTGAAAAATTAAAAAAACTTATTTTTTTAAAATTAAAGAAAAAAAATAAAATTATAATTCATTTTTTAGGAGCTAAAGCCGGATTTTTAGAATGTTTACCTGAACTAAAAAATCTCATTTTAAATAAAAAAAAAGCTATAAATATAATTGCTACATCTCAAAAAGCTGAAACACTTAACCCGGCTTTATTTTCTAAAAATGGAGGAAAATATAAACTTATTAACTTAAACGATAAAAATTTAAAAAAAATAAATAACGGTAAGGATCTTCTACGTTCAATTGTAAAAGAATTTAATTATGCAAAAAAAAATAATTTCAATATCTATGATGCCTGGACTAAAATTTTAAAAAACGGAATAATGTTTAATGTTTTGAGAAATTTTTCCCAAAAAGACCTTAAAGATTATAATACGACTTATCACAATAAAATTAGAAACATGACCAGATTTACCTATCCATTTACTGTGAACTCAAAGAACGAACTTCAAAAAATAGGAAAGATTAAAATGATTAAAGGAAAAGTAAAAAGGCTTGTAAAAAAGGGTGGAATATTTTTGACCAAAACATTAATAACTGATGGAAATATGAATAAAGAAATAACAACTAAATCTGATATTATTATCTCGGTTACAGGACCAAATAAATTTGAAAATCTTGTAAAGCAAAATTCACTTTATAATTCTATAAATATTTGTGGGAATAATTGTTTTAATAAATTTGGTTATATCGTAAATGATAAATTTCAAATGGAATCTAATTTAAATATTTATGTTGTGAGTTTTAATGCGTCTGGCTATAATAATAAGAGAGAGACAATTGTTAAAGCCGTAATAAATAATTCAACTATAGCATCAAACGATTTATCAAAAGGTTTAAAAGCATGAGTGTTAAAGAGGAAAATAGTCCAATCTCACAAGATGTTCTTTCTTGGGATCTGTTTAGAGCAGGTGCACAAAAAAGAAAAAATAAATTACCTTCAAACTGTACTTTGGACAATAGACTTGTTTTAGCAACAAAAAGTTTTTTTGTCGTAGGAGGGTTAGGAGCTTTTATTCCTGGTTATTATCTAATTATAACAAAAAACTTTTACAGCTCTTTTGCCCAATTAACCGATGAAGAAGTTGATGAATTTGAGTGGTTGATATCTTTTTTAAATAAATCATTAATGGAAAATTATTCAATGCACTCTGCAATTTTTGAGCACGGAATGTGTTCCTGTGCCGGAGGACTAGATCATGCTCATGTTCACATGATGCCTGTTCCAAAAGGAGTCAGTACTCAGGAGCTCGAGTTAATAATTGATAAAGTTTTAAAAAAGAGGAGCGCTGGTATTCAAAAAATTGAATTTAATAATCATACATTTGATAACGTTCACGATATTTCATCTATAATTAATTTTCAAAATAATTATAAAATTTTAGAGGGAAAATTACTAAAGTTTAAAGACCTAAAAAATTTCAAAGAAAATTTCTCAAGTATAAGAAATCTTTTACTCAATGAAGAACAATATATTAACTTTGGTATTTCGGCAAAAAATTTTTTATTTTGTACAAAACATTATTTAGGAACACAGTTTGGAAGAGAGCTGGTTAGTGAGGTATTATTTAAATTTGATGATAACATAAAAAGATTTTTTTCTTCACTTAACAGAAGTAACCCTACAAAACTAATATGGAGGTGGCAGGACTATAATTTTGATATCAATATTTTAAAGACGATGAAAGATTTATCAATATTCTTACATAAACATAAAAAGGATGCAAATTTTAAAAAGTATCAAGTTAAAAATTTTTCTAAGTAGTGAGCAATCTCAATATTAATTCTTTCCAATATCAAGAAATCTTAAACCTAAGACTTGCTTGTTATAATCCAGTAAAAAAATTAATGACTAAAAAAGAAATTTTGAGTGTTTTACGATTTTATAAATTTAATAATAAATTCTTTCCAATGCCAATCTTTTTAGATATCAGTGAAAAGCAAAAAAAAAATATTAAAAAGCAAAAAAGAATAAACTTATTTTATAAAAAGATCAAAGTTGGTTTTATAACAAATTATAGTATTTTCTCATTAGAGAAAAAAAAATTACTTAAAATTTTTTTTAAAACAAAAAGTCTTTTACATCCAGGTGTTAAAAATTTTCTATCTACTAAACCTTTTTTTATTTCCGGTAATGTAAAATTGTCTAAAAAAATCATTTTTGATAAAAAACATTATCCAGAATATTGGAAAAAACTTTTTAGAAAAAAGAAAGTAAAAAAAATAGGAAGTTTCCATACAAGAAATATTCCGCATAAAACTCATGAGTGGTTAATACAAAATATCCTGAAGATATGTCAAAATATTCTTATACATCCAATGACAGGCAGGTTAAAAAAAGGGGATTTTAAACCTAACATAGTAAGACAAGCTTATAAAATTTTCAAAAAAAATCATAAAAATGAAAATATTTTTCTTACTGAATTTAAATCTCACGCAAGATATGCTGGACCTCGAGAGGCATCCTTTCATGCGTTAGTAAGAAAAAATTTTGGCTGCACCCATTTTTTTGTAGGCAGAGATCATGCAGGAGTAAAGAGTTTTTATAAAAAGTACGAGTCCCAAGATTTTTGTAAGAAAAATCAAAAAAAAATAGGAATTAAAATTCTAAATTTTAAAGAACCTGGATATTGTAAAAACTGCAAAAAAGTAACAGGGGCAGGCGATAACTGTTCACATTCAAACAAATCAAAGAAATTCTTAAGTGGAACTGAAGTAAGAAGAATGATCAAATTAAAAAGAAAATTACCGGAGTATTTCGTAAGTAAAGAAATAGCCCAAATTTTATCAAAAAAATCTTTAAGAAATTAGCTAAAATAAATGAATATTTTTAATAAAATGTTTACAAAAACACCTTTTATGATATGTTCAATAATTGAACAATATGGATTATAAATCAGAACACTTAAAAATTTTAAAAAAGATTCAAGAAAATCCTGATCAAAATCAGAGAGATATGGCAAGGAATTTAAATCTTAGCTTGGGTAAAATAAACTATTGCTTAAATGCTTTGAAAAAAAAGGGTTTGATTAAGGTTAAAAATTTTAAAAAAAATAAAAATAAACTTCGATATATGTATTATTTAACCCCAAAAGGTTTTTCAGAAAAAACGAAAATTACAATACGTTTCATGAAGAGGATAAGCGAAGAGTACGAAGTTTTAAAAAAAGACAGCAAATAATTTAAATGAAAATTTTAGTTACTGGAGCGGAAGGCTTTATAGGTTCCCACTTGGTCGAAAGACTTGTTAAATTAAATTATAAAGTAAGAGCATTTGTT
>MDTB01188431.1_pt1 | contig 34640 bp, 27 predicted proteins | sample 811161 | NCBI WGS metagenome assembly MDTB01 (sample SAMN05326650, study PRJNA326480) | marine metagenome | isolation source: seawater | place: Mediterranean Sea | collected 2009 | reverse complement strand
TGAATCCAGTAGCCAGAACGAAAAGGAGGAACCCAAGGAGCAAGAAGCAGAAGTAGAAGTAGAAGCAGAAGCAGAAGATGAGGGTATCCTTCCCCTGGAACTCGCTCAGCAACAGGCATTAGCAGAGGAATCGAGCCCACAGGAACCTGCAGTTACCATAAAGAGTATCGACGACGTTGTGCATCAAGAAGCAACAAGCGGGCAGGAATCTGTTCAACCAGAATCCTCAAAGGAAGAGCCTGCAGAGGAATCGACGGACGAGGAGCCTGAAGAGGACATGTCGGCATTTCTGGCTCAGGTTGACTCACTCAATGCAGGCATGTGGGTCGAGTTTCTCGGAGAAGATGAACAAAACACTCGTTGCAAGCTTGCAGCCAAAATCAATGCGATCGACAAATTCATCTTCGTGAATAGACAGGGCGTCAAGGTCGTTGAGAAAACTAAAGCGGGCCTGGCCAGGGAGTTAATGGAAGGTACTGTAAAAATTATTAGTGACGGCCTTCTGTTTAGCCGTGCACTAGAGTCTGTTATCGGTAACTTACGATAAAACTCCGAGCGCCAACAAACCGGCAGCGCATACAAGCCTCAGGCTACAGCCTAGTTAGTTCTGGTCCCTAAACCCAATATTGGCTAGCCACCGGGAGAAAGTTCTAACAACAATTTATTCAGACGGTGCACAAACGTAGCCGGTTCCAGTAGTTGACTTCCCTCTGCCAGCATAGCCTGATCGTATAACAACATCGCAAGATCCGCGAATCGATCATCATCGGTTTCACTACCCAGCTTTTCAACCAGTGGATGAGTAGGATTAACTTCGAAAATACGTTTATGGTCGCCGGGCACCTGTTGCCCAGCTGCCTCCATTATGCGCCGCATTTGCATTCCCATGTCATCTTCAGCGACCACGAGACATGCGGGAGAATCCGTAAGTCTATGGGTAACTCTAACCTCCTCCACGTCATCTCCCAGAGTTTTGGTCAGTCGTTCAACCAGGTCAGCAGAATCCTTTTCTACCTTCTCTTGCTCAGCCTTTTCTTCGCTGTCCTCAAGATCGCCTAAATCCAGCGCACCACGTGCCACATCCTGCAGTTGCTTCTCGTCGAATTCAGTCAAATGGCTCATCAGCCATTCGTCGATACGATCGTGAAGTAGAAGAACTTCAATGCCCTTCTTTTTAAATACCTCAAGGTGCGGACTATTGACTGCAGTATGATGATTCTCTGCGGTGACATAGTAGATCTTGTCCTGACCCTCCTTCATCCGTGCAACGTACTCGTTTAGCGACTGCGCCTGAACCTCTGATTCAGACTCCGTAGTTGTGAAGCGTAGCAAACCAGCGATTTTTTCCTTATTGGAAAAATCTTCTGCAACACCTTCTTTAATTACCTGCCCAAACTCATCCCAGAATGCCTGGTATTGCTCAGCGTCCTTCGCGAGCTTTTCGAGCATATCTAAAACGCGTTTAGTCAACGCAGAGCGCATCGAATCAATCGCAGGATCCTTCTGCAGGATTTCACGCGACACGTTCAGTGAGAGATCGTTGGAATCGATCACCCCTTTTACAAAGCGCAAATAAAGAGGCAGGAATTGTTCTGCCTCATCCATGATGAAAACCCGTTGCACATACAGCTTCAGGCCTCTGGGGGCTTCTCTCTGCCACAGGTCAAAAGGCGCCTTGGAAGGAATATAAACCAGACTGGTGTAGTCCAATTTACCTTCGACCTTGTTATGCGACCAGGTCATGGGGTCCTGAAAGTCGTGGGCTATGTGTTTGTAAAACTCTTTGTATTCGTCATCGGAAACGTCGCTTCGCGATCGCGTCCACATCGCCTTTGCGGTATTGACGATCTCATCTTCCATTTCCGCCGAGTCATCCTCTTCTCCCAGCGGTTCCTTCTTCATCGTCACAGGTACCGACACATGGTCAGCATACTTCTTAACAATATTTCGAAGTCGCCAGCTATCGAGGAACTCTTCCTCATCGGACTTTAAATGGAGGATTACAGAGGTCCCTACCTGCTCGCGTTCAATGGTCTCCACTTCGAACTCAGCGTCGCCAGCAGAGGACCATCGGACACCTTCTGCAGCTTCAGCCTTTGCCGACCTACTCTCTACTACTACCCTATCGGCCACGATGAATGACGAATAAAAACCAACGCCAAACTGCCCGATCAATTGAGAATCTTTTTGCTGATCTCCTGTGAGTGATTCAAGAAACTGCGCAGTACCCGACTTGGCAATCGTACCCAGGTGTTCGATGGCTTCGTCTCGACTCAAACCAATACCATTGTCAGCAATAGTGATGGTTTTATCGTCCTTATCAACGTCGATACGAATACCGAGTTCGCCGACAATCAATTCAGGATTCGATAAACCTTCAAACCTCAGCTTATCGATTGCGTCGGAGGAATTTGAAATAAGTTCACGCAGAAATATTTCTTTGTTGGAATAGAGAGAATGGATCATCAGATGCAGAAGCTGTTTTGCTTCTGACTGAAACCCAAGAGTTTCCTTGGCGCTCATATTGGTTCCTAGTTGGTAATCTTCTGTCGACTTGGGGATGAATTCTAAAAATTCAACCCCTTCACCAACCTGTTGCCTCCTGCAAGGCCGCGCCAATTTGCGCAAGGCTCTTCACCGTATGCACACCCGCATCACTGAGAGATGCAAACTTGTCATCGGCCGTGCCTTTACCACCTGCGATAATCGCTCCAGCGTGGCCCATTCGTTTGCCTGGCGGTGCTGTTACGCCAGCGATATATCCAACGACAGGTTTTGTGACATTTTGCTTGATGAAATCAGCAGCTTCTTCCTCAGCGGTACCGCCAATCTCACCCACCATAACAATGGCTTCTGTCGTCGAGTCTTCCTCAAACATGCCAAAAATATCGATAAAATTGCTTCCTGGTATTGGGTCTCCGCCAATACCAACACAGGTGCTTTGTCCAAAACCGAGATCAGTGGTTTGCTTAACCGCTTCATAGGTCAAAGTACCCGAACGCGACACAATACCGACTTTCCCAGGCAGATGAATATCACCAGGCATAATGCCAATCTTGCACTCACCCGGCGTGATGACTCCCGGACAATTTGGGCCAATAAGCCGCACGCCCCTTGCATCCATGCTTGCCTTCACATGCAGCATATCGAGGGTAGGCACTCCTTCAGTAATACATACGATTAACTTAATGCCTGCGTCAGCGGCCTCTAGAATACCGTCCTTTGCAAAAGGTGCCGGCACATAAATTACAGAAGCGTCAGCACCAGTTTCATCAACCGCTTCTCTTACAGTGTTAAAAACCGGCAGATCCAGATGCGTCTGCCCGCCCTTCCCTGGCGTAATACCACCGACCATCTGTGTACCATAGGCTATGGCCTGTTCAGAGTGCAGCGTCCCCTGGGACCCGGTAAAGCCCTGGCAAATCACCTTCGTATCTTTGTTAACCAGAACGCTCATGCTGCTTCTCCTGCCGCCTTGACTGCCTGTTCAACTGCATCTGTCAAACTTGTGGCAGCAATGATGTCTACGTCACTCTCTGCAAGGGTGCTAACACCCAGGTCTGCATTGTTACCTTCGAACCTTACGACCACTGGCACACTAACGCCCACATCCTTCACCGCCCCAATAATCCCGTCAGCGATAATATTGCACTGTACGATACCGCCAAAAATATTGATCAAGATCGCACTGACATTGCTATCAGAGAGAATAATCTTGAACGCTTCACTTACTGCTTCCTTGGTGGCACCACCGCCCACGTCTAGGAAGTTTGCCGGTTGCCCGCCATGCAGCTTAACGAGATCCATGGTGCCCATCGCCAGACCTGCACCGTTGACCATACAACCAATATTACCCTCGAGCGCAACATAGTTGAGCCCAAACTCCGAGGCCTCGCTTTCGCGTTCGTCTTCCTGAGAAAGATCTCGCATTTCTGCAAGGGCCTTCTGACGATAGAGTGCATTGCTGTCAATCGACACCTTGGCGTCCAGACAGTGAATGTCACCATCTCCGGTTACAACGAGTGGGTTTATCTCAAGCAAAGATAGGTCACGTTCTTCGAATAACTGAGCAAGCGCCATAAACACGTTGGCAAACTGGTTAATCTGCTTTCCCTCAAGCCCTAGTTGGAAGGCAAGATCTCTTCCCTGATATGGCATCGGGCCAACCGCTGGATCAATAATCGCCTGTAAAATTTTCTCTGGCATCTCTTCTGCAACTTTTTCAATCTCCACACCACCCTCTGTGGAGGTCATAAAAATAATGCGTCTGCTGGAGCGATCGATTACTGCACCGAGATACAGCTCTCTGTCAATATCCGCGCACTCTTCAACATATATCTTGCTGACGGGCTGACCTTTCTCATCAGTCTGAAACGTGACCAGATTAGTACCAATGTGTGTGTCAGCAAAGTCCCGGATCTCGTCTTCGGAGGCCACCAGCTTAACGCCACCAGCCTTGCCCCGGCCCCCAGCGTGCACCTGAGCCTTGATCACCCAACGGTCACCACCAAGTTCCTTTGCTGCAGCAACGGCCTCATCGGCGGTATCGACAGCGATCCCTTTTGAAACAGGCAAGTCATATTCGGCAAACAGCTGCTTTGCCTGATACTCATGGAGATTCATAACAGTCCTTAATACTTAAAACTCATTGTCTATAGCCATACCAGCTCAGGGCTGTTTCCGACGTCGATTCGCAATATGAATTGCGTGACCGGATACCGCCAGCGCTGCTTCATGCAAACCCTCTGAAAGCGTTGGATGCGCAAACATTGTTAAACCGAGATCTTCTGCACTGGTTTCAAACTCCATCGCGATTACTGCCTCTGCAATGAGTTCGGATGCATGTGCACAAATCATGTGGATACCCAACACGCGATCAGTCATTTCGTCTGCCAACACCTTGATAAGGCCGACGGTTTCATTGCTCGCCATAGCCCTGCCGCTTGCAGCCATCGGAAAGTTGCCCACTTTATATATGTCGCCGCTGGCTTTCAATTCCTGCTCGGTCTTTCCTACCCATGCTATTTCCGGGTGAGTGTAAACAACCGATGGGACGGTATCGTAATTCACCTGGGGCTTATAGCCTGCGATTCGCTCTGCGACCATAATGCCTTCTTCCATACCCTTGTGCGCGAGCATCGGACCACGAACAACGTCACCTACCGCATAGACGCCTGGCGCGTCCGTGTTGCAATGGTCATCGACAAAAACGAAGCCCCGCTCGTCGAGGTTAACGCCACTATCCACCGCCAGCAGTCCTTCTGTATAGGGCCGTCTGCCGACCGCCACAATCAACTTGTCGAACTTTTCAGTTTTTTCTCCCTCTGCATCGGAATAAGAAACCTCTACCTTTTTCCCCTTAACCGAACTACCTGTCACCAACGCGCCCAACCGAATGTCCATGCCTTGCTTCTTGAACTGTTTTGCCGCTTCACGGGATACGTTCTTGTCCGCCATCGGCAAAAACTCTTCCAACGCTTCCAGAATCACAACCTCAGATCCCAGGCGGCTCCATACGCTACCCAGCTCCAATCCAATAACACCGGCACCTATGATGCCAAGTCGCTTGGGTACCGACTGCAGTTCAAGTGCGCCAGTTGAATCAACAATAATGTCATCGATCAATGGGCATGGTGGGATATCAACGGGAACAGATCCTGTCGCGATGATGACGTGATCCGCTTCCAGTGTCGTTGTCTCACCCTCGTGAGGTGTGAATTCGACACTCCTGCCAGCATGCAGCGAGGCCCTCCCTTCGAGCGCAGTGACACCGTTTGTCTTCAAGAGGCCAGCCACACCCTTGGTAAGGTTGTCTACAATTTTAGCCTTGTGGTCAATCATTGCCGGAACATCAATAGCAATATCCGCCACCTGAATACCAAGGTCTGAAAAGCCTTCTTTGGCATCAATATATTTATGCGATGCGTCCAGTAGCGCCTTCGAGGGAATACAACCAACATTGAGACATGTCCCGCCGAACGCCGGGGCACCTGCAGGATTTAACCACTTGTCGATACAGGCCGTATTCATACCTAGCTGGGCGGCACGTATGGCGGCATGGTAGCCAGCCGGACCGCCACCAATAACAATTACATCGAATTTTGTTGCCATCAAATCATCTCTTTTTATATATCAAGAAGAATACGAGCAGGCTCTTCGAGGAAATCCTTGATCGTTACCAGAAAACGAACCGCTTCGGACCCGTCTATCAATCGGTGATCGTACGAAAGTGCAAGATACATCATGGGTCGAATCTGGATCTCTCCACCCACGACCATCGGACGTTCCTGAATTTTATGCATCCCAAGGATTCCAGTCTGAGGCGGATTAAGAATGGGCGTCGACATAAGCGAGCCGAAAACACCACCGTTAGAGATGGTAAACGTACCCCCCGTCATCTCGTCAATCGACAACTCGCCATCCCGCGCCTTGATTCCGAAGTCTCGAACCTGATCTTCAATCTCCGCCAGAGTAAGGCTATCGGCTTCACGAATAACAGGAACCACCAGTCCCCTTGGGGAACCCACCGCAACACCAATATCCTGATATCCATGGTAGACAATATCGCTTCCGTCTATTGAAGCATTAACCGATGGAAAACGTTTCAGTGCTTCGATGCTGGCCCTGACAAAAAAGGACATAAAACCAAGCCGGGTACCATTGTGGACCTGTTCGAACGCGTCACGATACTGCGCTCGAAGATCCATAATTGCCTGCATATCCACTTCGTTGAAGGTGGTCAACATGGCAGCAGTGTGTTGTGCATCCACCAGTCTTCGAGCGATGCTCGCTCGAAGACGCGTCATTGGCACCCGCCTTTCGACTCTTTCTCCTGGAACAGATGGCGGCTCGGCGACTTGCTGGGTTGCAGCGGGCGCTGCCACGTCCTGCTTCTCCACCGCAGCAACGGCCTTCAAGACGTCTTCTTTAGTGACCCTGCCACCCTTGCCACTTCCTTCTATCGTTTCAATAGCAATCTGGTTTTCCTCGGCCAGCTTCCTCGCCGCAGGACTGGTCAACGCCTCAGCCGCCGCTGGCTTTTCAGAGACAATCTCTGGTGCGGATGGTTCGGACTCAGTTGCCTTTATTGGTTCAGCATCGGCAGGTGAACCGGACACCACCTGACCAGGTTCAAATTCACCCAGCACCTCTTCTGTCAGCACCGTCTCGCCAACGTCTTTGGTGATCTTGGTCAGCTTGCCATCCTCAGGAGCAACCACCTCGAGCACTACTTTGTCGGTCTCAATATCTACCAGTATCTGGTCCCGTTTTACTTCGTCGCCAACCGCTACGCGCCAGGCAGCAACCTCTCCATCCGCAATGGATTCGGGAAATACAGGTGTTTTTATCTCGATCATTTTATCGTCCTAAAGATGAATCTAATCCAGGTCTTCTACATATAACGCATGGTGCACCAGGTTCTCTTGTTGCCGCACGTGAAGCGACATGTAACCTGCGGCAGGCGCCGCCGATCCTTCTCTTCCCGCATAGTGTAGGTAGAGTGAGGGGTATCGGCTATGGATGACACGTCTAATATGGTGCTGGCTGCTATACCAGGCGCCCTGGTTCATTGGTTCTTCCTGGCACCACACAGCGGTATTTACATCCGGATAGTTCGCTAACAGTACGGCCAGGTCTGCCTCGGGGAATGGATACAACTGCTCAACCCGAATGATCGCGACGTTATGCAGCTGATCTTCACGCCGCTTGGCCAGCAAATCAAAATAAACCTTGCCGCTGCACAGTATTACTCGCGTAATTTTCTGGGGATCGTGAGGATCTATCTCTGGCATCACTGTATTGAAAGGTCCACCACACAGCTCTTCCATCGTGGAAGTTGCTTCCTTGTGTCGCAACAAGCTTTTAGGAGTCATTACGATCAATGGTTTCCGTACGGGACGGATAGCCTGACGTCGCAGCAGGTGAAACATCTGCGCCGGTGTCGTTGGAACGCATACCTGAATATTGTGCTCTGCTGACAGCTGCAGATAACGCTCCAGCCTCGCAGAAGAATGCTCGGGCCCCTGACCTTCATAGCCATGGGGCAGCAACATCGTTAAACCACATAGTCTTGCCCACTTGTGCTCGCCACTGCAAATAAACTGGTCAATCACGACCTGAGCACCGTTCGCAAAGTCACCAAATTGTGCTTCCCAGATAACGAGTATCCCCGGACTCGTTTGGGCATACCCGTACTCAAACGCAAGAACAGCTTCCTCGGAAAGAAACGAATCGTAGAGCATGAATGGCGGTTGATCCGGAGCGATGTGTTGCAGTGGTATGTAGGTACCCCCCTGCTTTTGATCATGGAACACAGCATGACGGTGTGAAAACGTGCCTCGGCCGACATCCTGACCAGTAAGTCTGATGGCGAATCCTTCCGCGAGCAGGCTTGCATAGGCCATCACTTCAGCAAATCCCCAATTCACGGCGAGCGCTCCTGCACCCATCTTGTGCCGGTCCTCAGCGATCTTTGCCACCTGGCGTTGTAACACGAACCCCTCTGGAAACTCATCCATTCGGCTAGACAACGCCTTCATTTCTCTTGCAGAAATGGTCGTATCGGCAGGCGTATCCCAGGAGTGACCCAGGTATGGATTCCAGTCAACATATAGTGACGTATCCGGCTCCTGCAAGTAGTCCCAGGCAACTGCATTTCCAGCATCAAGGGCATCCCGGTAGGCCTCTATACGCCTATTAAACTCTCCCTTCTCAATGGCACCTTCAGCAATAATCTTTTCGGCGTAGATCTTCATCGTCGTCGGATGATTCGCGATCGTCTGATACATGATCGGCTGGGTTATCGAGGGTTCATCACCTTCGTTGTGACCTCGACGCCGATAGCACACGATGTCAATCACAACATCCTTCTTGAACTCCATCCTGTAGTCGAGGGCCAACTGAGACACGAACAGAATCGCTTCCGGGTCATCCCCGTTCACATGGAAAACGGGTGCCTGCACCATCTTGGCAATTTCACTGCAATAGCGCGTCGACCTCGCATCTTCCTGCTTACTTACCGTATAGCCGATCTGGTTATTGATAACCACATGAATCGTCCCGCCCGTATAGAAGCCTCTGGTTTGTGACATCTGGAAGGTTTCCATGACGACACCCTGCCCGGCGAAAGATGCATCACCGTGGACATTTATCGCTAATACCTTATCGCCCATCGCATCATCTCTGCGATCCATTCGCGCCCGAACCGAACCGACGATAACCGGTGCCGCAATCTCCAGATGCGACGGATTAAAGCCAAGGGCCAAATGCATTTCGCCACCCGGAGTCATCAGGTTCGATGAAAAGCCCTGATGGTATTTGACGTCACCTGAACCGAAACCGGGTTCGTAGCGGCCTTCAAACTCGTCAAACAGATCTGCTGGATCCTTACCCAACAGATTAACCAGCACATTAATCCGACCTCGATGGGCCATACCAATGACAGCTTCTTTCGCGCCGGCGGAGCCCGCTCGATGTATCAGCTCTGCCAGACAAGGAATAAAGCCTTCTCCTCCCTCAAGGCCAAATCTCTTTGTACCCGGATATTTTGTGCCGAGATACTTCTCCAGCCCTTCCGCTGCGATCAGACGATCAAGAAGCCTTCTTTTTACACCATCACCAAAGGAAGGTTGAGAACGAGCACTCTCCATCCGCTGCTGAACCCACATGGTTTCTGCTTCATCGGTGATGTGCATGTACTCTGCGCCCACGGAACCACAATAAGTCGCCTCGAGCGCATCAATGATGTCCCTTAGCGCCGCATCTTTTCCGTCGAAAAACAGATTCCCGGCCTGAAACTGGGTATCGAGATCCGCGTCAGAAAGGTGATGATAGGCAAGCTGCAGCTTGGGTACTTCAGGCATTTCGACCAGGCCAAGCGGATCCAGGTTTGCCTTCAGATGACCACGTCGTCGATAACCGTTAATTAATTCACTGACAGCAAATTGCTTGCGTTCGTAATCAGCGCTAATGCTGCTGGCTGAAACAGGGGCAACACGAGCCTGATTTTTAGCTAACAGTAAAAAATGATTCTGGATCGTCTTGTGGGAAATATCAGGAGATAGGGAACCTTCAACGATTGGTAGCGTGTCAAAATAGCTACGCCACTGATCTGGGATATCCGCCGGATCCTCCAGATATTTTTCATACAGCTCCTCGACGTAGGGCGCGTTTCCTCCGGAAATATGCCCCGATCGCCACAGGCGCTCCATGATGCTGTCTTCCATAACCTGAGCCTTGGACAGTCGAAAAACATTGATTGTACTGACAATATCCTAAATCAGTACCTATTTTAGGGCTCCAGCCAGAGAGGCTAGATGATGTGTAGGCTAGCTGAGCGTACCTATATTGCTCGTTTGAGCAACATATTCCTGATATGTCCGATCGCCCGAGTTGGATTTAGCCCTTTGGGACAGACACTGACGCAGTTCATGATGCCGCGGCAGCGGAACACGCTGAACGGATCTTCCAGGTCAGCCAGTCGTTCCTCAGTTGCGGTATCTCTGCTGTCCGCAAGGAATCGATAGGCCTGCAGCAAGCCAGCCGGACCGACAAATTTATCAGGATTCCACCAGAATGAAGGGCATGAGGTCGAACAACAAGCACATAGAATGCACTCATAGAGGCCATCCAGTTTTTCCCGATCCTCGGGAGACTGCAGCCGTTCCTGGGTCGGAGGCGTTTCATCATTGATCAGATACGGCTTAATCTTCTCGTATTGATCGTAAAACTGACTCATATCGACAACAAGGTCACGAATCACCGGCAAACCCGGCAGAGGCCTTACGGTAAGCTTATCTCCCTTCACCACCTCTGACAGTGGCGTAGTGCAGGCCAGACCATTCTTTCCGTTCATGTTAACGCCATCAGAACCACAGACCCCTTCGCGGCATGAACGGCGATAGCTTAAGGTGGCGTCTGATTCCTTAAGCAATTCCAGCACATCCAATACCATCAGGTCACGGTTCCCCGGGATTTCCAGGGTGAAATCCTGCATATAAGGTTCCGAATCCTGTTCCGGGTTGTATCGATAAACACTGACTAACATGGGTTTCCTAATAAGTTCTTTCAGTTGGTTCGAACGCATCTATGCCTTTCGGCGAAAAGTTAACATCACGTTTACGCAATTGCCGAGTCGCTGGATCGTATATCGAGTGCGCAAGCCAATTTTCATCATCCCGATCCTGATAGTCTTCCCTTGCATGGGCACCGCGAGACTCCTTTCTCCCTTCAGCGCATATAGCAGTTGCCTCGGCGATCTCCAGGAGGTTTTCAAGCTCTAGTGCCTCAAACCGGGCAGTATTAAACGCCTTGCTCTTATCTGGAAGGCTCGCTTTGCTGATCCGCTCTCGAAGCTCCGCAAGCTTAGCAATACCTGCCTGCATAGTTTCTTCCTTACGAAAAACGCCAAAGTTGAGTTGCATACAGCTCTGTAACTCTCGTTTTAGCGCAGCAACACCCTCACCTGAGCTATCTGACTCATTCCATCGATTTAATCGCTGTAATGCACCGTCGATGTCTTCATCGGCCGCATCCTGCAGATCAACACCAGATGCCAGCGCATCGGTAATGTGTATCCCGGCCGATCGACCGAAAACAACCAGGTCCAGCAGAGAATTGCCCCCGAGTCGGTTAGCACCATGTACAGAGACACACGCGGCCTCTCCTACGGCATATAACCCCTCAATGACCTGATCGTTTCCAGATTCATCAACCATGAGTCCTTGCCCGTGAACATTAGTGGGCAAGCCCCCCATCATATAGTGGCAGGTAGGTACCACGGGAATTGGTTCTTTGACCGGATCTACATGTGCAAACGTTTTAGATAATTCGGTAATGCCCGGCAACCTGGAATGCAAAATGTCTTCACCCAGATGATCAAGTTTCAAAAAGACGTGATCGCCATTTTCTCCTGCGCCACGACCCTCGAGGATCTCAAGCACCATGCTGCGAGCAACAACATCCCGACCCGCCAGGTCCTTGGCATTCGGCGCGTAACGCTCCATAAAGCGTTCACCATCTTTGTTGATAAGGTATCCACCCTCACCCCGACAGCCTTCTGTGACCAACACACCCGCACCGGCGATACCCGTCGGGTGAAACTGCCACATTTCGATGTCCTGAACCTGGAAGCCCGCACGTAGCGCCATCCCGGTCCCATCACCCGTATTCATCAAAGCATTGGTAGTGGATTGATAGATTCTGCCGGCACCACCAGTGGCCAGGACCGTTGCCTTCGACTTGATGTAGCGGATCTCACCGGTCTCCATACAGATAGCGGTAACGCCTACGACAGCACCCTTGGCATTTTTAACCAGGTCTACTGCAAACCACTCACTAAAAAATACAGTTCCCGCTTTTAGATTGCCCTGATACAGGGTATGCAACAACGCATGACCCGTACGATCAGCTGCCGCGCAGGTTCGTGCCGCCTGGCCGCCTTTTCCAAAATCCTTCGATTGGCCACCGAACGGTCGCTGATAGATGCGTCCGTTTTCTTTACGGGAAAATGGCAGCCCCATGTGCTCAAGCTCATATACCGCCTCTGGGCCAACACTGCACATGTACTCAATTGCGTCCTGATCACCAATGTAATCAGAGCCCTTTACGGTGTCATACATATGCCAACGCCAGTCGTCATTAGGGTCTTCACTGGCAATTGCACAGGTAATGCCCCCCTGAGCAGACACCGTATGTGACCGCGTAGGGAACACTTTGGAAAGTACCGCTGTTTTGTATCCTGATTGCGCAAGCTGAAGACCAGAGCGCATACCAGCTCCGCCCCCGCCTACGATGATCGCATCAAATTCAAGAACTGGAACACTACTCATGGGCTTCCCCACAGAATTTTCACGCCCCAGACAAGATAGACCAGCAGAATCAAAACACACACGATTTGATACACGTAACGCAAAGCATCTGCGCCTTGCCCAAGCGTTCTACTACGCAAATAGTCTGACCCAATGGTCCACATACCAACCCAGGCGTGACCGCAGGTTGCTAATAATGCAATCAGTGTAAACACCTGCATCCAGGTACTTGAAAACAGCTCACGCCACGCGGCGTAACTCACGTCTCCGGCAAGCAATATCCAGCCCAACAGTACGACGGTGTAAAGAGCAACCACAATCGCTGACACCCGTTGTATGAGCCAGTCAGATACGCCGCTTCTACTTAAACTTGTAACCTGCGTAACCATTAGCTGAACACCCAGAGAGCAGAAAGGAAAATAAGAATCGCTGAAAATAGAAACACCAGTTTGGACGCAAATGCGCCACCCTCAATGGTCTCACCCATACCCAAGTCCATGAACAGGTGCTTGATTCCAGCCACAAAGTGGAAAGACAGAGCGGACAACAAGCCAACGGTAACGAGCATACCAAGAGGTGATTTGATGGCGGAAACTACGCTATCGAAACCTTGCTCTGACGTTAGCGAAAGTTGCAAGGCATACAACATAAACGCAATTCCAACGAAAAGCGCAACACCAGCAATTCGATGAGTAATCGATGAAATCGCAGTAATCGGGAAACGGAAGACAAGGAGGTCTGAAATGCCCACATTGATGGGTCGTTTGTCATTCTTCACGGAATTTTTTCTCAATCTGTCCTGTCCACCTGAACTAGCAGCATCATAGATATTTTGTCTCTAAAAAACAAACAAGAAAGCAATCAACATGCTGGCTGCAAAGCTTTACAAGCTAAGGCCGTTTTGCTTTCATGTAGCGCTCTGCTGGCATGGACACACTGACAACTTGCGCCAGATTAGTAACAGAACCTGCCCAGCACTGGAGCCATCTACATGACACAAAAAGTTCAAATTACCATCGACGGAAAAACGGTAGACCTACCGGTTCTTGAAGCAAACGAAGGATTAAACGTCGTTGACGTAAGAGGACTCATCGGTGAAGGCATCTTCACCTACGATCCGGGATTTTTATCAACCGCTGCCTGCGACTCAGCAGTAACCTATATCGATGGCGATGCCGGAATCCTCCTCTATCGAGGTTACCCGATCGAACAACTGGCAGCAAACTCAAGTCATTTGGAAGTTTGTTACCTGATGCTAAACGGTGAACTACCATCGAACTCTGAGCTTGATAACTTCGAGAAAGAAATCAGTTCCCGCATGGAAGTTGACGAGCATTTCCAGCATATTTTTGATGGCTTTACCGAAGATTCTCACCCAATGTCTATGATCTGTGCCGCTGTAGCGGGGTTAGCTGGCCTCTACCACGATGGACTGGATATATACGACGCGGATCATCGGCGAGAAGCAGCATTAAACCTGATCGCCAAGATTCCAACGCTCGCTGCAATGACCTACAAGAAGTCGTTGGGTGAAGCGTTTGTAGCGCCGGACCCCAGCCTCAACTACGCCGAGAACTTTCTTAACATGTGTTTTGGCACCAAGGGCGGAGCGCCTAAGGTGAGTCCAACCCTGGCCAAGGCAATGGACAGAGTATTTATTCTCCATGCGGACCATGAACAAAACGCATCGACATCGACGGTAAGGCTCGCGGGATCCACCGAAGCAAATCCATATGCGGCGATGGCTGCGGGAATTGCCGCACTATGGGGACCATCCCATGGTGGCGCAAACGAAGCTGTCCTCGATATGCTGAATGAGATTGGCGATGAATCCCGTATTGAAGAATATGTTGCCAAGGCAAAAGATCCAGACGATTCCTTCAGGCTAATGGGATTTGGTCATCGTGTTTATAAGAATTTTGATCCACGCGCCACCGTAATGCAGGAAAGCTGCAATGCGGTGCTTGAAGAATTAGGGCTGGAGGATCCGCTTCTCAAAGTCGCAAAGCAGCTTGAAACTATCGCTAGAGAACAGGATTACTTTATTCAGCGTCGCCTCTATCCTAACGTTGATTTCTATTCCGGCATTACCTTCAAAGCGATTGGCATTCCGGTCAAAATGTTCACCGTGTTGTTTACCCTTGGTCGAATGCCTGGATGGATTACTCACTGGGACGAGATGCTTTCCAGCGGGTTCAAAATCGGCCGTCCCCGACAACTATATCTGGGCCCGAGTGCCCGAGACTACACTAACATTAACGAACGCTAAGGTACTTCATGAATATTTCCGCCTCGATTGAAACCAGCAAGGGGACAATCAACATTTCTCTTTTCCCTGACCAGGCACCAGTAACTGTCGCCAGTTTTGTTAACCTGGCCAATAAGAAATTTTACGACGGGCTTAGTTTTCACCGGGTTATCGGTCAGTTCATGATCCAGGGGGGATGTCCGCTTGGGACAGGCACAGGTGGACCCGGATATCGATTTGAAGACGAGTTCGATTCATCATTGCGACACGACCAACCTGGAAAGCTGTCCATGGCAAATGCGGGACCTGGCACCAACGGTAGCCAGTTCTTTATCACACACGTTCCCACGCCCCATCTTGATGACGCTCATTCAATCTTTGGTGCAGTGGATAGCCAGGCTGACCAGAACGTAGTGGACAGTATTGCCCAGGGTGATCAAATAGTCGGCATACAAATCAATGGCGACGTCAATGAACTCCTAACAGCTCAATCTTCACGAATCGAAGAGTGGAATGAGGCAATTAGCAGTAACTTTCCTAATCTGAGCAGTTAAGCGTCGCTTAAAGTTTATAGGGTCTTCTAGCCTGGTAAAAGGACAACCTGCTCGCGTATCTGGAATTTCTTCCTTCCATACGCAAGATTTCTTCGATTGAATCGATTGCAACTTCGTAGTCACCGACCCTTGCCTGAGCCGCAGCAAGCGAGTCCAGGTTGGTAGCGTTGCGCTCTTTTTCTACAGCACTCTGCGCCAACTCCAGTGCCAACGCACCATTGCAAACCAGTTGGTTTGGGCAAGTAGCAAGTAGCCAGGCTAGTCGGTTTGTCGCCTGCACTACCTGCTGATCCGCGGCGAGTTGATACCATTCCGCTGCCTTCGTGAAATCCTGCTTCACGCCAAGACCTCGTCGGTAAAGGTAACCCAGGGCATTCTGAGCTTCCCCATCTCCCTGCATTGCGGCGGTATAGTACTCATCCGCTGCCCTAGCATAATTCTGAGTCTGCCCCCAACCTCTTTCATGAGCTTTCCCCAGATGGTAATGGGCACTGACGACGCCCTCGTCTACACCCTTGTACAACCACTCAAGGTCAGTCTTGACGTCCATGTTCACACCGCGCCCCTGCATATACAACTCACCCAGAGGCACGTAGGACATAACGTAATTCTGATCAGCAGCAAGCTTGTATAGGCGAAACGCCTGAGTGTAATCCCTGGCCACACCCTTACCATCTCTATACAAAGTCGCCAGGTTGGTTTGACTGGAAGGATACCCCTGATCCGCCGCCCGGCGAAACCAGATTGCAGCAGCCTGCGCGTCTCCATCAATATGCTGGGCCATTATCCCAAGATGATTGATCGTCAACAGATGATCAGGGTCAAGCTCTATGGCATGAAGGAGGTCCCTTTTAGCCTGAGGATATTGCTTGAGTAAACTGTAGGCGACACCTCTGTTGGAATAGCCCACCACTTCGGCGTAACCTTGCAGGTCACCTCTATCAAGAATGGTTGTCAGTATAGCAACGACGTCGTCGTATCGACCCTCGGTTGCTGCCACTTGAGCATCTTTAAACTCGACGGCAAAAGCATTGCTTCCCAACAATGCACCTAACGACACCAATATCAGACAGAACCTAAACACAAAACACCCACATAATCAGCCGCGCAGCAAAGATACCAGATTAACCGCTGTGATTGCAGGGGATGCTATAATTCCCCGCGTAAATCCTATGTAGCCCATCCATGAGTGAAGCCAAAGCAACCGATAGTGAATCCGGCGCACCCAATGATCCCTCGATGCAGGCGCTGGTGACGATAACACGCTTAAACCATCGTCCTTTAAGGGCCGAGAGTCTGGTAGCCGGCTTGCCCATCGAAGACGGGATGCTCACGCCATCACTGTTCGTCAGAGCGGCAGACCGAGCAGGCTTTAGCGCACGCTACTCCAGCGGGACCTTAACAACATTACCGACATGGTATTGCCCGTTGTCCTTATTCTAAAAGACGGCGATACCTGCATCCTGTTAGAAAAGTCTGACGATGTCGTTAAGCTTATCTTTCCTGACGAGCAGGAAACGCCGCACCAATTGGTTACTGATACGCTGGATTCCCGCTACAGCGGTGAGTGTATATTTGTGAAGCCAAACGCTGAAACGCCACCAAATGAAGAGCCTACCAGCCATTGGTTTTGGGACACGATCAAAAGATCCCAGGCACTATATGGTGAAGTGCTCGTTGCATCACTCATGGTCAATCTCTTTGCGCTTGTAACGCCTCTGTTCATCATGAACGTCTATGATCGCGTGGTGCCGAATCACGCCATCGAAACACTCTGGGTGCTGGCCTCCGGCGTAGCTATCGTCTTTATATTCGATCTCGTTATGAAATCTTTGCGTGGATACTTCATCGACGCTGCCGGCAAACGCGCTGACATTATTCTATCCTCGAGCACCTTCGCCAGAGTCATGGACTTAAAGCTTAGTCAACGCCCCCGGCGGGTCGGATCCTTCGCTAATAACCTACAGGAATTCGACAGCTTTAGAGAGTTCTTCATGTCAACAACGCTTATCACATTGATCGACCTCCCCTTCGTGATTTTGTTTGTCCTGTTGATTTTCAGCATTGGAGGCGTGCTTACTACCGTACCAATTGTTGCAATCCCTCTCATCATCATTGTCGGGTTAGCGGTACAAAAGCCCCTTCAGGAAGTTATCAACGCCACATTTACGGAATCAGCAAAAAAGCACGCAATGCTGATACAAACCCTGACCGCCCTTGATGCTGTAAAAGGCGCTCGGGCCGAAGGAGTGATGCAACGGCACTGGGAAGAATTCAACGCAAAGGTTGCACGTCTCGCACTAAAGTCACGTTTTCTTTCTTTAACCACGGTCAATATTGCTCAGTTAATACAACAACTAAGTACTGTCGCTGTTGTAATACTCGGCGTATACGTAATTACTCAGGGGGAATTGTCTATTGGTGGCCTTATTGCCTGCACGATTCTGACGGGACGCTGCCTTGCCCCTATGTCTCAGGTAGCCAACATACTTACCCGCTATCATCATTCGATGACGGCATACCAGGCAATCGACCCGATTATGGGATTACCCATCGAGCGCCCGGTGGGACGTAAATTCCTTCACCGTCCTAACATCAACGGTGATATTGAGTTTAGAAACGTCACCTTTAGCTATCCTGATCAACAGATACCCGCTCTCAAGGACGTTTCGCTAAACATTAAAGATGGTGAACGGGTCGCTATCATTGGTCGTACAGGCTCTGGCAAAAGTACGCTTCAACGACTCATCATGGGTTTCTACGAACCGAATGACGGCGCGATTCTGGTAAACGGCACTGATATCAATCAAATCGACCCGACGGACTTACGACGTAGTATTTCCTATGCCCCTCAAGACGTAATGCTATTCAGCGGAACAGTTCGAGATAACATTATACTTGGAGCACCGTTGTCGACTGATGAATCGATCCTCGAATCCGTCGAACTCTCTGGGATGGCAGAGTTTCTGAACCAGTATCCCCAGAGCTTTGATCTTGAAGTCGGAGAACGCGGCACTAATCTATCCGGCAGACAACGACAGGGTATCGCAATTGCCCGGGCCCTGGTTAACAAAGCAAGAACATTGCTGCTGGATGAACCCACCAATGCCATGGACAACACAACTGAGACCATCCTCAAGTCCAAACTGGAACCCCACCTTGGAGACCGCACACTCATATTGGTTACTTATAAGGCCTCAATGCTAACCCTTGCGGATCGCCTGATCGTATTGAACGAAGGCCAGGTTGGCGCGGATGGTCCCAAAGAACAGGTGTTACAAGCGTTATCTGAAGCAGCGACACCATGAGCTCAATCAACCCAGTCGACGTGCGCTTCATGCCCGACACCTATGCCGCGGAGGTAGAGTCGCTGCCCATTTCGCTTCATTCTATTGTCTGGATCACTCTGGCGTTTCTGATAATTGCTCTAATCTGGGCTAATTTCGCCACGCTGGACGAGGTAGCACACGCGGAGCGTAGAGTTATTCCTTCGAGTCAGGTGCAGGTTATCCAGAACCTGGAAGGGGGAATCATCTCAGAGGTTCTCGTCAAAACAGGAGAAAGGGTCAATAAAGGGCAAGCGCTCATTCGAATGGATGACACGCGCTTTGCTTCTTCTTACAACGAGGGCAAATTAACCACCCAGGCCCTTCAGGCCCGATTGCTAAGACTGGAAGCTGAAATACGTGGTGAGCAATTTGTACCCCCCAAAGACTTCCCCGATACGGACCTTATAGAAAATGAGCGCCTGTTATATGAATCAATGCAGCAAGAACTTAATTCCACAACGGACATTTTAAATCAGCAATTAACCCAACATACCCAAGCGCTCGCCGAGTTAAATGCAGAAGAACAGAAACTACAACGCAATGCTGACCTCGCTGAAGAGGAACTCACCCTAACGGAACCGTTAGTTGAGACGGGTGCGGTTTCTCAGGTTGAATTGCTACGGGTACGTGTTGCCGCCAACGAAGCGAGAGGCAGATTAGAAGTCACACAATTTACGATACCCAAGGCCGAGTCCATTATCGTCGAAGCCCTGGAGAAGATCAGCGAGAAACGTAAACAATTTGCCAGCGCCGCACAGACGGAACTGAACGATGTTAAGACGCAACTGAGCCGACTGAACATATCAAATATCGCCCTTGAGGACAGGGTCCTGCGCACCGAAGTGCAGTCACCCGCAGATGGGACCGTAAAGCAGGTACTGGTCAGCACCATTGGCGCGGTGATCCAGCCCGGGATGGATATGATCGAGATCGCACCTGCTAACGATACCTCGCTGATTGAGGCCAACGTGAGGCCTTCAGATGTGGCTTTCATTCACCCAGGACAAAAAGCGACTGTGAAGATTACCGCCTATGATTTCGCCACCTATGGCGGACTGGATTCGGTGCTTGAACTGATCAGTGCGGATTCAATCGTCAATGAAACAGGGGAACACTTTTTCAGAATTCAGGTTCGAACCAATAAAAACCACCTCGGTTCTGATGATAGCCCCCTTCCCATTATTCCTGGCATGATCGCAACGGTAGACAGCATGACGGGAAAGAAAACGGTGATAGACTATCTGCTTAAACCTCTGAAACGGGCACAGGCGACGGCGCTCCGGGAACGCTAATGCCGCCCCGCTAGCGACCTTTAAATTCTGCCGGACGCTTTTCCATAAATGCTCGACGACCTTCTTTGTAGTCCTCACTATCGAAGCACTGGTTTACCATCGCCTTGATCGCTTCAAGGTCCCGACGGGATGGTTCTTTCATCGCTTCGTTTATCGCGGCCTTGCTCGTCTTCACCGTGAGTGGTGCATTCCCTGCAATAGTTGCGGCATAGTCCTTAACTTTGTTGTCCAGATCGTCATTCTCTACGACAAAGTTTATTAGCCCCATATGCAGAGCTTCGTCCGCATCCATAAACCTCGCGGTAAACATGATGTCTTTGGCGTTTGCAGGCCCAACGATATTACAGAGCCGTTCCAGCCCACCGTACTCATAACCAAGCCCCAATTTCGCGGCCGGAATGCCGAATTTAGAATCTGGAGTCGCGAACCTGATATCAGCACCCAGCGCTGTTGCCAGGCCGCCACCTATGCAGTAACCCTGAATCATCGCCAGCAAGGGCTTTTCCAATCGACCGATCCAGTGGTTAGCATCGGCGGACGCTTTACCATATTCCTCTTTCTGTTCCGCATTGCTTCGCTTTGAATCGAATTCAGAAATGTCCGCGCCGGAAACGAACGCTTTCTCGCCGGCCCCCTTCATTACAACGACTCTCACATCGTCGTCTTTGTGAAATGCTTCCATGATGGTAGCGACCCCTTGCCACATCTCGAGTGAGATCGCGTTGTGGCGCGCAGGATTGTTGAAAGTCATCCAGCCAATGCCATCGCTGACATCAGCCAGCATTTTTTCAGTCTCTAGCTCTATCGTCGCCATCAGATTACGTGTTCCTTTCTTAGGGAATCGATTTCGTCTTTCGAGAATCCCATTTCAGTTAGTATCTCAACCGTGTGTTCGCCAAGGCCTGGCCCCGGGCGATCAAATCTTTCTGCGGGTTCAAATGCGCTCAGATTGATTGGTGAACGAATAAGATTGAATTCTCCCAACGTTTCATGGGAGACGGGGCGTTCCATCTTCAAATGCTTCGCCTGCTCATCTTCGTACGCCTGGCCCACATCGTAAATCGGACCACAGGGGCAACCCACAGAATTCAGTTTTTCTACCAATTCAACGGTCGGCATTTTGCTGGTCAAATCATTGACAGCCTCCCAACATTCATGCCGATGCTTTAGCCGTCCACCAAATGTCTTGAAGCGTTCGTCTTCAGCGAGTTCAGGTGCCTGCATGACCTCACAGAATGCCTTGAACATCTTTGGTGAACTCGCAGCAAGGTTTACCTTGCCATCCGCCGCATCGAAAACACCCATAGGTGAGTTGGTAGGATGATTATTGCCTTCCTGAGCTGGCACCTCGCGATTCATCGTGTAACGTGCGCCCTGGAAATCGATCTTACATAACATCGCTTCAAGTAGTGAGGTATGAACCCACTGTCCGTCCCCGGTTTGCTCGCGGTGCAGAAGGGCAAGCAGGATGCCCTGCCCCAGGAACATTCCTGCAGACGTATCGCTAATGGCAATACCCGCACGCATCGGACCGCGACCCGGCTCACCGGTGATAGACATCAAACCGCTGGTTCCCTGAACTATTTGATCTACACCGGGCCGCTTGCTGTAGGGCCCAGTCTGCCCGAAGCCCGAAATGCTGGCATAGATAATTGCAGGGTTAACCTTCTTCACGGACTCGTAGTCGACACCAAGACGATGTTTAACTTCCATTCGAAAGTTCTCAACAATAATGTCGGCCTTCTGCGTCAGACGCATAAAAAGTGCTTTACCTTGCTCAGATTTTAAATTGACCGTGATGCCACGCTTGTTGCGATGCAGGTTCTGAGAGTCAGGGGTGTTCCGATCCTTGGAAAACCCAGACTCCGGAGAGTCCGGATCCAGGGGAGGTTCTATTCGTATGACATTGGCGCCCCAGTCTGAGAGTAACCTGACTGCCGTCGGCCCTGCCCGTGCCAGTGTCAGATCGAGCACCGTGTACTTCGACAAAGGCAATGGTTGCGTCATTAGTTTTCCAAAATAGCTCTTAGCTCAAGCGCCACTTCGCTGAGTTTTGCCTGAAGCGCCCGGGTATTTTTTGGCCCCATTCGAATCATCTGTTTTTGCGCTGCACTTAGCGATTCCAGCCTGGGGTTTGCGAACTCATACATCACCACAGGCTGGGTCAGCATAATCGGCTCTTCAATGACCGGTGTCTCCAATAATCTTCCGATAGCGCGAAACATCACATCGTCGAAGCTCTGCTCCGGATAACCCAGTTCATTGAATGCCTCCTGGAACAATGGACGCAGGAGCTCGTAAAACTCCGCGGTTCTTCTCGCGTCGATCGAAATAATCACCTCAGTGAATGTGTTGTAACGATCATAGGAGGCGATATCTAAAAGGAATACCTTCTCGGACATTTTTTGAACCGTAAATGGTCCTTCGGGGGCTAGCACCCTGGCGGGGCCTCGAGCAACCCGGCCGTTAGCGATATTGTCAGTAAACACTACAAACTTACGAATGAGCTCGTTCGGAGATAACCAGAAATTGATACCCTCGTGACGCGTGAGGCTGACTGCGCCATCTCTGAGCAACTGATCGCTATCGTCCAAACGTGGCAGCACAAATGGCGGTGGTTCCGGCTCAACCACTTCCAGTTCGGGCTCTGGTTCGGGCTCTGGTTCAGGCTCCGGTTCGGGCTCGGGCTCAGGAGGAGGCGCTGGTTCTGGTTCCGGGATAATAATTGGCTCAGAAACCACAACGGTCTCTTCTTCCGGCTGAACAAGCGTATAGATGATAAACCCAACTATAAGGAGACCTGCTATGATCGCAGCAGCTATAACGGGCTTATTTTCGGACATAGTGACCTTCTCGATTTATCAGCGCGGGAGGCATTTTCTGTGTATGTGCACCACAGAACAATAGCTTCGACCCAGATTCCACTATTATTCCACCATTATTCAAGAAGTTATGCTACCTGGGGTATTTATCCCCTCTTCTGTGATGATTCCTGTAACAAGCACAGCCGGGGTTACGTCAAACGCTGGATTTCTTACCCGGGCACCCTTTGGGGCAATTGCAGCACCCACAAGCCGAGTTACCTCTTCCGGATCTCGCTCTTCTATTACGATGTCGTCACCCGAGGCGGCATCCGGATCCAGTGTCGAGGTCGGGCAGGCTACATAGAAAGGAATATCAAAATGTTGACACAAAACAGCAAGATTAAGCGTGCCAATCTTATTCGCCACATCGCCATTCGCTGCAATCCGATCCGCGCCCACCAGCACCATATCAACCTTTCCCTGTGACATCAGGTGCGCTGCCATGTTGTCTGTGAGCAATGTACAGTCAACGCCGGCATGCATCAGTTCAAACATCGTGAGCCGTGCCCCCTGAAGCAGAGGACGGGTTTCATCTACATATACATGGATATCCAGATCACGTTCTTTTGCGCAATAGATGGGCGCGAGTGCTGTGCCCAACTCCGAGACAGCTAAAGAACCAGCATTACAGTGGGTCAGAATATTCATACCCTGGTTAATGAGCGTAACGCCATGTTCACCAATGCGGCGACACGCAACTCTGTCCTCTTCATGAATGGCGACGGCTTCCTGCTCTAGTAAATCAAGAACATCACCCGACGCAGCGGCATCCAGAACCTTGAGTATCCGGTTCACCGCCCAGGATAAATTGACTGCAGTGGGCCTGGCGCCAGAGAGATACGCCGCGCGCACCTTGAGTTCATCCTTAATGGAATGGCCATCTTCAAGACCCAGCAGCATGCCATAGGCTGCGGCAATGCCTATCGCGGGGGCACCGCGCACCGCAAGCGTTGTGATCGCATCGTGTACATCTTCAACGGTCTTACATACAAGGATGCGCTCTTCATGAGGCAAAACGCGCTGATCGAGGATATGTAAATCGCCGGCTTTCCACCATAGGGGCTTGGGTAACGAGTTCAGCGTCTATTCCTAGCTGCGAAGATCTGCGACCATCTGCGCCCTGGTTTCGGCATCGACAAATGCGAAGGAACCATCTGTTCGCGCGGTAAAGTCACCGTAACGCTTCTTAAGTTCCGGGACGATCGTTTCAGGCTCACCCATGATGCCAAACGTATTCAGCATCTCATCGGTAATCAGCTCGCCCATTTCCTCCCACTGACCCTGTTTGGACATGGCGTTTAACTCTGGTTGCAGGTCGCCCCAGCCATGGACACCCAGTACGTTCTTGTACGCAGGCGTTGATCCGTAGAAGGAAATTCTGTTTTGCGCGGCTTTCTTACTCGCGGCAAAGGATTCTTCATCCTTGCCAGAAATAATAAAGGGCGAGTACATGATTTCGAAGTCATCGCGACTACGACCTGCCTTGGCAAGCCCCTTTTCTATCGACGGTAACGTTACCTCGCGGATGTATTTCTCGTTGGTAAAGGTATGCAGAATAATGCCATCAGCTACCTCACCAGAGACCTGGGTCATTATCGGGCCGACGGCCGCAAGCCTGACCTTCGGTGGACCATATTGTGTATCTTCCGGGGTAAATGCTGGTGTCATTAAGGTATGGGAATAGTACTCACCTTCAAAGCGCAGCGGCGCGCCTTCGTACCAGTTGGCCCAAATGGCACGCATGGCCTGAACCAGCTCGCGCATCTGACGCGCCGGCGCATCGGAGAACGGCATACTGAAACGCTTGGTGATATGGGCGCGGATCTGTGAACCAAGACCCAGCGTAAAACGTCCTTTCGAGTATGCATTCAGATCGTGTGCCATATTGGCAAGGTTCATGGGACTACGCGCAAACGCCACGGCAATACCGGTATGTAACTTAACCTTTTTTGAATGTTCAGCTGCCAGCAACAGTGGGAAAAACGGGTCATGGGCCAGCTCCGCCGTGCCGACACCATCGTAGCCCAGTTCTTCCAGGCGTCTAATATCTTCAGGAATCTCCTGCCAGTTTGCCGACAGGTGGCTATCTACCTTCATACTTTGCTCCGTTCATTTTTTCTTGCTGGAATTCAGCTCCTCGAAAAATTCGGTATGGCGCATCAGGGCATAGTGATACGCCTCGATCAGGGCATTCCAACTGGCCTCGATAATATCCACATTGACACCAACGGTACTGAACTTTTCGCCCTCAAAACTGTGCTCGATAAGCACGCGTACCTTTGCCGCGGTCTCCTGTGAACTATTAATCACTTTAACGCTATAGTCGGTCAGGTGAAGATCACCGATGACTGGATATTCATCGCCCAGCGCCTTCTGCAACGCCTTGTTAAGCGCGTCGATAGGGCCGTGCCCTTCAGCGGCAGTAAGCGATCTGGTATCACCAATGTGTACTTTTACCGATGCCTCTATCAACCCATCGCTATCATCTCCGGCAACCGGTTGATCTTCATTATTTGGGGAATAAATACGATAGTAGATCGGCTGGAATACAGGATTGTATTGACCCACATGACGTCGCACGATGAGATCAAAACTGCCGTCGGCATTCTCATAGGAGTAACCCGTGTGCTCCTTATCCTGAATTTCCTCAAGGATGGCCCGGACGGTGCCGGTATCCTCCAGTTCCGGATATCGATTCGCCAGTTTGGCGCGAAGATTAGAACCGCCCGACAGTTCGCTGATTAATACCTTGCGCGAATTACCAATCACATCCGGGTTTATGTGCTCGTAGGTTTCCGGATTCTTCTGCACAGCACTCACATGCACCCCACCCTTGTGTGCAAAGGCAGATGGGCCAACGAAGGGTTGCCCACGGGGACCCTCCATACCCAGATGCTCCCACACCTTGCGGGACACATTGGTCAGGCCTTTGATCTGCCCCTCTGGCAAACAGCGGTATCCGAGCTTTAATTCCAGATTGCCAAGCACAGTGGTCAAATCAACATTACCACAGCGCTCACCAATACCGTTCATGGAGCCCTGCACCTGAACTGCACCCTCTTCGATTGCCCGAAGGGTATTGGCAACCGCGAGACCACCATCGTTGTGAACGTGAATTCCCAGGTTGATGCCATCGACGGATTTCTTCAGATCTTTCATCGCTGCTGCAATTTCGTGGGGCAGCACGCCACCATTGGTATCGCACAGGATGACTCGCTCGGCGCCCCCATCGACTGCCGCTTGCACCGTGGCAATCGCATATCCGGGATCACTCTTGTAACCATCAAAGAAATGCTCTGCATCGTAAAACACGGGCTTCTGAGTACTTTTCGCCAGGTATTCCACTGAACCCGCGATCATCTCTAAATTGCGATCCGGTGTGGCGCCAATCGTTTCGACGTGAAGATCCCAGGATTTTCCAAATATGCAGGTAAGGTCCGCTTCCGCTTCAATCAGCTTAGCCAGGAAAAAATCGTCTTCCGGCTCAACATCAACACGATGTGTAGATCCGAATGCACTGATCTTGAGAGACTTAAGGTCAAGATCCTTTACCTGGATAAAGAAGTCCACATCCTTGGGATTGGAGCCTGGCCATCCACCTTCAACGAAATCAACGCCGAGTTCATCAAGCGCAACAGTGATATCCAGCTTGTCCTGAAGACTTAAGTTTACGCCCTCACCCTGGGTACCATCACGCAGCGTAGTGTCGTATATCTCTATTTTCTTCATGCGTAACCAAGCTTGGCCGCGACGGCATTAACGTCGTCTTGAGCGGCAAGCAGGGTATCCAGCGGATCGTAGGTAGCATCCAGAAAAGCTTCGCGCACGCTCTCTTTCATCGAGATAGGGAATATTTTGTTGGCACAGACCAACTGCAGTTGCTCAATATCGATCATGATATCGAGGGATGGATCCCGCTCTATCAGATTAGACAACTCCGCCCGATTCTCTGCATCCATCACCACACAGGGTATGCCCAGGGTCGTACAGTTACCGTGAAAGATCTCGGCGAATGATCCGGCAATAACCGCCTTCAGACCAAATCGCATGATGGCTTGCGGCGCATGCTCGCGAGAGGAGCCACAACCAAAGTTATCGTCCGAGATTAGCACTTCGGCGCCCGCAAACTTGGGGCCGTCGAGCACGTGCCCCTTGGAGTTGCCATCTTGATCAAAGCGAACGTCATAGAAGAGTGCAGGACCTAACTCATCAAAGGTAACGCAGGTCAGATAGCGCGCAGGGATAATCCGGTCGGTATCAATATCGTTACCAGCAACGTAGACACCTCGACCACTTACCTTTCCTATACGCACACCGCTCATGCTTCACCTCCTTCAAGATTGAATACTTCTCTCGCGTCAGCTACCTGCCCTTCTATCGCTGCCGCTGCGACCATCACCGGACTCATCAAAATGGTCCTGCCCGTTGGAGATCCCTGGCGACCAATAAAATTTCTGTTTGAACTGGACGCGCATACTTCATCGCCAACTAGCTTGTCAGGATTCATTGCCAAACACATAGAGCAACCAGGCAGACGCCATTCGAAGCCCGCGGCCTCAAAAACCTCATGCAACCCTAATTCTCGCGCTTCCTTATCGACCTTCTCCGACCCCGGTACCGCAATGGCGCGTACGTTCGCGGCAACCTTTTTGCCGCCGATTACGGCTGCAACACTTTTGAAATCACTCAGTCGACCATTGGTACAACTACCAATAAAGGCGACATCGATCTTCGTCCCCTTAATGGGCTGGTTTGCATCCAACTGCATATAATCCAGGGCGTCGGTGATCAGGTTCTTCTCAAGGCCTTCGACCTTGTCTGGATCAGGCACATTTTCTTCAATCGACAACGCCTGCGCTGGCGTTACACCCCAGGTCACTGTGGGTCTAATATCACTGGCGCTGATGACCACAACATCATCATAGCCTGCATCCGCATCACTGGCATAAGATCGCCACCTGGTAACCGCTTCATCAAAGTCAGCACCAGTTGGTACACGTTCTCGCCCTTTGAGGTATTCAAATGTGGTGTCGTCGGGATTCACATAACCGCAACGCGCGCCACCTTCGATACTCATATTGCAAAGTGTCATGCGCTCTTCCATCGACATATTGTCGACAACTGAGCCAGCGTACTCATAGGCGAAGCCAACGCCGCCGTTGACACCGAGCGTTCGAATAATGTGCAGGATGACATCTTTCGCGGTAACACCTGCCTCCAGGGTTCCTTCCACACTGATGCGACGTACTTTCAGCGGATCCATAACCAGGGTCTGGCTTGCCAGAACATCACGAACCTGACTCGTGCCAATTCCGAGAGAAATACAACCAAAGGCCCCATGGGTCGACGTGTGAGAATCACCGCAGCAGATGGTCATGCCTGGCTGGGTCAGTCCAAGTTCGGGCCCTACCACATGAACGATGCCCTGGGCGCCGGATTCCGGTGCAAAGAACTCGATACCGTGCTCCTCGGTCGCAGAGCTTAATACCTGAATCATCTTTTCCGCCATGTCATCGGCCAGCGGACGCACCTGGTTGTCCGTAGGAATGATGTGATCGACGGTTGCAAAGGTACGTTTTGGAAACGCGACCTTCAGATTCTTGTCCTTAAGCATGCCAAAAGCCTGGGGACTGGTGACTTCATGGATCAGATGCAGGGCCATAAAAACCTGGTATTGACCGGTATCCAACTGCCGTACTACATGATCATCCCAGACTTTTTGGTAAAGATTTTTTCCCACGACTACTCTGCCAGCTATAAAGGACAGGCGATTTTAGCATGAAAACACCGCTTTCCCATGGAACCGTATACTGCGATGACTGTATGAACAATACAAATCTGGGCGCCAATGTCGGTGGTGGATATGGAGATCATGTATTGGTGCCTGGTGAACAGTATCTATTTGCTGGAAACAGATTCCCTGGCCACCAACAATTCAATGCAGGCACTTTCGATGGGCTTTTCCGAGATGGTCTTGGGAATCTCGTCAAGCACCTGGAGAATCTCCGGTACGTCGTTGCGCTCCAGGTGCTTACGGCAGTAATCGAGCAGTTGCCCTTCGTCGTAGCCAGACCGATCGACGGGCACAACAGCGGCCACCAGGTTTTTTTCTCCCGCGACATTGCTTTCCGTGGCCACGCCATAAACAAACACATCCGCCACCAGGGGCGATTCCATCAGCACGGTTTCCACCAGGGTGGTGTTCACGAAATCCCCATTGCGCCGCACGCCGCCACCCACCCGGTGGTGGAAGTAAAACCAGCCATGCTCATCCTTGTGGCCGAGGTCGCCCATATGAAGCCAGCCGTCGCGAACCTTGTCGGCAGATGCCTCGGTATTCTTGTAGTACTGGACAACGAGCGGGACGTTATTGTCTTTTCTAAAACAGATCTCACCCTCTACATTGGGTGGGCAGATCGCACCGGTTTCGTCGAGAATTTCCGCGACCCAGCCAACGGCCGGCTTGCCGATGCTGCCCGCCGGACCTGCGCCGGGGGGATTGCGCATAGCGCCACCCTCGGTGGCACCATAGGTCTCGTGTAGCTTCAAACCGAAACGCTTTTCAAACTTCTGCCACAAATCGGCAGGCATACCGGAACTTTGCACGATGCGTACCGGGTTGTCGGCGTCATCGAATTTTTCCGGCATGGCGTAGATCTCGGGGATCATGCCCCCCAGCAGGTTAAACGTGGTGCAACCATAGTGGCGAATGATTTCCCACAATCGCGTTTTGGTGAACTTGCGGCTGAGGACACAGGGAATCTCCTGGCCAAGGGCGCCAGCCAGGGTGCCCTGGGCGTTAATATGCGTGAGAGAAAGGCCCGTGTAGAACCTGTCGCTGGTGGTAATACCTGCAAGGAGGGGATTCAGAGTAGCACCCATCAACCGCTGGTGTGATAAAAGTACGGCTTTAGGATTGCCAGTCGTACCGGAAGTAAACATCATCAACATCGTATCCGCCGGTTCCAGCGGCGCCAGAGTCAGGGGCTCCCCTCTGGTGGTGGCGAGATCAGAAAAGTCCGCGACCGGTAGCGTTGCCGGAGGCAGGCGAAAGTCGGCAACCGTGGGAACCACCACCAGCCATTTGAGCTGTGGACAGTCCGCCAGGACCGACAATACGGGCGCCAGCGCGTAATCGGCGCAAATTACTCCCTCGCAGTCCGTGAAATCGAGCATATAGCTGAGTTTGGCGCCCATGGTGCGAGGGTCGACAGGAACAAACGTGGCGCCGAGGATGCCACTGGCTACCATGGTCTCCGCAAACTCTGGGTGATTGTTCATCATCACAGCCAGCTTGCTTCCCTGGCTCACACCCAGGTCGGCAAGACCCCGCGCCACCGCCTGACCGCCGTCGTATAGTTGACGGTAGGTCCGGGTCTGGTCCTCCAGTTGGCCATCAGTACGCACAGAGACAAAGGTAAGAATTTCCATATCGGGGTTTGTCCGCGCCTTGTCCGCAATCAGCGCGGCCAGATTGCTATGGGTAGGTTTATTCATGGCGTTCATGATTGATTGGGTCTATTAGACGAAAGGCCAATAAACGTACCATAGTCTGTACTCGGTAGCCCAGTCACGATTATCATCAGCGTCTCCCTTTGCGAAAGAGTACCCAAATGGCCGACAACCTGATCAAGTCCATCGACGAGTTCGAACAAGAGTACCGTAAGACCATTGGCCAGGTACTGCCACTCAGACCGTCGAAGGAGGCGAGCCTCGACAACATTTGCCGTTTTGGTGATGGCGCCGGTGACTACAATCCACTCCATAGGGATCCTGAATATGCGGCGAAGAGCCGCTTTGGCAAGATAACGGCGCCACCGCAGTTTCTATACGCGGTAACCCTCGGCGTGATTGCTGGAGAAACGGGAGGTATCGATCGATCCCGGGTCAATACCACTTTTTTGCCAGTGAATTTCGCGGGCGCGGATATCGACTTCATTCGACCCATCTGGGTTGGAGATACCATTACCGCTGTAGAAGAAGTTGGCGACACCATGCGAAAGGAAAGTCGTCGAATTGGCAAGATTGCTTTTAATACGGGACTCGTGACGTTTACCAACCAACATGATGAGGTGGTAGCCACCATCAAAACCCTGATGGCGCGCTACGAGAATACCGGTACCACCATGGAATACGATCGAACCCCAAAGAGCAAGGACGGTGAGGTAGCACCGGCACAGATCGTCGTCCCGGCAGATCCGCTGGTACACGAGAGAGAGCGGCGAGGTGCGGAACCACGCTATTGGGAGGACGTTCAGGAAGGAGACAAGATGGAAGACCTTCCGAAGGGGACCTACAGCGTGACAGAACTCTTCCTCTTTACTCACGGCGTTATGGGAACCAGACGTTCCACTCGAGACTACCTGGAAGCAGAAGGCTCACCAGATTTGGGAGGTGGCGGCCGGTTTGATGAAGAACACGCGACCAAACGTCGCAACATGCCCGGGCAGTTCGACTATGGACCGCAACGCGTGTGCTGGTTGTGCCAGATGGTTACTGACTGGATGGGTGACGACGGCACGTTAAAGAAGATGCAGGCATCGGTGCGACACCCTAATATCGTTGGCGATACCAACACAGTTACGGGTGAGGTCACTAAGAAATATACCGAGGGAGATGAACACCTGGTGGAAGTGCAGGTAACTAATCAAAACCAGTCACTTCTGGGGACTGCAATGGGTACGGCGGTGGTGGCGCTGCCTACGAGAAGTTAGGAGACGCAGGTGAACATTATGACTCTGAGAATAACTACAACCGATAGACTCCGGCTGACTCTCTGATTCCATCGTCAAACGCATCACGTGGAACGTCAGGCCGATAAACCGGAGACTCAGGAACCACTTCTCCGTCACTTTTTCGGAAATACCAGTCACCCGCAAAATTCTTTTTAATGCTATACGCCCCCTCATGTAACAGCCGGTGGTGACTGTCACACAACAGTAGCGTGTTTTCGAGATTAGTCTCGCCACCATCGGCCCAATGCTCCACGTGATGCGCGTCGAGATATTTCTCGTGGGTGCAGCCGGGGAATCGACAATTCCGGTCTCTTGCTAACAAAGCCTTTTTGAGTTGTGGAGACACCACGCGATGTTTGCGGCCAAGGTTTAACACGTTGCCCTTTTTGTCTCGGCGTACTTCCACCAGATCAGCATCGCAGGCAATACGACGTACTGACTCCACTGGCAGATCGCTTTCGCCACCTTTGTCATGAAGCGCCGCCTCGTCGACATGTACCAGCACCTGATGGCTGGGTGTATCGCCGGGTTCACCGCTGCCTGACAGATAATTTCTAGCGAGTTCGACTAGCCCATCAGCTTGCCGAGCGAAGAAGGCGGTGGATTTACTATTTTCATTGCCCTCTGCATCTTGCGGACATCTCTCTGCTGCCACTTCAATTGCTTTCATTAACAGGTCACCCAGTTCCTGCGGCAATTCGATATTAATGCTCATCGTGCCGTTAGGATGACAGGTACACATCAATGACCTTTCACGGTAGGCACGTTTGGCATCTGGCGTTGATCTTCGACGATCAGCATTACGTAATCGTTGGCAGTGTCGTTCCACCTGATGCGCGGTCGCATTAAGGGCGTAGTCGACCAGTTCAGCTTCGTTGTGTCTAGTTGCAGCCCGGGTCATGGCGCGAATCTTGGAGTAAGACAGTGTTCCTTTCTCAAATGCCTCCGAACATAACGGCAGATCAAACAGCATCTTCGCCACCCGTACCTTCTCTCTTGCTGTGCCCGGAGAAATACCACACTTCATGTTCAGCCACTCCGCGCAATTGTTGAAATAATAAGCACGCCAGCCCTGCCTTAGATCAAACTCACGCACCAGTAACAGAAACTGGTATTCCTGTTGGTTGATGTGCTCAGAGAGTGAGATGAGGTTTTCTTCCAGGGTATCAAGAGAACTGCTTTTCAGGGTGGAGATATGCATTGATTTGATCCTTTTCCTAGCCGTCTATTGCTTCCACAAATACTGTTTATATATACAGTATATTGTACTCCAATATCACCCAATGTAAATATTAACTCATTGAAATATAAAGATTATTAGACTTTTTTGATAGCGCACTTATTGGGGAGGCACTGTCAACCAGTGTACGTCGGAAAGTAGATTTTACGGACTACATGAGTTTATAGACTCGCGCGGCTGTATCGTAAAACATGGATGACTGATCTGTTTCGGAATAGTTGGAAGCGATCTTCTTCAGACCATTCCATAGTACGTGGTATGACAGGGAACGGCGATCAACAGGAAAATTACTTTCGAACATGCATCGTTCCGCGCCGAAGCATTGTATGGTGTGGTCATAATAGCGTTGCTGCATTTCCACGAACTCGTCCGATGTCGGAGGTATAGCCCGCTGGTCCCAGCCGAAGCCGTTAAAAGGCATCGCAAGTCCGCCCAGCTTGGCTATCACGTTCGGACACTTCGCAATATCGGTAATATCGTTTTGCCACTCCGTATAAATTTCTTCACGATTCTTGGAATCAGGACCCGACCCGATCGGGGTGCCAAAATGATCCAGTATTATCGTTGTTTCAGGAACTGCCGCTGCCAACGCATGAAATGCTGGATTCTGATCATGGAAGTGCCAGGCATCGAATGTGTACCCGCGTTCTCCCAGGCGCGCCAATCCTTCCCTAAACTTAGGGTCTTCGTACAATCCCTCTCTCGGCGTCTTCGGTTTAGTAAACTCCTCAGCGGGTGGGTACTGACGGATTCCACGAAACAAACCCTTGCCTGCCGTTTCATGGGCATCCAGCACATCGTCTAGATATGGGCTCCGGAGATCCGCATGCGCAACAATTCCCGCGATACTCGGCCCGGCCCCATCGCGTGAAGCTGATGCGATGGCCTCAACAAACTCCGTCTCGCCCACGGGTTTAAGGTGTTCTGGCCCATCTTCTCGATAGCCTTCCCCGCATTCCATAAATACAGTCTTGACAATGTTATGTCCTGACCTGGTGTCAATCCAAAGTTCGTCAAGAAGATAGGTCGACTCCTCCCGGTCCCAGAGATGATGATGCGGATCGATGATTGGACGCTCGGGATCTATTACGGGTTCCTGAATCTGGTCCAGCCATGCTTCACTACCGGGCTTGAGGTCGCCCGCTTCAGTATCTTTCTTCAAGGAGTCTGTCACGACACGTCGGGCATAAGAAGAACTAACCACATTTCGTTGATCATCTGTCCACCGCCTCGTGTTTTCATGTGGTTCGAAAACCTCTTCTATTCATATGATTGTCCCTTATCGCAATCCTATTTGGCTTGCACAGCTTCGTCCCCGAGTAACTCCGCGACCATCGGTTCCATGGCCTCAGCCCAAATCTGGTAGCCCTTTTGGTTAGGATGCAGCAAGTCGGGCATGACCTCAATAAGAAGCGCGCGCTCGTCATCCAGGAATTGTTCGTTGATATTAAGGAAGAACACGCTTTCATTGTCGGCGTACCCGGAGACAATCCCGTTCACCTCATTGTTCCGCTGACGCTTTGCATCATCCGGTCCAGCGCCGCGGGGGAAAATTGCCAGCAGTAAAAT
>MDTB01057063.1_pt1 | contig 34658 bp, 36 predicted proteins | sample 811161 | NCBI WGS metagenome assembly MDTB01 (sample SAMN05326650, study PRJNA326480) | marine metagenome | isolation source: seawater | place: Mediterranean Sea | collected 2009 | reverse complement strand
GCCGAGCGACTGGGCGCGCGCGTTTTTAACAATATGCGCGCTGGGCTTGAGGGCTGCGACATTGTTATGATGTTGCGCGTCCAGACCGAGCGCATGCAAGGCGCATTCATTCCGTCCGTGCGCGAATATTATCATCTCTATGGGTTGAACCGCGAAAAGCTCGCCTACGCCAAGCCAAACGCGTTGGTTATGCACCCCGGCCCGATGAACCGCGGGGCTGAAATTGATAGCGATGTTGCCGATGACCCGGAAATCAGCCTGATCCGCGATCAAGTTGAAATGGGGGTTGCTGTGCGCATGGCAGCACTGGAAGCCCTCGCCGCTAATCTGCCCAATACCGCACAGTCAAAAGAGGCAAGCTAATGGACGCAAACGAACGCGCTTTTATCAATGCCCGCCTCATCGATCCCGCGCAGGAGCTCGATATGCTGGGCACCGTGCTCATCCGCGACGGCTTGATTGTTGCCGTTGGCACCGATATCGCGCTGCCCGACACCGCAGAGACCCTAGATTGCACCGGACTCACCTTGTTGCCCGGGCTCATCGACATGCAGGTATTTACCGGCGAGCCAGGCGAGGAACACCGCGAGACACTGGCAACTGCATCGCAGGCCGCTGCCGCGGGTGGTGTCACGCATATGGTCGTCATGCCAAATACAACCCCGGCCATTGATGACGCCGCGTTGGTTGACTTTATTAGCCGCCGCGCTCGCGGCACGGCGATGGTGCGTGTGCACCCGATGGCGGCGATCACGAAAAACTGTGAAGGCCAAATTATGACCGAGTTTGGGCTGTTGCGCGAAGCCGGTGCGGTGGCATTTACAGATGGCGACCGCGCCGTCATGAATGCACTGACAATGCGTCGTGCGCTATCATATGCGTCAAACTTTGATGCCTTGATTGTACAGCATGCGCTTGATCTGGATTTGCAAAGCGCTGGCGTCATGCATGAAGGCGAACTGGCAACGCGCCTTGGCCTTGCCGGTATTCCGATCGCGGCAGAAACGGCAATGATTGATCGCGATATCAGGTTGGTAGAACTTACGGGCGCGCGCTATCACATCTCGCAAATCTCTTCAGCCGAAAGCGTAGAAGCGGTGCGCCAAGCCAAAGCCCGCGGGCTGGCCGTCAGCTGCGCTGTATCAGCAACGCATTTAATGCTGAATGAAAACGATGTGGAGAACTACCGCACCTTTGCCAAGTTAAACCCGCCCTTGCGCAGTGAGGATGACCGCCTTGCTTTGGTTGACGGGCTAGCAGACGGCACAATAGATGTGATCGTTTCCGGCCATAATCCGCAAGACGCAGAAGCCAAACGCCAGCCGTTTGCACAAGCGGCCTATGGAACGGTCGGCGTTGAGACACTGCTGGCGGGCCTATTGAGCCTGCACCACGCGCATGGGGTAGACATTGCCACGCTAATCAGGGCCGTAACCATCCGGCCTGCGGAACTGCTCGATATTGATGGTGGCACGATTAAACCTGGATCGGCGGCAGATTTTTCTCTGGTCGATATGGACGCGCCCTGGATTGTGGACGCAGAAGCGTTGAAGTCAAAATCAAAAAACGCAGCCATTGAAGGCCGAAAGTTACAAGGAAGGGTTGAAGCCTGCTTTGTAAACGGGCAGACTATCTTCGACAGCAAAATGGAAACAATAAAATGACAGATCTTCCAATGACAATTGGCGTTTTAGTTCTTGCATATCTTCTGGGGTCAATCCCGTTTGGTCTTGTGCTATCGCGCATGGCGGGATTGGGCGATATTCGCGATATAGGATCGGGCAATATCGGCGCAACTAATGTTTTGCGCACGGGCAATAAATTTATTGCTGCACTGACCCTGCTTACCGACGCCGCCAAAGGGTTTATTGCTGTCGCGATTGCCCTTGAACTGCTGGGCATGTCGACCGCGTATTGGGCGGGATTGGCCGCTTTACTCGGTCATGTTTTTCCAGTCTGGCTGGGGTTCAAAGGCGGCAAGGGTGTTGCTGTTTTTATCGGCACGAGTATTGCATTATCGCCCCTGCCCGGGCTTTCATTCCTCACCGTCTGGTTGTTGGTCGCGCTGATCACCCGCCGGTCGTCGCTGGCCGCATTGATTGCAGCTATTAGTGTACCATTATATATGTTTTTGCTTGGCGAGGTTTATGGCGCTGCCGTTGTTGGCGTGCAAGTGGTGCTCGTTTATCTGGCGCACCGCGAGAATATTTTCCGATTACTGTCTGGTGAAGAACCGCGTATCGGGCAGTCCGCGTAACTCATTTTAGCACTTAAAAAAGAATAATAATGACAGCAATATCTGGCGCTGGCGCGCCTGCACGATGACAGACGCAACGTCTGACGCATCGTCCCAAAAATCGTCCCAAACATCGTCCGAGGCATTGCCCCAAGCACTGCCAGAAGCAGACATTCTTGCCTATATCAGATTGTCACGAACCGAAAATCTAGGCCCGGTTACATTTCGGCGTCTGATGCATTTATACGGCGACCCGCATAGTGCTCTGGATGCCCTGCCTGAACTTGTCAAACGTGGTGGTCGCACGAAGCCGTTTAAACCACTTTCGGCAGCGGCAGCACAGCGCGAGATCGATGCCACACAAAAACTTGGTGGGATGTTTCTGGTTTTTGGCACGCCCGCTTATCCAATGCTTCTGGCTCAAACGCCGGATGCGCCAGCTGTTATATCGGCTTACGGGCATCCGCATCTCTTGTTGAAACCGGCCATTGCCATGGTTGGTGCGCGCAATGCGTCTGCCGCAGGCCAGCGTATAGCAAACAAGTTGGCGACAGATATCGGCGCGCGCGAAATTGCCGTCGTCTCTGGTCTGGCGCGCGGCATTGACCGTGCTGCCCATAAAGGCGCACTCGACACGGGCACCATCGCCATCATTGCAAACGGCATAGACCACAGCTACCCGCGCGAAAACGCCGAGTTACAGGCACAAATCCGTGAACAAGGGCTGATTTTATGCGAAAATCCGCCAGGTACTGCGCCGCAGGCGAGCCAGTTTCCGCGCCGCAACCGAATTATCTCTGGACTGTCTCTCGGCGTGATTGTTGTTGAAGCCGCCCGGCGATCAGGGTCGTTAATTACAGCACGTCTGGCCGGAGAACATGGTCGCGAGGTTATGGCGGTACCCGGGTCACCGCTGGACCCGCGCTGCCATGGCAGCAATCACCTTATTAGAAGTGGCGCGGCATTGATCGAAACCATTGACGACATTATGGATGTGATCCGCCCGCTTATCGAAAACACACAAGTCAGGACGCCTGCACAAAAAATGCCCCGCCGTAACCAGCCCACCCCCGCGCCTGTCAGCGACGCCATGCGCCACACGATAACCGAGCTTCTAGGACCTGTCCCCATTCGTATTGATGATTTGGTTGAACAGGCCGAAGCACCCTTACAAAGTGTGCATCTGGTTTTGCTGGAACTCGAGCTCGCCGGTCGCATAACTTACGATTCTGGCGGTCAAGTTTGCCTCGATATCGCCCCGTAAGAGGACAATTTTCATACCTTGTTAGAAGAGTACATTTGACACGGGCGGCAGAATTGACCATATGATTTGCGAAATGGAACTCTGAAATACGGAATTTCGCATGGAAGTCGTCATTGTCGAGTCGCCCGCTAAGGCAAAAACAATCAACAAATATCTCGGTGATAACTTTACCGTTCTCGCCTCCTATGGACATGTACGCGATCTGCCCGAAAAAAACGGCTCGGTCGACACGGAGAATGATTTTGCGATGTCGTGGGAAGAACAGGCCGCGGCAAGCAAGCGTCTGAACGAGATTGCCAAAGCAGTTAAAAACGCCGACCGATTGGTGCTGGCTACTGACCCCGACCGCGAAGGTGAAGCGATTAGCTGGCATGTGCTAGAGGTTTTGCGAAAGAAAAAAGTATTGAACGGTGTCGATGTTTGCCGAGTTGTTTTCAATGCCATTACTCGCAACGCGGTTCTCGAAGCCATGGAGAACCCGCGCGAGATTGATGCGCGGCTTGTCGACGCTTATCTGGCGCGCCGCGCGCTGGACTATCTCGTCGGATTCAACCTGTCGCCAGTTTTATGGCGCAAGCTGCCCGGCTCGCGCTCGGCTGGCCGTGTACAATCTGTCGCTTTGCGTCTTATTTGCGAGCGCGAACTTGAAATTGAAAAATTCGTTGCGCGCGAGTATTGGACGGTCGATACGGACTTTCAGACCCCCGACAATAAAAAACTACCAACGCGCCTGAGCGTGCTTGATGGCGAAAAGCTCGATAAGTTTTCCCTGGCAACCGAGGCCGATGCAAACCGCGCCGAAGCCGCCATCAAGGCTGCCACATTCAGCGTGGAAGCCGTCGAAAGCAAACCCGGTCAGCGCAACCCGTCGCCGCCATTTACGACATCAACACTGCAACAGGAAGCATCACGCAAACTGGGCTATTCCGCCAGCCGCACAATGCAGGTTGCCCAGCGTCTGTATGAGGGTGTCGAAATTGACGGCGAGGTTACCGGTCTGATTACCTATATGCGGACAGACGGCATCGACATCGCGCCGGAAGCCGTGACAGAAGTGCGCGAGACTATCGGATCAGACTTTGGCAATGATTATCTGCCGGAGGCGCCACGCCGCTACACGAAAAAAGCCGCCAATGCGCAAGAGGCGCATGAAGCTATTCGTCCAACAACCGTGCGCCGTTTACCGGAAGATGTTGCCCGCCTTGTCGGGTCCGATGAGATGAAACTTTACGACCTCATCTGGAAACGCACTATGGCCTCGCAAATGGAGAGCGCGCGCGTTCAGCGCACCACGATAACCATTTCAAGCGAAGATAAGAAAACCGGCCTGCGCGGATCGGGAACCGTCATTACCTTCCCCGGGTTTTTGAAACTTTACGAAGAAGGCAAAGACGACACGCCGGACGAAAAAGACGGCCCTACCCTACCAGCCGTGAATGCGGGCGATGCGCTCAACGTCGAGAAAATTTCACCGGAACAGCACTTCACCGAACCGCCGCCACGCTATAGCGAAGCGACACTGGTGAAGCGTATGGAAGAGCTCGGCATTGGCCGACCATCAACCTATGCCAGCGTTTTGTCAGTGCTACGCGAACGCGATTATGTGGTGATGGACCGCAATCGCTTCATTCCCCAAGACAAGGGACGCCTCGTTGTAGCGTTTCTGGAAAACTTCTTTGAGCGCTATGTCGAATATGATTTCACAGCAGGCTTGGAAGCCGATCTTGACCAAGTTTCAAATGGCAGCATGAGCTATAAAGACGTGCTGGCGCGGTTCTGGCAAGACTTCAACCAGACTGTTGAACAGACAATGGAAATCCGAAACACGCAAATTTTGGACACGATGAACGACGTGCTGGGCGCGCATATCTTCCGTGACACGGGCGAAGGCGACCCGCGTCAATGCCCAAAATGTGGCGACGGGCGGCTGAGTCTTAAAACTGGACGCTATGGCGCATTTGTGGGTTGCACGCTTTACCCTGAGTGTCGCTTCACCCGACCATTCGCAGGTGAGCAAGCTGAACAGGGGGATATCGAGCGCATTTTGGGTCAAGACCCCGAAAGTGGTCTTGATGTGCATGTGAAAGACGGGCGCTTCGGGCCATATATTCAGCTTGGCGAACAGGCCGAAAAAGGCGAAAAGCCAAAACGCGCAGGCATACCCAAGGGCAAAACCCCTGCCGAAATGACCTTGGAATACGCGCTGAAACTTCTATCTCTGCCGCGCTCAGTTGGCACGCACCCCGAAACCGGCGACGAAATTACAGCCGATATCGGGCGTTATGGCCCTTATGTAAAGGCTGGCAAGCAGTCGGCATCGCTGGAAAACCCTGACGAAGTGTTTGACATAGGCCTCAACCGCGCGGTTACTGTGCTTGCCGAACGCAAAGCCAAAGGTCCTGGTCGGGCTCAAGGCGGTGCGGTGTTAAAAGAACTTGGCGATCATCCCGAAGACGGCAAGCCCATTCGGGTGATGGATGGCCGGTTTGGGCCATATGTGAAATACGACAAGGTGAACGCCACTATTCCAAAGGATGAAGCTCCCGACTCGATTACAATGGAGCGGGCCTTAGAGCTTATCGCGGCACGCATTGCGAAAGGCCCGACCAAAAAAGGTCGGAAAAAAGCCAGCTAACGAGCAGTCGGTGGAGACACTGGCTGGCCGACCGAGACACAAGCTAGCCGATGGAGAAAAAGTGGCAGATCTGCCCTCGCGTGACGACATTCTCAAATTTATTGCCGATCAACCCGGCAAAGTAGGCAAGCGCGAAATTGCCCGCGCCTTTCGTGTGAGCGCCAGTGAGCGGATCGCCCTCAAGAAATTATTGCGCGAAATGACGGCCGAAGGACTGCTGGAAGGCGCCCGCAAATCCGGCATGCGCGTGCAAGGGGATTTGCCAAATGTCTGCGTCATTCGCGTTACGGGCCGCGACAGCGAAAACAATCTGGTCGCCCGTGCGGTGCGCGAAGGGGACGTGCTGGACGGTGAAGACGCCGCTGAAATCACCATTATCGAACCTGGCGGCCGTGGGCGGGTTAACCGCTCGGCCCAGCTTGTATCGCCCGGTGACACTGCCCTTGCCCGTCTCGCCCGCCTCGCCAAAAACCGCTATGAGGCCCGCATCATTCGCAAGTTGGGCGGTTCACTCGGCACAGTTATTGGCGTGATCCGGCATCGACCGGACGGGCCATGGGTTGTGCCTGTAAACCGCCAAGAGCGCTATGAATTTCGGGCGCGCGAGGGATCCGAAGGGCTAGAAGAAGATACGCTGGTTAAAGCCGAAAAAATATCTGCTGGGCGGACGGGTACACGTTCAGGCGTCGGCTCGGTTAAAATTATCGAAACCTTTGGTTCGGCAAATGCCCCGCATGCCTATTCGATCATCGCTATTGCTGAACAGGGCCTGCCTACTGATTTTCCCGATGATGTTTTAACGCAAGCCGATAAAGCCGATCCCAATGATATCGACGCTAATGCAAGGACTGATTTACGCGATATTGCCTTTGTGACCATCGACCCGGCTGACGCACGCGACCATGACGACGCCGTTTTCGCAGAGCCTGATCCGGCGCCCGATAATGCCGGCGGGCATATTGTGTGGGTCGCCATTGCCGATGTCGCGGTGTATGTGCGCCCTGACAGCCCGATGGACAAAGAAGCGCGCAAGCGCGGCAATTCCGTCTATATGCCTGATCGCGTTGTGCCGATGTTACCCGAACGTCTGTCAACCGATCTGTGTTCACTGCGCGAGCACGAAGAACGCCCCTGCATGGCTGTCCGTATGCAGTTTGATGCATACGGCAAAAAGCTCGGGCACAAATTCGTGCGCGGCACCATGCGCTCGGCGGCGAAGCTGAGTTATCAAGAGGCCCAACGTGTTTTTGACAGCACACCGGAAAGTTTGCCGGAAGATGCACCGGGCAAAGCTTTGGCTGAAAATGTGCTGCATCCCTTATGGGATGCCTATCAAGCCATGGCGCAAGCCCGCGAAACCCGTGCGCCGCTGATAATCGACAAGCCGGAGCGTCGTATCGAGATGGATGATAAAGGCCGCATAACGCGCATATATGTGCCCGCGCGCCTTGAAGCACACAAATTGATTGAGGAAATGATGATCGCAGCCAATGTCTGTGCTGCCGAAACGCTCGAACAGCGCCAGACGCCGCTTGTGTTTCGCGTTCACGACGCGCCACCGCCGGACCGCGTGCACGCGCTAGCAGATTTCATCCGGCCACTGGGCGCGCGCATTGACCTCGGCCAGCCGGTCGTGCCGGCCCTGTTTAACCGTCTGATGGTGAAAGCGCGAGAGGGCGAGCATTATCCCACCATTTCAGAAGCCGTGTTGCGCACCCAGTCTCAGGCCATCTACACGCCCGAAAATATCGGCCATTTTGGTTTGAACCTTGGCAGATATGCGCATTTCACCTCACCCATTCGCCGGTATGCTGACCTGATCGTTCATCGCGCGCTTATCCGCGCGCTGAAATTGGGTAATGACGGCCTCACCGATAGCGAAATCGAGAAGCTACCGACCGTTGCCGAGGCTGTTTCCGTTACTGAGCGCCGCGCCATGATTGCCGAGCGCACAGCCGCTGACCGATATCTTTCTGCCTATATGTCCGATCGCATTGGCGATCGTTTTGCTGGCCAGATATCCGGCGTTTCGCGCGCCGGCCTGTTTATCAAGCTGAATGAAACCGGCGCTGATGGGCTGGTGCCAATATCGCGGCTGGGTGCGGAAAGGTTTTTTGTTGACGATGACAAGCTGAGCCTTGTGGGGGGAACTACCGGCACGGTTTTCCGCATCGGACAACCCGTCGAGGTTAGCCTTGTCGAGGCAACCCCGTTACAGGGCGGGCTATTGTTTTCTCTTGAGGACTATGCCAGTTTTCCCAGCGTCAAGGGGCGCAGAGTTCGTCGTGGTCCAAAAACATCGCGGCGGCCGACCGGGCGCAAAGCGCGGCCGATGGGCAGGAGACGTACAAAATGAGCCAAAAAACAATGTTGATGGCAGCAAATTTTCGCAGCAAAAAACAAGCCATGTGGCGCGGTGCATTGGGCAAGTGTCCTGCCTGCAATACGCGCAGTTTATTTGCCAAATATCTAAAGATTGCTGATAAATGCGGCGGGGGCGGGCTAGTTTTAGAGGGCCATCAAGCCGATGATGCCCCTCCCTACTTCACAATTTTTATCGTTGGGCACATTATTGTGCCTGTTGCGCTCATTGTTGAACGCTCGTATCAGCCGCCATTGCTGGTGCATGCAGCGGTGTTTTGCGTCCTTGCAATCGTTGTGAGCCTCATCTCACTGCCCATTGTTAAAGGCGCGGTTGTCGGGCTGCAATGGGCGCTTCGCATGCATGGGTTTGCCGAACCTGATGCGCAAACAGACGACATGTAGGGAGCCAAAGATGCGTAAGCCGAAAAAAACCACCCCCCACACACCAGGGCAACCGGGCGAATATGCCGAGGCTGGTGCCAAGGCTGTTCGCCCCCGCGATGCAGCGACACTGATTATCGTCCGCCAACTTAAAACCCCTAAAATTTTGATGGGCAAGCGCGCCGCCAGTCACAAATTTATGCCCAATAAGTTTGTTTTCCCAGGCGGACGACGCGACCCTGCCGATGCGCGCGTGACATGCGGTGGCAATTTGCAACCAGACGTTCTGGCACGCCTGCGCCGCGAGACCCGCGCGGGGGTTAGCGACAACACATTGCGCGGGCTGGCGCTGGCAGCCATTCGCGAGACTTTCGAAGAAACCGGCGTTATTCTGGGCGAACCGACAAAAAACCCACCTGCGAGCGCCAATCCAGAATGGCAGGCATATTTCAAACATAGCGTTACCCCGCCGCTGGCGCATATGGACTTCATTGCTCGTGCAGTAACCCCGACCTACCGCACGCGCCGGTTCGATACGCGGTTTTTCATGATGTACGATACACATATTCACACCGACCCCGAAGATACGCGCGGTGCCTCCGGCGAATTACTTGATTTGCATTGGCTGACGCTGTCTCAGGCGCGTAAGCTAGATCTGCCAGCTATCACGCGGCAAGTGCTGGATATAGTCGAACAGCGCATGCAGCTGCCGCTCAAGAAGCGCTACGGCGCGCCTGCGCCCTATATCAGATTTGAGCGCGGCAAACCGGTGATTTCCCAGCTGTAACCCAATACGGTTGATACAATATATGTTGACATATATGCGAAAACGCCTATTTTCGCGGGCAATGTGGCACATGTGAGGTTGCTACTGATTTTTTTGGGAAAAACATCATGGCGAAACCAACAACCGTTAAAATCAAACTCGAAAGCACGGCTGGCACGGGCTTCTATTATGTTGCGAAGAAAAATGCCCGCACAATGACTGAAAAAATGGTCGTCAAAAAATATGATCCGGTTGTGCGCAAGCATGTCGAATTCAAGGAAAACAAAATCAAGTAAGTTCCGACAAATCGCGACTTATGAGGCGTTGCATAGCAGCGCCTTTTTTATTGCCTAAGCCAAACAAAACGCTAGTTTCTAGCCTATGAATAGCGAACAAGCAGAGATACTCGCGCTACAAGCACTTACCTTTTTGGCGGCAGACACTGAGATTATGGACCGGTTTGCCGCGCTGTCAGGCCTGGCTCCTAACGATATTATCGCGCGGGCCAATGAAGCCGAAATGCTGGCTGGCGTTCTCGATTTTATGCTTTCCGATGAAACTGTACTGACAGATTTTTGTGCCGCTAATGACCTCGACCCGGAACACCCTGCCCGGGCCCGCCAAACCCTGCCGGGCGGCGACCTGCCCCATTGGACGTAACCTGTAAAAAAGTGAGCCATTAATGTCTTCTCCCGCACCTGAAATTCTTGCCCAGCTTGAAACCTTAGAGCTTGATGCATCGCGCCCCCTTATCATCAGCGATGCGGACGAAGTGTTGCTGAAGTTTATGGCGCAACTGGAACATTTTCTGGACAAGCATGGGCTTTGGATCGACCTCGATAATTATGCGATTAGCGGCAATATTAAGTCGCGCGAGACTAATGAACCTGTCGAATTTCCCGACTTAATTGATGCGTTTTTTGATGCAGAAACGCACGCCATCCAACCAACAATAGGTGCGGCGCAGTCGTTGGAAACGCTTGCGGCGCGCGCGCAAATTATTGTACTGACAAATTTGCCTGCAAAAAACAAACAGGCGCGCATCGACAATCTCAACGAGCATGGCATGGATTATCCGGTCGTTGTCGGGTCTGGCCCAAAAGGACCTGCTGTTGCCTGGCTGAAAGAGCGCATAACCGCGCCTGTTTTCTTCCTCGATGACATTCCCCATAATGTAGATAGCGTTGCCGAGCATGCGCCAGATGTACGCCGTATTCATTTTATTGCAGACCCACGGCTTGCAAAGCTCATCGGCCCAGCAAAAGGGGCGACAACGCGTATCGATGTGTGGAACGAGGCCTATGACTGGATCAGCCAGGAACTCACCCAAGCCGGATACTGAACGTCAGGACGCGCTGTGCCGCGATTGTGGTGCAACGGCGTCCCTCGCGGTATCACAGCGCCGCTGTCCGGTCTGCAAATCGCCACGCCTTGTTCGCCACGCTGAATTGATACAACTCGGCGTGGCACATATCGATTGCGACGCTTTTTATGCTGCGATCGAAAAGCGCGATAATCCCGCGCTGCAAGATAAGGCTGTCATCATTGGCGGGGGTCGGCGCGGGGTTGTGTCCACATGTTGCTACATCGCCCGCATCAAAGGTGTCCATTCGGCCATGCCTATGTTTCAAGCGACAAAGCTATGCCCCGAGGCCGTGATCATTCGGCCCGATATGGCGAAATATCAGAAAGCAGGATACGAGATCCGGGATTTGATGCGCAGCTTTACCCCGCTGGTGGAGCCGCTATCGATTGATGAAGCGTTTCTCGACCTGCGCGGCACAGACCGCCTGCACGGTGGCCCACCGGCGCAATCGCTGGTGCGCCTTGTCAACCGGATTGAGAAGGAGGTCGGCATTACGGTATCTGTTGGCCTGAGCCATAACAAGTTTCTAGCAAAACTCGCTTCCGATCTCGATAAACCACGTGGTTTTTCGATTATCGGTGCGGCCGAGACGGTTTCCTTTTTGGCAGAACTTCCCGTCAGCACGATTTACGGCATTGGCAAATCTATGCAAAAGAAACTCGACCGCGACGGTATTCGCAGCATCGGCCAGTTACAAAAAATGGATGAGCGCGATCTCGTACAACGCTATGACAGCATCGGGCTTAGGCTCTCTCGCCTGTCGCGCGGCGAAGATAACCGCAAAATTGTGCCGCAATCCGTCGCCAAAAGCATTTCCAGTGAGACAACATTCTCCGAAGATCTAATCGCTGGTGCTGCCTTGGAAAAACATCTCTGGGCGCTGGCCGAGCGCACCGCCGAACGGTGCAAGGCAAAAAACGTTGCGGGCACAACCATTGTTTTAAAACTGAAAACATCCAGCTTCACGACATTGACGCGCAATCGCTCAGTCAATGACCCGACCCAACTGGCAGACACCATATTTTCAATCGGTCAGACACTGCTGGCGCGCGTACTGAACGAAAAGCCGGGCACAAAGTTTCGCCTAATTGGGATCGGCGTTTCAGGCCTTGTGGATGCTGTGCACGCTGACCCGCCCGACCTTGCCGACCCCGACAAAGGTCGGCGTAAAGCCGCCGAACAAGCTATGGATAACCTGCGTAACAAATTTGGCCGTGGCGCGATTAAAAAAGGACGCAGCCTGTAAGTCTGGTGTTTTAGAAAACGCGACAAAAAAGCATTGGACCAGAGAAGTTGCGGGCCTAAATTAGATGAGGAAGGCGGGTGATAATGGATGTAGAACGAAAACTAGAAGACCTCGGGCTGGTATTGCCCGGCCCTAAACCGCCATTGGGGGCATATGTTCCGTATCTGTCACATGAGCGGTTGATTTTTATCTCCGGCCAAGGCCCAGTTCTGGCAAGTGGCAGTGCCATTTGCGGCAGGCTCGGCGATGACCTCGACCTCGACGACGGCGCACGCGCTGCGCAGCTCGCCGCGCTTAATATTCTGGGCCAAATTAAAGTCGCGCTTGACGGCGATTGGCAGAAAATGTCGCGCATTATTCGCCTGTGCGGATATGTGAATTCAACGCCGGACTTCACCCACCATCCAGCCGTGATAAACGGCGCGTCTGAACTTTTTGCCGATGTATTCGGTGAGCAAGGGCGCCATTCGCGCGCGGCTATTGGCGTTGCTAGCCTGCCCATGAACTGGGCCGTGGAAATTGATGCCATTGTTGAGATCACCTAATGGGGGATATCGAAGCACCCGTTATTCGCGTTGTCTCGCGTTTGGCCGAATATGATGCCGGGCAATGGGACGCCTGCGCCAATCCTGAAACCGCATACTATAACCCGTTTGTGTCGCATGCGTTTTTGACAGCGCTCGAAGAAAGTGGTTCGGCATGTGCCGATACGGGTTGGCTTCCCCAGCATCTTATTGTCGAAACCCCATCGGGAGACAGCCTTGGTGCCATGCCGCTGTATTTGAAGAGCCATAGCCAGGGTGAGTATATTTTTGATTATGGATGGGCTGATGCGTTTCACCGCGCAGGCGGGCGCTACTATCCGAAATTACTGAGCGCTGTACCGTTTACACCTGCGACCGGCACACGATTGCTCATTCGCGATACCACCAAAGCAGATGCAATTTCACACGCGTTGGTCGGCGGCGCGATGACCCTGCTCGAACGCCTTGAAGCCTCGTCGCTGCATATAAACTTTCTGCCGGAAACCCAGTGGGACACACTTGGCGATCTGGGTTTTCTGCAGCGTACCGACCAGCAGTTTCACTGGATCAATGATAGCTATGACGATTTTGATGGGTTTTTGGGCGCGCTCGCCTCGCGCAAACGCAAAAATCTGAAAAAGGAACGTGCGCGTGCTGTCGAGAACGGCATCGAAATCGAGCAGATCACCGGTAGCGATCTGACGGATGAACACTGGGATACTTTTTTCAATTTCTACATCGACACCGGCAACCGGAAATGGGGAACGCCATATCTGACCCGTGCTTTTTTCGACCAGATTAATACCACCATGCCGAATGACATTCTGCTGATCATGGCAAAGCGCGAGGGTAAATATATTGCTGGCGCGCTGAATTTTATCGGTGGTGATACGTTGTTCGGGCGCAATTGGGGGTGTATCGAGGATCACCCGTTTCTACATTTTGAGGTTTGTTATTATCAGGCGATTGATTTTGCCATACGCCGCAAGCTGCACCGGGTTGAAGCGGGCGCACAAGGCACTCATAAGCTCGCACGGGGCTATTCACCGCACCGTACCCACTCTGCGCACCATATCGCCCATGAGGGCCTGCGCGACGCCGTAGCCGACTACCTTGAAAGCGAGCGCCAATATGTAGACAATGACATATCGGCCTTGAACCGCCACACACCGTTCAAAAAGACAGATACACCACCGGAGTGACCTCGCTATGCAGCTAACAGATGCCTACGACCCGCAAAATATTTTCGCCCGTATTCTGAGGGACGAAATGCCGTCAATCCGCGTGTATGAAGACGAGATGACGCTAGCGTTCATGGACATCATGCCGCAAACACCTGGGCATGTGTTGGTTATTCCACGTGCCGCGTCGACCAATTTCCTGACCATTTCTCCCGAAGATGCCGCCGCCGTTATGTCTACCGCGCATAAATTAGCCCCTGCGGTCCAACACGCGATGCAGGCACCCGGCTTCATGGTTGCCCAACTTAATGGATCAGCTGCCGGCCAAACCGTACCGCATTACCACATGCACATTATCCCGCGCTATGAGGGGCTGGAAATGGTCGGCCATGGCACGCAAATGGCCGACATGGATGAGTTAGCAGAGATTGCTAAGCGTATCCGCGCCGCACTTACGTAACCTTTTCGCTCGGCTTGCCGCTCTTGCCGCCGGATTTCCCAGACTTCAGCTTGATCGACAGCCCTTTCTTTTTGTCCTGACTGACCTGCACCACGCCACCATGCTGCAACTTGCCAAACAGTAATTCGTCGGCCAGCGGCTTTTTGATGTTTTCCTGAATGATGCGCGCCATTGGGCGTGCGCCCATTAGGGGATCGTAGCCCTGTTGCACAAGCCAATCCATCGCGCCACGATTTACCTCAATGATGACATTGCGATCGGAAAGCTGAAGCTCCAACTCAAGAATAAACTTCTCGACCACCCGTACCACAACTTCCGGCGGCAGGTTGTTAAACGGCACTGTTGCGTCCAGGCGATTGCGGAACTCCGGCGTAAACATTTTGTTAATCGCGTCAGTATCTTCCCCTTCACGGCGCTCACGCCCAAAGCCCATCGGCGCCTTGGCCATATCTGCGGCACCGGCATTTGTCGTCATAATGAGAATGACATTGCGGAAGTCGACTTTGCGTCCATTGGCGTCCGTCAAGCTGCCATGATCCATGACCTGCAACAGCACATTGAACAGATCCGGGTGGGCTTTTTCGATTTCGTCGAGCAGCAATACGCAATGCGGGTTCTGATCAACACCATCAGTGAGCAAGCCACCCTGATCATAACCAACATATCCGGGAGGCGCACCAAGCAGGCGCGATACAGTGTGCCGCTCCATATATTCCGACATATCGAAGCGCAGTAACTCGACCCCCATTGCCGATGCCAACTGACGCGCAACCTCCGTCTTACCTACCCCGGTTGGGCCTGAAAAGAGATAGCTGCCAATAGGTTTATCGGCTTCGCGCAAGCCTGCGCGCGACAGTTTGATGGACGCTGCCAGCGCGTCGATTGCTGTATCCTGACCAAACACCACGCGCTTCAGCGTGACATCCAAACCGCGCAATTTCTCGGTGTCGTCTTTCGATACAGTTTTTGGCGGAATGCGGGCCATGGTCGCGATAACTTTTTCGATGTCGCGCACGCCAACCGTTTTCTTGCGTCGAGACGCGGGCAGAAGCATTTGCGATGCGCCGACCTCGTCGATCACGTCAATTGCCTTATCCGGCAATTTTCGGTCCGCCATATATCGCGACGACAATTCCACCGCCGCCTTCAGCGCATCATTGGTATAGCGGACCTTGTGAAATTCTTCGAAATAAGTTTTAAGCCCCTGTAGGATTTTGATGGTATCGGGCACGTTTGGCTCGTTTACATCGATCTTTTGGAACCGTCGGGCCAAGGCGCGATCCTTCTCAAAATGCTGGCGGAACTCTTTATAGGTTGTGGAACCCATGCACCGCAGCCCCCCGCTTTGCAAGGCTGGCTTCAAGAGGTTAGACGCATCCATTGCACCGCCTGAAGTTGCGCCTGCGCCGATGACAGTGTGAATTTCATCAATGAACAAAATCGCTTCCGGCATATCTTCAAGTTCGGCCATGATTTGCTTTAGGCGCTCCTCAAAATCACCACGATATCGCGTACCGGCAAGCAGAACGCCCATATCGAGCGAGTAAATAACATTATCCTGCAAAACATCTGGGACATCACCCTCAATGATTTTGCGCGCCAGACCTTCGGCAATGGCTGTTTTACCGACGCCCGGGTCGCCCACAAGAAGCGGGTTGTTTTTGTTGCGACGACACAGAATTTGAATGGCACGCGCCACCTCATTGCTTCGACCGATCAACGGATCGACACGCCCGTCGCGGGCTTTCTCATTGAGATTAATGCAATAGGCACCCAGCGCTTCTCCGGCGGCAAGAGGGGCACCGTCATCGTCCAGCATATTCTCGCCAGTTACCGGCCGGCTTTCGCTATGCCCCGGTTTTTTGGCGACGCCATGCGAGATGAAGTTCACCGCATCATAGCGCGTCATTTCTTGTTCCTGGAGAAAGTACGCCGCATGGCTTTCGCGTTCGGCAAACATAGCAACCAGAACATTCGCGCCGGTTACTTCGTCGCGTCCCGATGATTGCACATGAATAACTGCCCGCTGAATGACCCGCTGAAAGCCAGCCGTCGGCTTGCAATCTTCAATCTCATCCATAATCAAGCCCGTCAGCTCATTGTCGATATAATCGGTAAGATTATGGCGTAATTTTTCCAAATCGACGCCACACGCTTCCATGACGGCAACCGCTTCGCCATCCTCCGTCAAAGCCAGAAGCAAATGCTCAAGCGTTGAGTATTCATGATGGCGCTCATTAGCGAGCACAAGAGCCCGATGCAGACCCTGTTCTAACTCTTTTGAAAATGCTGGCACTTAACGCTCCTGTTCTTATCCTAACTAATATCAATCTTTTTCCATCGTGCACTGCAAAGGATGATCATGCTGACGGGCAAGATCCATGACTTGTGACACCTTTGTTTCAGCGACCTCATAGGTGAAGACACCGCATATGCCCACCCCATTCTGATGCACATGCAACATGATTTTGGTTGCATCTTCGGCACTCTTTGAAAAAAAACGCTGCAAGACATACACGACAAATTCCATTGGCGTGTAATCATCATTAAGCAACAAGACCTTATACATGGACGGCTTTTTGGTCTTAGTACGGGTACGCGTAATAGTACCTGTTCCCGTACCATCATCGCCGCCATCAGGCGGGCCAGCCTTATCGTCTGACGGGCCAGAGATCGCCCCTGATGGACCAGCCATTTGAACAGCTAAATATCGTTTCGCGTGTTCCATAAATGTATTCTGGCCCGATTTTTCCTGTTGCATCAAGGGAAACCATGCCGCATGCCTGCGTCACGACCCTATATGTAAGATAGGTTTGCTGTTTCGAAACACAAGCTGTCTTGTTAACCTGTATTTTCAGTCAGGTGAGTCACGCTATGTTGCGCATATCAATTGTGTTTTTCGCAAGTTTAATGTTGGCGGCAGGGTTTCAGCCCGCCGCCGCTTCGCCGAAATACGCCTCGATTGTCGTGGATGCACATAGCGGGCGCGTTTTGCAATATTACCGAGACGAGCAAAACAGATACCCCGCCTCTCTTACCAAAATTATGACGGTTTATGTGGCATTTGAGGAAATTCGGGCGGGCCGCATGAAACCGGACACACCCATCAAAATTTCGCGCCATGCCGCGGCCCAACCAGCAAGCAAGTTGGGCTTTCGCCCCGGTGAGACCATTTCTGCGCGCCTAGCCCTGCAAGCACTCGTCGTAAAATCGGCAAATGATGTAGCGACCGCAATGGCGGAGCATATTTCCGGCAGTGAGGCGAAATTTGCCAAGCGCATGACAAGAACAGCGCGTAAACTAGGCATGTTTGATACAAATTTCGTCAATGCGTCCGGGCTTTTTAACTGGCGGCAGAAAAGCTCGGCACGCGATATCGCCCGACTCGCAAAGGCCGCAATTGACGATTTCCCCGCGTTTAATCCGCTCTGGAAGCAGCGCTATCTTGTCTATAATGGACGGCGTATTTCAGGCCATAACCGGCTCCTCGGCTCGTTAAAGGGCAGCATCGGGATGAAAACCGGCTATATTCGCGCCGCAGGCTATAACATCGTCAATCTTGTCGAACGCGGCGACAAAAGGCTGATTGTTGTTGTGATGGGCGGACGTAGCGCCAAATCGCGTGACGCGCAAGTGCGCCGCCTTCTGAAAACCAGTCTGCCAAGGGCCGCGGCCGCACCGACCGGCATGAAACGACCCAGAACCGCTCCTGCGCATGCGTGGCTAAAAATCGGATCGGACAGCCGGTTGGCTAAAAATATCCGCCCGCGCAAGAGACCCGGACAAAAACCCGTCGCACAAATTGCACGGGCTTCGCCGCTTGCGCGCCCCGAAACGCCTGATCCGGCTGAGGCGCTAGTAGAAAAATGGAAAATTCAGGTTGGGTCTTTCGTTGCACTCGGTGACGCAGAACGCCAGTTGAAACAGGTAAATGAAATTTTGAGCGGTCGCCTGCAAATGGCTGACGCACGCACTGAAACGGTTCAACTCAAAGGGAAAAAAATGTATCGCGCGCGTTTTGTAAATCTATCACAAGCCCAAGCGGTCACGCTGTGCGCGCAGCTTACGAGCATGAAAACCGGCTGCCTGCCAATTGCACCCTAGATGGGTGTTAAGAGCGGTCCAGCAATGTGTCGCGCGCTTGATTGAGTTGCGCGGCAATCCAGTCAGTTCCGCCATGGTCAGGGTGATTTTTAACGATCAAGTCGCGATATGCGGCTTCGATTTCCTCTGTGCTAGCTGTTGCATCAACCCCTAGCACCTCGCGCGCTTCGGCAACCGACATGGGGGTCACGCGCGGTGCGGTTTTACCTGAACGTGCATCCCCCGCACCGGCCGTTGGTGTGCCTTCGCGCATCACCCGCCACAAGCGCACCAACCAGAGCATGATAAAACCCAGCGGCGCGGCAAGCCCATACCGCCCAGCCAGTGCCAACAAGACAAGCCCGCTCCCGAGCACAATAAACAAAGTGACCAGAACGAGAATACGTAGATGGCGCGCCGATAAACGCGCGGCAAGCAGCACCACCAAAAACAGCGCGAGAAGGCTAACAAGACCCAGCACTAGAAATCCCATTAGAGCGACACGCCCGGCAGGTCGAGGGCAGAAACCAACGCCCGTACTTCAGCGCGCGCGGCGACATGCGACATGGTGAGATTGGTGTTGGCTTCTTCATCGGTCAGGTCCAGTAGCGTAATGCCTGCCGGATACATTTCGCGAAAGATCACACGCTCCGAAAGACCCGCCGCCTGACGAAAGCCAAGTCGAGAGGCCAATTGATCAAGCGCCGTTTCCACCCTTTGGCGGTTTTTCGCATGAATGTGACTTGTTCTGTTGCGCACGACAACCCAGTCAATGCTGCCGCCGTCTGCTTGCGCGCGCGCTTTACGGCACGACCAGACCATTTCGGAATAGATGCTGGGCCCGGTGATTGACAGATCGTCGGGGTCAACTTTTGCCAGCAGATCAAAATCTACAAAGCTCTCATTAATCGGAGTGATGAGCGTATCCGCCGCTGCATGCCCAAGCCGCGATAGATACGAATCCGACCCCGGGCTATCAACCACGATGAAATCATTGCCGGCGCGTAAATGCGTCATGGCAGCAACAAACTGCTCCTGCTCGGCACGCTGGCGCGCGGAAATATCATTAAACGCAAACTCTTCCAACGGGAAATGCTCCGGCATTGCCACATCGCGGCGCCCAACCCATATTTTTCGGTTTTCGATATATCGTGAAAATGATCGTTGTCGAACGTCCAGATCAAGCGTGCCAACGCGGAACCCTTCATTAAGTAGGGCCGCCGTTACATGCATAGCGGTGGTGGTTTTACCCGACCCCCCCTTCTCATTGCCGACAACAATTACATACGGCGCGTGGGTTGCGCTTCCCGATACAGTTTCCGCCTGCTCGCTCATTAAAAACACCTTTAAATTCAGCGTCTGACAGTATAAACCCGATTCCAGAGTTTGACTGCATTTTCCCACCGCCCAAATCGCCGACCGATTTTGCTGTCTGGCGGCATTTACCGGCGTTAGGATACACGGATGAATTTAAAAGACAGAAAAATTTTAATCACGGGAGCCAATGGCGGTTTAGGGCGTGCCATGGCTGTATCAGCGGCAGAAAACGGCGCCGTCGTCGCCGTATGTGAGCGCACGCAAAGCCTTGCGGACGCCGCACGTGATGCCTTACCCGAAGCTTTGCGCGAGCAGGCGCATCCATTTGCTGCCGACTTAACAGATGAAGCAGCCGTCGCCACCATGGTTACAGACATTGCGACAACCATGGGCACGCTTGATGGATTGGTCAACAACGCTGCCATATTGACAGATGATGACACAGATCCGGTCTCGACACCGCTAGATAGCTGGCGCCGGACATTGGATGCGAATGTCACAAGCGCGTTTCTGGCGTGTAAATATGTGTTGCCCATATTCATGTCGCAAGGCCAAGGGGCCATCGTAACGCTGTCTTCCGTAGTTGCTCACAGCGCCTCGGCAAATGCCCAAATCGCTTACACGACGAGCAAGGGCGCGCTCGAAGCCATGACGCGGGAAATTGCCATGCGCTACGCCCGCGACAATATTCGCGCCAACTGCGTCGCCCCTGGCCCCGTTTTGACCGACCGCACCCAACACTATTTCAACACGCCCGAAAAATGGGACATGCGCCGACGTCACATTCCAATGGGGCGTCTTGGTCGCCCCGAAGAAGTGGCGGCGCTGGTGACGTTTTTACTTAGCGATGCGGCGGGATGGCAAACTGGCGGCGTTCACCGCGTCGATGGCGGGATCAGCGCGTCTTATATCGTCGATGACCGCAACGGACATGAAACGCCATAATTACCATGAAAGACATCACCCTTCTGCGTCATGTTGATGATTTGCGCGCCCATATTAAGGCGCAGCGGGCAAACGGGCACCGCATTGGGCTTGTGCCCACAATGGGTGCATTGCATGAAGGTCATTTGTCGCTGGTTAACGAGATCGGCCAGAAGGTCGATACGGTGATTGTCTCGATTTTTGTGAACCCAACACAATTTGCAGCGCATGAAGATCTCGACACCTATCCCCGACACGAGGCATCTGATCTGGAAAAACTGTCAACGACACGCGCAAGCGTTGTTTATGCACCGTCGGCTAGCGACATGTATCCATCTGGATTTGCCACATCAATGGCAGTTGCTGGCCCCGCATTAGGGTTGGAAACAGACGAACGCCCGCACTTTTTCGGCGGCGTTGGCATTGTGGTCACCAAGCTGTTGCTTCAAGTATTGCCAGATGTCGCGATTTTTGGCGAAAAAGACTATCAGCAATTACTTGTCATTCGGCGCATCGTCCGCGACTTGAATATTCCGGTAGAAATTATCGGCGGCCCGATTATTCGCGAAGCAGATGGGCTCGCCATGTCGTCACGAAATGCATATCTGACGCGCGATCAACGCGCCATTGCCGCTCATCTGAACCATATACTCGAACAGTTGGCCGGGTCGCCGCATCCGCCTGAAGAAGCTAGCGCGCACGCACGCGCCGCGCTTTTGGAAGCCGGATTTTCAACTGTCGATTATGCATGTATTCGAGATGCAGACACGCTTGATGCGCTTGGACCCGAGACAACAAGCCGCCGCGCGCTGATCGCCGCGCGCCTTGGGGACGTGCGGTTGATCGACAATATGGCCGCGCGCTAGATGGCAATATTTGCGGCTATCTCCACACCTATAACAGGCCCATATCGGATAACTCATGGCGCATGTCTTCGGGCATGTCATCGTCAATTTCGACATCAGTCGGCATATCGGGCGGGGCATCCTGCGGTGTCAGATATCGCCATCCCTGAAACGGCCTCCGCGCCTGCAAACGTGTCGTCACAAGGCTTGGATTCAGATGCAAATGGCACCGTCGAATACCTTGGTCATCGACAAATTCTTCAATATCTGTAAGCACTTGCCGCACGCGTATCTGGCGCTTTATGACCCAGTAAATCGACCCGTTCTCAAGCAGATCCGGAACCCGGCGCGGCACCATGCGCGTTGTGTGAAACACCTTGCCATAGGTCTTCTGCATGTGATTTTGCCACTGCACCAGATCGTCAATATCATCGGCACCGACACATAATTTAACAAGATGAACGGTCATGAATCCAGTTTATGCCACACACCAGGCAAAACAAAATTAATTGCGCGTCAGGGCGTGTCTTTTGTGAAAACGTAAACACGGTTTGATCCGGTAAACAGGGAATAAAACCCACCACCCAGCGCACCGCCAATTATGAACAGGCGTTCGCCATCACCTGCATAGGCCATCTGATGACGGCCTTGGGGCATCTCGGCTAAATCACGCCACGCCCCTTCCGCCAGCCCCACATGGCGGGCCAATACCATTTGCTGCGCTTGGCTAAACCCACCTGCATAATGAAGCGCATCGCCTACCACCCCGAGCGCACCCCCGCTTGAAGCCTGGGGTAAGTCTGCCAAGCGTGCCCATTTCAAAGTTTTTATATTAAACGTCTGTACGAATTTGGTATCACGCCCATCAGGGCGCACGCCGCCCGCAATGATTAGCTGATCGCCTTTTCTGGTCCATGCAGCATTCGCAACTGGCACTGGCATCGGCGCACCGACACTTTCCCAGCGCCCTGCCCGCGACACATAACGCACCACTTGTGTACTATTGGCCCCGACACCGCCGATAAGATACACATGGCCATCGGCAAAGAAACTGGCATGTCCCGCGCGAGGATCTGGCAGGGCCGGCAATTCCACCCAAATGGCACTTTGCGGCGTGTACATCCAGACACCCGGCGACAAATCGCCCGTGGCTTGATCGCGTCCGCCGGTGACGTATAGCTGGCCGTTACCGGATGTTAATGAAAACCGCCACAAACTCGCGGGCATGGGCGTCAACGGTCGCCAGCCGTCGTTTTGTGTGTCGTAAAACTCGAAGAACTGGCGCAAGCCCCGTCCAGGCGCGCCGCTCATGACATAAAGCCCGTCATCAATTGATGCTGCTACGGCGTCAGATACAGCTGTTGGCAAGCTGGTCCCGTCGCGCCAGTCGGCATACGCCGGCGTAGATATAAGGATAGGAGTTAGAACTGGACAAAAAACAAGGCCCAACACGAGCATGAGTGCGGATATATGTCTCGTCGCAATGTGGCGCATGGTGACCATTAACCCAAAAGAAATAGCGTCGCAAAACCAAGAAACGCAAGAAAACCGACAACGTCAGTCACAGTCGTTACAAATACACTCGACGCTACAGCAGGGTCAATGCCAGCGCGGTCCAGACCAAGCGGGATCAAGATACCAGCGAGTGCCGCCACAATTAAATTTACAATCATTGCCGCCGCCAGCACAACACCCAGCATGGGGTCACCGAACCATAACGTGCCGACAAAACCAGTTACGACGGCGAATAAAACGCCGTTCAACATGCCAATGCCCAATTCGCGATATACAACCCGCGCGGCATTCAGCGCCGAAATTTCATGTGTCGCCAAGCTGCGCACTGTAATCGTCAAAGTTTGTGTGCCGGCATTGCCGCCCATCGACGCGACGATTGGCATGAGCACGGCCAGCGCCACCATCTGTTCGATCGAGCCATCAAATAGGCCAATAACAAGAGAGGCAAAAATTGCTGTGAGGAGATTTACAAACAACCATGAAAATCTGCCGCGCGCAGCTTCAATAACGCTGTCGCTGACATTTTCATCGCCCACACCACCCAGAAGCAAAATGTCTTCGCCGGCCTCTTCGGTAATAACCTCGAACACATCGTCAGCCGTGATAACGCCGAGCAACCGCCGATCTTCGTCGACCACCGCCGCGCTCACGAGATGATAGCGCTCGAACAAATGCGCGACATTCTCGCGGTCTTCGGTGGCATCAATCACAGTGAAATCATCATTGATGAGATCCTGCATAATGGTCGGGCGTTTAGTCCGCAAAACCTCTGACAAATGCACGACCCCGACAGGCTGGTGGCGCGGATCGACTACAAGTATTTCCAGAAAATGCGCTGGCAGATCGTCGCTTTCGCGCAAGTGGTCTATGGTTTGCCCAACCGTCCAGAATGGCGGCACAGCGACGAATTCGGCCTGTGCAAGACGCCCGGCGCTGTCTTCGGGAAATTCCAGCGCGCGCTCCAGCAGCGCCCGGTCGGAGGGCGAAATCTTCTGCAGAACTTCCTGCTGTTCCTCACTATCCAAATCTTCCAGCACGAACACGGCATCATTGCTGTCCAACTCCTGAACAGCAGCGACGAGCGTGTCGATATCGATATGCTCGACAACTTCATCCCGCACCCCGTCATCAAGCTCAGCAAATACTGGCGCGGGAATATCCGTTCCAATAAGGCGCATGAAACTAGCGCGCTGATCGTGCGAGAGGAGCGTAATGATCTCTGCAACATCAGACTCGTGAACGTCATCAATAGACGCCAGCAACGCAACCTTGTCTTCACGCCCAAGGTGCTCGCGGATCTGATGTAAAAAATCAGGGGTCACCATATCGCCGATATGCGGGAGATCAGCCTCTGACGTCGGAGATTGCGCTTTATTACCCAAAAACTCGCCTTTCTTTCTGGCACGGTGCGCGATACACGCTGCACTTTTTGTGCTTTAATTTATAGGCATTAATACAGCGTATGTTCGATTCGTTGTGTGACAAAGGAGGACTTTATGCTGGAGATAATTCTTTTTACGAGTTTGTGGTTGCTCATTCAGGTGACGCTGCCAAGCACGATCGCCCTTATGTCAGGCGCAGTGAATCTGTCATATCTGGCTGGCCCGCGCGATAAGGCCATCGACAATATGCCCATTTCGGCTGAGCGCGCGAAACGCGCGGCTGCAAACCTGCTGGAAAGCCTGCCGGTATTTTTCACCCTCGCACTGTTGTCCGTCATGATGAACGCACAAACAGTAGAACTTGCCGCTATATGGCTAGGGCTACGGATCGCGTATCTGTTTATTTATCTTTCAGGTATTACGCATTTGCGCACGATTGTCTGGATTGCATCAGCTGTGTGTCTGATTTTGATGGCATTGGAACTGGTCTAAAACCTGGCTCTGATACGCTTCTCTAAACAGGGGCGTTACCAGTCAAATTCGTCCATCCAAGAGCCGAAAAACTCTGCTTCGTCGTAAAACCATTCGACGTCGAACTGATCTTGCGTAATCTTCTTCTTCGGCTTTTCAAATGGAACGACATTGGGCGCGTCATGCCCGTCCATCGGTTCAGACTTCGAACTTTTATTCGACATTGACAAAACCTCCGCTACCTATAGTAAGGCGAATAGTACGACGAAATCCGTCTTCTGCAAACGACACGGATCAACACAAAGATTAGTCTATCACTTATGTTTGCGCACGAATAGGCAATCATGATGTATCCACTTCGAAATCTTGTCATTCCCTGCAGCTTGGCTGGTTTGATTGCCTACCAGTCGCTCACGTTGTTGCCGATTATTCTTGGCGCACTGGTCGACTATAGGGGCTTCACGCTGGCCAATGTCGGTTATGTCGGCTCGGTCGAAATTCTCGGTATGGCACTTGCGGCAGCGACAAGCGCGGCCTTTATAAATAAGGTGCCGCGCAATCGGCTGGCTTTTGTGGCGGCTATCGCGCTTGGCTTGACCCAAATATCATCAGCTTTCACACTCGCGCCGACGCTGTTTTTCGCCGAACGCTTCATTGCGGGCATTAGCGCTGGCTGTATAGCGGGTGTACTGGCCGCAACCATTTCATTGGCGCGTGTACCCGAACGCCTCACCGCCTTCATTTACCTGATTGATGCGTTACTGGCCTCGGTTTTATATCTGGTTTTACCCGCCATCATCGCACGGTATCAACTGGCCGGAGCCTACGCCTTGCTGGGCAGCGTCACCGTTTTGATCTCGCCAGTGTTTTTACTGCTGCCGGCGCGCGGCCCAGTGACCGGCACGCCCAGCCCAGCCTTGCGCAGAGATGCCGGACGCGTAGCCATATTTGCCATTATTTTAAGCGCTGCTGCCGCCGCGCATTGGACCTTTACCGAGCGCATGGCGCTGCAGGTCGGCCTCGACATGACACAGGTCGGTCAAATGTTTGCGGCAAGTCTGGTTATCGGCATCATAGCCGCAGCGCTAGCGGCAACTGCTGGTGACCGATTTGGCAGCGTGCGACCTATTTTCGTAGCCTGGAGCACCGTTCTGCTGCTGGGCTTTGCCCTGCCGCATCTCGCCACGCCTTTGGCGTTTATTATCAGCTTTTGCCTGCTTCGCTTTTTCACAAATATCAACGACCCATTCGTTGTTGGCGTTGTCGCACGTTTAGATATCGAAGGTCGACTGACGACCGTGTTTGCAGCATGTGGCCTGTTCGGGGCCGCCATCGGGCCGTTTCTCGCCAGCACAATCGCAGGCGATGGCAATTTCACCCGACTTGGCTGGGCGTTTCTTATCATGGGTGCAGGCGCGTTCTTGATTTTCGTGCCATTTCTTGCACGACCGGAAATAACCAGAAAAGAAACGGTCACCGCGCCCGACATTCAGGCCGGTGACATGGGCTAAACAGCTTTCAATGCTTGGTCGAGATCCGCCAAAATATCATCAATATGTTCGATACCGATGGACAGACGCACATAGCCCGGCGTCACCCCTGACGCCATCTGGTCTTCAGCACTAAGCTGACTGTGCGTGGTGCTAGCCGGATGAATGGCAAGCGAGCGTGCATCGCCAATATTAGCTACGTGATAAAGCATCTCGAGTGCATCGATAAACCGCTGTCCCGCCTCGGCACCACCGGCCAGTTCGAAGCCCATCAGCGCACCGTAGCCGCCTTTAAGAACGGCCTCGGCACGCGCTTTCATCGGTGCATCCATCAATGATGGATAAATAACCTTAGAAACACTTTCTTGACCTGCCAGCCAATCGGCGACTTTTTGCGCATTCTCGCAATGTGCCCGCATGCGGAGCGGCACGGTTTCCATACCTTGCAGAAACATAAATGCATTGAACGGGCTCATCGCGCCGCCCAAATCACGCAACAACGTCGTGCGCGCCTTCAGAATATAGGCAATCGGTCCCAGCGGTTTTGCTGCTTCGCTCCAGACAGCTCCGTGATAAGAAGGATCGGGTGAATTGAGCGTGGGCTGGCGCGTGCCCGCCGCCTGCCAGTCAAAATTGCCACCATCTACGATCAGGCCGCCAATTGATGTGCCATGCCCGCCAAGATATTTGGTCGAACTGTAGACGACAATCGCCGCACCATGATCCAGCGGCCGGCAAATAACCGGCGCGGCCGTATTATCCATAATTAACGGAATGCCATGTTCGCGACCGATCGCGGCAACTTCGGCAATCGGGAACACTTGCAGTTTCGGGTTCGGTAGGGTTTCGGCATAAAACGCCCGCGTATTTTCGTCGACAGCATCAGCGAAGTTCTGCGGGTTTTCGGGATCGACAAAGCGCACCTCGATGCCCATATCTTTCATGGTATTGGCGAACAAATTCCACGTGCCGCCATAAAGATCGGTGGACGACACGATATTGTCGCCCGCGCGGGCAAGGTTTTGCACAGCATAGGCAGACGCCGTTTGCCCCGATGCCACTGCCAACGCCGCCGCACCGCCCTCAAGCGCGGCGATGCGTTGTTCAAGTACATCCGATGTCGGATTTTGCAGACGGGTGTAAATATTCCCCAATTCAGACAGAGCAAACAAGCTGGCGGCGTGCTCTGTGCTGTTAAACTGATAGCTGGTTGTTTGATGAATTGGGACGGCCACCGAGCCTGTCGTTGGATCGCTTCGCCAGCCTGCATGCAAGACGATTGTTTCCGGATTTTTACTCTCTGGCATGGTTTCTCCCTGGACAAAAAATGGCACATTACTGGCCTAAAACTACCAGCCCTCGCGCCGGTGTAAACAGAAAACTCCTCCCAAATGCGCGCGCGACTTGTGGACAGATTTAGCATTTTGCCTTTGGACAAATTTGACAATTTGTCGATCACGCGATCATATTTATCCAGGGGGAGATATAATTATGAGCATTGCAGCACAGAGCGCAGATCTTGATTATCTGCACGTCGCTGATCCGGCGCATTTTGTTGACGGGTCGATATTTGATATTTTCAAAAAATTGCGCCGCGACGATCCGGTTCACTATTGTGCCGATAGCGCCTTGGGTGCCTATTGGTCGGTAACGCGCTACGAGGATATTATGACCGTAGATACCAGTCATAATATTTATTCTTCGGCGGCAGCGCTTGGCGGTATTGTGATTGACGACGCCATCCAGAACGATCCAGACAATGATTTCCAGCTGGAAAACTTCATTGCCATGGATCAACCGCGGCACACGCCGCAACGCAAAGCCGTGCAGCCTATCGCTTCGCCACCGGCAATTGACAGCTTTAAAGACCTCGTGCGTGAGCGTACGGCGCGCGTATTGGACAGTTTGCCTGAGGGCGAGACCTTTAACTGGGTGGAGCATGTATCGATAGAGCTAACGGTACAAATGCTGGCAACGCTGTTTGATTTCCCGTTTGAGGACAGGCACAAATTGGTCCGCTGGTCTGACATTGCAACGGCAAGTGAAGGGTCTGAGCTGATTGTCGATCAAAAAGCCCGCATTGCCGAGTTGATGGAGTGTCTTGAATATTTCACGAAGCTGCATAATCAGCGTGTCAAAGAAGATCCGAAATTTGACCTCATCTCGATGATGGCCCACGACCCGAACACCAGCAATCTGGCACCACAGGCCTATCTTGCAAACATTCTACTGCTGATTGTCGGTGGCAATGACACCACACGCAATTCGATGACTGCTAGCATTTACGGGGGCAGCAAATTTCCCGAGCAGATCGAAAGACTGCGGGCTGATCGAAGCCTCATCCCACAAATGGTGAGCGAAGTTATTCGCTGGCAAACACCGCTTGCTCATATGCGTCGCACGGCCCTGCAAGACACGGAGCTTGGCGGCAAGCTAATCAAAAAGGGCGATAAGGTTGTCATGTGGTACCTGTCGGGTAATTACGACACTGACATGTTTACGGACCCTGAAAGAATTGACCTCGACCGGCACAATGCCAACCGCCATATGTCCTTCGGTTTCGGCATCCACCGCTGTCTGGGGCTGAGGATTGGTGAACTGCAGTTGCGAATTCTCTGGGAAGAGATGCTGGACAGGTTCAAATCTATCGAGGTTATGGGGCCGCCATCGCGCGTGCACTCAAATTTCGTGCATGGATATACGCAACTGCCGGTGAAGCTGACCCGCTTTTAACGCGCCAAATTTGGTAAGCTAATGGTGCGATCGAGAAGATCTGACCACTTTCCATCATTTAATAATAGTGGCTTGCTTGTTGATGCCGTTCTATTTTTTATCGCCCGTCCCGGCTGCGGCGGTGGCGTCTTTGCCGCATACCTCGACCTCGCAAATAGCGCCCGCCTCTATTTCTTTCATGCCTAAATCCCTTACACCTAATTACATTAGACTGTGATGATATTTGTATGTGGAGGCTGACTTAAACCTACATTAACATGCACGCAATGGCTCGCTGGTGCTTGCCATCTGCAGGGGAGCAAAAGAAAAATGTTAGCAATTATTGGTGGAACAGGCCTGTATGAAATAGATGGCCTCAACGTAAAAGAAGAACTTAATATCACCACGCCTTTCGGAGCCCCGTCCGCTCCGGTCGTCAAAGCCGAATATGGCAATCGCGAAGTGCTGTTTTTGCCGCGCCACGGTCGAGACCATGAGTTTTTGCCCCATGAAGTAAATTACCGCGCCAATATTTTCGCGCTCAAAAAACTAGGAGCGCGGCAAGTGCTTGGTTTTTCGGCTGTAGGCAGCCTGCGCGAGGAAATTCATCCAGGTGAATTTGCTATTCCCGCACAATATTTTGATTTTGTGAAAGGCAATCGCGAACGCACTTTCTTTGGTGGGGGGGTCGCCGCCCATGTTTCCACCGCCGAGCCCGTTTGCCCAAATATGACGGAATGGATCGTAAGCAAAGCTGCACAGATGAGCCTTCCTGTTCACATAAACAAGACCTATGCAGGGGTGGACGGCCCGCGTCTCGGCACCAAGGCCGAAAGCAATTTTTTTCGCGCCGCCGGTTGTGACCTCGTTGGCATGACCAATGTGCCGGAGGTCTTTCTGGCCCGCGAAGCCCAGCTTTGTTATGCGACCATTGGCATTGCCACAGATTATGATTGCTGGATGGAGGACCCAAGTCAGCACGTCAGCGTCGCAGATGTAATATCGCGCTTTGGCAAAAGCCTGAGCCAAGCCAAAGAATTGATGCTAGCCCTGCTCGAAACGCCGCTGCCCGAAGCCGAAGCAAGTTACCGCGAAACGCTCGCCACCGCTTTGCTTACCCCACCTGCAAACATCCCAGGGCCAAAGCGCGAACTAATGGAAGTGCTATGCGCGTAGCCGTTTCGTTTTCGGTTATTATTCCCATGGCAGCACAGGAGCCAGAGCCGACTGCCCTATTTCATTCGCTTGGTTCCGCCATAGAAATTATCCTGTCGCAAGAAGCGGGCCGTGCGGCGAGCCTAAATGCAGGCGCAGCAAAAGCCACGGGCACCTATTTATGGTTTCTGCATGCCGATTCCAGTCTGCCCGACGACGCCTGGCAAAAGCTCCAACAAGCCATTGCCGATAAGCCAAAGGCTTTACACTATTTCGATTTGGCTTTTGCGGGCGGCGGCTGGGTTATGAAAATAAATAGCTGGGGAGCCAATATGCGCGCCCGATTTTTTGGTTGCCCCTTTGGCGACCAAGGATTTTGCGTCGAAAAACAGCTATTTGAAGCCATAGGTGCATACCCCGAAACAGCGCCTTATGGGGAAGACCATTTGTTCGTCTGGCAGGCCCATAAAGCCGGCGTCAAACTCAACCGCGTACCGGCAAAGCTGACCACGAGTGCGCGCAAATATCAGCAAAATGGCTGGCTCAGAACCACACTGCTGCATCAGTATTTGTGGATCAAACAATTGATGAGCGTGAAATGCCAATAGAGCGCGCGCGCCTCACGATCGACCAAGTTGGCTTGGGAATTTTTGCAAAAACTGCAGCGCTTTCGCCGGTGAAAACACGCTTGGCCGCGAGCATTGGCAAGGCGGAAGCAGAGCAATTCTATCACTTGAGTGTGCTGGCAATTGAGCAGCTCGCGCTGGCTTTACCCAACGCTATCCGCCCGTATTGGGCCGTCGCAGAAGCCGAAGGGCTGGACCAGCCACAATGGAAGAAGTTGCCGCATTTTTGGACAGGCGATGGCGATTTGGGCGCACGTTTGCATCAGGTCTATAGCCGGTTACGCAAAAATCATGGCGCAGCCATACTAATTGGTACCGACAGCCCGCAATTAACGCCCAGCCTGCTTGAAGACACGCAGAAGCGCCTCGCGCAAGACCCGACATCCGTCGTTCTCGGCCCCTGTTCTGATGGCGGGTTTTATTTATTTGCTGGCGGCGTAGACATTCCGCAATCGTGCTGGACTAGCGTCACCTATAGCGAGAACACGACGTTGCGGCAATTGAGTTACCAGCTCCACCAACTCAATGTAAAAATTCATTTTCTGGCAGAACAACAAGATGTAGATGTGGTGGAAGACTTACCTCGACTGCAGGCAAAGCTGGCTGCTGAGAAGACTTTGCTCTCGGCCCAAAAACAGTTGCTAGACTGGTTAAGCCGAACAGCTTCCGCCACCTAAAACACAAAATTTTGCACAATGTGCGTGGTTCAATTTTACCCGTCCACTGGCTTGCTTGAGCGTCGTGCCCATTTCAAATTCTTCTTTATACGGCAATAGCGTGCAGGCCAGCACAACCGGTTTGTCGGCACCTTTGCGCTTTACCACCATGCGCGAAGTCGCACACATCATATCGCCAGGGTCTACGTTCAAAATACCCCAGCATTCAGTAGTGATTTCGGGCACTGGCGCGCACTCATCCATTTCGGGAAATAGCATCAATTCCTTTGGATTTTGAGCATCCACATTCACGTCCAATGTTTTAAATAAGCGGGCAAAACCACGACGCAACTCTTGATCATTATCGTTCCATTGCGTGCGGCCCGCGACGTCGATGGTGAAGCCGTGCGCAGACAGCCATTGAAGCCCTTTCACCATGGGCTCCCATGTGTTTTCGCCGCGTTCTTCTTCATGCTTGGCTTTGATATAATGATCGATCGAAATGCGCAGCACCATCTGGCTTCCAAAACGCGAATGCATGTTCAACAATGCATCCCGTTTGTGCTCCATTGGCTTCATGGCATTGGTTAACACCAACAGGTTAAAGCCACTCTCCAAAATCAATTCTATGATTGGCATAATATCAGGGTTCATGAAGGGCTCGCCGCCCGTGATACCAATTTGACGTGTCCCCAAGCCCTTATCTGCAATTTCATCCAAATAGCTACGCACGTCGGCGAGCGTTAGATAGACCAGCCGATCATTCGTCGGGCTTGATCCGATGTAACAATGTTCGCACTGGATATTGCATAAAGTGCCCGTGTTGAACCAAAGGGTTTCGAGCTTGGTCAAATCGATCCAGGCACGCGGCTTGCCGTCGGCGGTAACATCTGGATTTGTAAATTTCAAAGGGACCACATAACTTCTGAATAAATAGTTTATGAGCCTAGAATCTCGTACACCAACTTAATACTCGATCAAAGTGCTGTAAGTCGAAGACTTTCTAAAAAATGGCTGTTTTCTCCGATCAACAGAAAAAACGGACAACAGCCAATGATGGTGCCGGCAGGTAAACGGTATTCGAACCTACGACAAAGACAAAATCCTTATTTTACAAGTTCCTCTGTTTTTCAAAGAGCCAAGCGGGTGGGGATGCAACAATCAGAATCCACAAACCTCACCGTTACAAGACTGAGCGATCATATTCACTATGCGTGAGCAATAATTGGGGTGATGTTAAGCCATTATTCGCAATCTTTAGAATCATCTGCTCATAGGTTAGGTCCAAATTCATTGCACATGATCGATAGAAATACCCTTTACGAAGTCCTGGCATAAGGTTTGCCTCCATAAAATGTGGAATGTGTTGATGATTCATTTTGATGTCAATACGCCCGAATGCTTTGCCATTCAATACCCTGAAGGCGGCTTTAGCAAGCGTTGAGAGTTGCGTGTGAATCGTTGGGTTCTTCACAGCAATCACTTGCTCGGAATCAAAGCGTTTAATGTCAAAATCGAGAATACGTTGACCATTTTCATTCTTCTGCGCGATAATCTCTATCGGCATAGCGGTGAGTGTACCACTAGAGTAGTCCTCAAAAATACCAACGCTATATTCTCTGCCGGATAAATACGTCTCAACCAACGAACGGGAATGTTGTGTCTTCCAGATATCCGCAACTTTTTCCTGAAAACTGGCAAAGTCGTTGACGACAGAGTTAGCATCAATACCTTGACTATCACCACCAGCGACGGGTTTAACAAAGAGAGGAAATGCTATGAGAATAGAGGATTCTGTTGGGTGCTCATCCGGCTCAGTAGTAAAATAATCAGCGGTAGCAAGCCCTGCTTTTTGCATCAACTTTTTGGCATTACCTTTATCAAATTCGCCATCCAGTGCTTTCCGGTTTGAGGCTATGTAGGCGATGCCATGCTGATCCAGATAATCATTTAGCCATAATTGCTGGCCATCAAAATCAAAATACTTTACGCCGGAAAACACAAGGTCGGGGTGTCTGGCGACTAGCGCTGCCAAATCAGCTTGGCTATTAATCTCAGTGATACGCACATGCTGATAAACGTCAGAGAGAATATTACAAATCAGATGCTCATCTAGTTCAATACCAATATTGAGATGAACAACCTGACTATCCAAAAGTGGTGGAATGGTAATAATTTCTATCGTTTTGTTTATCTTCTTAGACGCGATAGGCATGGTGCGCGAGGACTTATCTTCTAATAAAGCCAAAGATGTAGGAGTTGTTGCCTTATTTGGAGCAGACGCAGTCTGCGTGTCGATATAATTCATTATAAATCCTTAAACATGCGCACACGCGCAGTTGTATGGAACCATAATGAATTCCATAGCCTAATGTCTGAGAATATATTTAGAACTAAACATGCAGAATCGTGTGTCTGCTATAAGCATGCGAAAGCATAGCAGGCATCGTAATAAATAGATATGATTAAGTAAGCGTGCTCGCTGGTATGAGCTGGTCAGGACGTTACAAAACGTATTTGAACCTAAACAAAAAGCAGGGAAAACAATAAATTGAGTGTTCATAACATCTTAACAGATTGTAAATGGTGCCAGCTGGCAAACGATATTCGAACTGATCAAAAGGATAAAATTCTTATTTTTCAAATACCGCAGTTTTTCCACACTTGTTTTACAGCATTAACAGATCAATCAGAATAATCACGCAAAATATGACTTTTGATATTACCATTCGGCATAACTTGAAAAAGTTGATGCGGAGCTTGAACACGCTTGAGAACAAGGTGGTTCCGGAAGCAACGGTTCGCATTCTCAATCGTATGGCAGAGAGCGCCAAGGTTGCCAGTGCCAAACACATCGCACCCAAGATGAACGGTCGTCAAGCTGCCGTGAAGCGCCGCATTGAAACACGCAAGGCCACGTTCAAAACCCTCCGGGCAACGTTGGTGGCACGAGATCGTGCGCTGCATAGGACGGCAACTGGTCTACCTCCTTCATAATCGAGACCAAAAAAGATCCAATTACACAGGGTTAACCACGGGGCTAAAAAGAGATGGTGCGG
>MDTB01203512.1_pt1 | contig 34668 bp, 35 predicted proteins | sample 811161 | NCBI WGS metagenome assembly MDTB01 (sample SAMN05326650, study PRJNA326480) | marine metagenome | isolation source: seawater | place: Mediterranean Sea | collected 2009 | reverse complement strand
TCCTCTTACATACATGAAACTAGGAAAATGATTGGCAAAACAATTAAAATTAATTCTGGAGACATCATTAAATATAATGAAATAAGTAATATTCAAGACCGACTAGAACTTACTAAATACTTAAAAGAAAAGACATACAGTCTGGGGAATTCAATTAGTGAATAATTTTTTAATTCATAGTTATTATCGTTTTGTAAATATTAGCGACAAAAAGAAAATAAAAATAAAAATAGATAATTTCATTAAAAACAAAAAATTAAGAGGCACAATACTTATAGCAAACGAGGGTATTAATGGATCGATCTCAGGGAGAGGCGAAGACTTAGATGAGTTATTAAGATTTATAAAAAATTTGCTTAATATTCGAAAAGTGTCTTTAAAAATAAATGAAGTTGAATTTCTTCCATTTAATAGACTGAAAGTAAGGTTGAAAAAAGAAATAGTTTCTTTAGGCAAGGGAGAAATGCCACCAGAGCGAAGAAATATTAATTATATAATTCCTTCGGAATGGAATAGTTTCATCGAGCAAGAAGAGTTAGTATTAATAGACTTAAGGAATATTTATGAAGTAAAAATAGGAAAATTTAAAAATGCATTAGATCCAAAGACACTTTGTTTTAGAGATTTTCCGAAAAAAATAGAGGAAATGAATCTCAATAAAAATAATAAAATTGGAATATATTGTACTGGCGGAGTCAGATGTGAAAAAGCGTCAAAGTATCTATCTATAAAGGGATTTAAAAATGTATATCAGCTAGAAGGGGGAGTACTCAATTATTTAGATTTCATTAAAAATAATAAGCTTAAATCAAAATGGAGTGGCGAGTGTTTCGTATTTGACAATCGTGTATCTGTAGACAGTAATTTAAAACCAGGTAAATATCTTCAGTGTCACGGTTGTAGGAGTCCTATTTCAGCTAATGATACAAAATCAAAAACATATATTAAAGGAGTTTCATGTAAATATTGTTACAATGAAAGGACTGAAGAGCAAAAAAAAAGGTCAATGAATAGACAGCAACAAATTCATGCAGCAGAAAATAAAAAAATTACACACCCATTTAAAAAGATTACTAGCGATAATTTTTAAAAGAAAATTATTTAGATATATTATTAGTAAAATTAATGACATCTTTGATCATTTCATTCAATTCTTTTTTGGCAGTAAAGTCTAATTCGTCCCTAGCCTTCTTTACATCTGCCCAAAACTTGGCTAAATCGCCTTTTCTTCTTTTTCTTATTTTAATTGGTATCTTACAATTAGCAGCAGTCTCAAATTCTTTAATTACTTCAAAAACACTATATCCTTTCCCAGTTCCTAAATTCCAAATATTATAACCCGAGCGTCTATTGATGTAGCTATGTGCTTTGATGTGGCCATTAATAAGATCATCTATGTGAATATAATCTCTTATTCCTGATCCATCTGCAGTTTTAAAATCGGCACCATATACATCAAGATGCTTTTTTCTTCCAAGTAACACATTAACTAAAGAAGGGATTAAATTAGTACTCTCTTTAATAATATTCTCGCCAATCAACCCAAATTTATCTGAACCAATGGGATTAAAATACCTCAATATCCCTACACTCCATTCAGCATTTGCTAGAGCTGCCTGCTCTAAGATTTTTTCACTCATTATTTTAGTTTGAGCATAAGGGCTTCCTGAAAAATCTAATTCACCACTCTCTTTCCACGGTAAAGTTTGAGTTTCATTATAAACTGTCGCAGATGAAGAAAATATTATTTTCTTTACATTTGCAATCTCCATCGCTTTAATTATGTTGATAGTCCCAGAGACATTTGTTGTAAAATATTCACTTGGTTTTTCAAAACTCTCTTTTACTGATTTTAAACCAGCAAAGTGAACAACGCTACTAATATTGTAATTAGAAAATACTTGTTTAAGAAATTTTTCATTTCTGACATCTCCTTTTAAATAATTAATACGAGAATTTTTGATCAATTTAAATTTCTGAATAATTTTTGGGGAGCTATTGATGAAACTATCTATAAATATGAATTCAATATTAGATCTAATCAGATGTAATATAAAATGCGAGCCAATATAACCTGCCCCACCTGTTACAAGTATCATAACTTTAATGATATCTTTTTCTCATCTCACTTTTTATTTCAATAAGTAAAATAGTTACTAAACTAGCTATGATACCTGAAATTATAAATATTAAAAGTATTTGTATTTTTCCGAGACTTTGATTTTTTATCTCAATCGAAGGAGGATTATATTTTATGCTTTTAAAATTCTTTTCATTTACTAAAGGTGATAAATTATATAAATCTTCAAAGCGTTCAATATCTGTATTTTGTAAGATTTCCTGAATTTTCATATCAATTTCGTTTATTTTTTTATTACGAATATTTTTTGGATTATTTTTAGTAATCTCGATATTTTTTTCTAAATTAACAATCTGCTCTCTGATCGCTACTGATCCAAAATAGTAATGAGGACTGAGTGTGATAGAGAGTTCTTCATCACTATCAGTTAATACCGGATTAACTTTGAACAAATCTGTCTCAATCTGGCTATTCAAGATCATATCATCTGTAAAACCTAAAGATTCAGCAATTGTTAAGTTTTCATTTAATATTCTTAATTGTTCATTTAAAGATAATACATAATTTTCAATCAATATATTTCTCTGCTTTTGTAGGTCTTGAATTTCAAAATTAATCCACTTTTTTTCTTTTCTAATTATATTTTGAATATTTGTTTTATAATTTTTCTGAACTTTAGCCTCAGCTGCATTTAATATAGTTTGAAAAAGTGATTGAAATATTTCACTATTTTGTACTAAATCAGTTTCATACATTATTCGATAATTTGAGTTCAGCGTTTGCTGAAATAATATTCTATCTTCTTTTGTTATAATGGGCTTTACTACAAATAATTTTCCAACCTCCCTATAGATTGCATCTTCATATTCATTAAAAGAAGGGAAGTTGTTTTCATTGACAATACCTAAATCTTTTATTGAATTAAAAATAAGTTCATTATCTATAGCGCCAACAGTTCTTTGAGTCAGACTCTCTGGCGTTATTTCATCAAGTAATTCAAATTTGTTTAATATGGAATATTCATATAATTCTGATTCACTTAATGCATTAAATTCTAAAGTCGCTAGCATTTCAGTTTTTTTTAATTGTGAAAATATCACTCCAGATAAAGTAAAAATTATGGTTATAACAAGTAAAGCTTTTAAATTTCTAAGTAAAATATTTATAATACTAAAAAAATCTATTTTTAAATCACCACTCATTTTTTTTTCATATACCTCATATATTTGGGCCAATCATCTTTAGCGATTATATAACCTATGCATTTTTTACTACGGCACCTGCAGGGATGATCTTTGTAATCATCCTTGTCAAATTCATAACCATAATCATAACTCAGTTCATCATTATTTTTAATTTTTTTTATTGATCTTATCCAGATTCTACCTTTTTTAATCTCCACTTCACAGTTTGGACTACATGAATGATTTATGTATCTCGCTTTATTGTATCGAGGTGATCCATCAATATCATATTTTTTATTCAATTCAAAAATATAAACAGAACCTGTTGTTTTCGAGTTAAGGTATCTATTTATCCTTCTATTTGACCTCTTATCACCCTCACATTTAGTAATTTTTTCACCTATATATTCTATTACTTTCTGACCTTTTTCAATATCCTGTTTAGCAAAAATGCCTCTACCATGAACTTTTGAGTACTTTACTTTCCACAATGTGATTACTTTTTTCATTTATTTATCATAGCTATAATTATGATGATTACAATATTTATGCATTACTTATGATCTAAATAAGCATCAGAATATAGAGATTGTAAATAAAATCCTACAGGCAAATAATAAATAATATTGATCCAATTATTAAAAAAATTCTGAGTGGGCAAAAAAGGAAATAATGTTAGAAAAAAACAACAAATCAAACATATTTGATAATCATTAAAAACAAATTTATCTTTAAAATATGAAAAGTAAAAATGCCTTATTATTAAAATCAATAAAATAATTGATATAGACAAAATGAAAGCAAAACCAATTATTCCAACCTCTGATAATAATTGTACAATTGAGTTATGAGGATGATTAGCACATGAAATAGAATTATGACTATAATTTTCATTATCACAATTAAGTCTAAATGTATTGGGACCTGTTCCAAGAAGAAAGTTATCATAAAATATGTTTAATGATGTATAAATCATGCTTTCATGTTGATCTGAAAACAATGTAATACTTCCATTATTACTATTAATATTTAACTGCTCTAAAGTATAATCTATGTTTCTTTCTTTTATTTGCAGAGGAGCAAATGATAATATGGTGATAATTGAGATTGATACGAGAAAAGTTAAAATTCTAAGCATCTTAAATTTAGATATCAAAATAATTAAAAATACTGTTTCAAGAAAGAGTAGTCCGAGAGCTGTTCTTTCTCCAGTTATATATATGAGTATATCTGATGAAATTAATAGTATACAGACGAATACATAGACTCTTACATTTAATTTAAAAGTTAGAATAATTAACCCAATTAGTAATGGCAGGAGTCTGGAGATATAACCACCAAGATACATTTTATCATCAAATAAAAGAGTGAGGCGGAAAGGTAATATTGCTTTTATTCCAAATAAATTTTCTCCATTAAAATATTGATAATAACCATTAAAAATTGAAAAAATAAAAGTGATTAAGAAGATTATGGTAAAAATTTTTATTAAATTCCTTTTATTTTCAATTAAAAACCATACAGCAAGAGAGAAGATTCCAAATCTAAAATATACAAGACTAGTTTCTAATGAAAAAGCCATAGAATTAGAAATCAATGAAGAAATTATAAGTACAATATTAAAGCCAACAAATCCTATAAAAATTTTATTTAAATAGTATTTTGATAGTTTTTCTTTTATTGAGATAAAAATAAATATTATACATATTAAGGATAAAAATAGATCGGGTAAGAAAGGACCTGTTAAAAGTGCAACTGGTATGAACAATAATAAGGTTGATGAAAAATTAATTAACTTTTCTCGAATATTTGTATACATTTTATCATATATATCACAATTTAATAATTAACTAAAAATTTATAGTGACTAAAAAAACATTTATTTACTGCAATTTTTTTTTAAGATTGATTATTAAGTAATAATAGAATTGTGTTAAATGAAATTAATGAGGTAATTTAATATATTATGATAATTTTACCTTATATATTGATATTCATATTCTCTATTTCCATTTTATTCTTTCTAATAATCTTTAAGAACAAATTTTCTTTTATCATTGATGATGTAAGAGATGATGAAAGAAAAATACATTCAAAACAAATAATTAAAGTTGGTGGATTAACATTTTTATCGCTTTCATTAATTTTATTATTCATTGAAAACTTTATTTTAATTCAAATAATAATTAGCTCCTTTATATTTCTGTTGATAGGGTTCTATGCAGATATAAATCAAAATTTTTCCAGTTATTTGAGATTAATATTAAGCACTGTAATAATACTAATATTTATGAGTGTTAATAATTTAGTAATATTAAATGTAGATTTAACTCAAATAAATAATATCTTAATTACATACTCAGCGATATCTATATTCTTCACTTTGATTTGCCTATTAATCATAATTAATGGACTAAATTTTATTGATGGCAATCATGGCCTTATGCTGGGAGCGTCAATAATAATGTTAATGAATATTTTATTATCACTTAATGACAAAAGTAATGAGATTGAGTTAATGCTTATCGCAACCATTATTGTTTTAAGTATTTTATTCTTATTTAACGTTATTAGTTCAAATATAATAGCTGGTGACACAGGAGCATATTTCATGGGATTTATGATCGGCTCAGTCTGCATATATATCAATGACTTAAAGTTAATAAATCCTTTTCATATCGCATGTATTTTATTTTATCCAGTAATGGAGGTTGTAGTTTCATCTATAAGGAGAGTTTTTTTCTATAAAAAGAATCCATTTTATCCTGATAGTATGCACATGCATTCTATTATTTTTAAGAAGCTTAAAGGCAGATATATTAAGAAAAATGAAGCAAATGTTGACCAATTGAATTTCTTAACGTCCGTAATTATCTTGACTTATCTGGTTGTAGTTTCTGTCTTTATTTTCATGTCCAGTAACTATCATGTAACATTTTACTTGGTCTGTGTAAGCTATATCTCAATATACTTAACTCTTTATTATTTTCACAAAAAGTAGGTTTTTTATAAACTCAAGATATAACGAAGTAGTCTAAAATTGTTTTGTGTATATTACTTACATGACTGTCTGACGGTGGTGCATACTTCTTAATTTTTTCAGAGAAATAAACAAAACCTTTTGAATGATGCATTCCATTTTTGACTGCTACAAATACAACGTATTTATGTATATAAATTTTTTTATTATTTATAGTAAAATAATCAGTTTTATTTATTTCATTTGGATAAGTTAGAGTAATAAAAAGCTCATTTCCTTTTTGTTCAATATGATCGAAAAGCTTTAATTGGTTGTTTAATTTTATACTTGATAAATCTTCATAACATTTACTAGCGTCATTTACATTATAAAATTCTACCAGGAAGTCCCTGGTCATGCGTGGGAATATTTTTTTAAATTTAAGCCCCAATGCTTCTAAAAAATTTCCATGATTACGGAGTCTATAGTAGAACTTTGTTTTATTATATGGGACTTGTGATAGTCCCGTAGCAATAATTAATTCAGTATTTTTAAATTTAAGTAAATCTGATATTTTTTTATCATACGATTTTAATACTTCATATAGAGGGTCGTGATATTCATCTAAATACCATTTTGGATTCTTAGGAGAGTCTTTGCCTATTACTTTAGAATTAAAAAAGTAATGATGTTGAATATGTGCACATGCGTTCAAGAAAAGTATAGAGAAATTTGGTTTTTTATATAAGAAAAGTGATTTATGCATTTCATAAAGTAGTTTGTCTAACAATATTGCCTTTCTCCATGGTTTATTTAATGTTGATATGGCGTAAAATGAAAGTTTGAAAAGTTTAAATGGATTTATTAAGTAAAAACATGCAACTGATAAATTTATCAATGATTTAATAGTAATCCTTGAGCTTGAATTATCATTAACTGCTTGTGATACGGCTTTATTTATTGCCTCACTTACAAATGATCCGTCTGTTTTAGTCTGTGTCCATGGATCAGGAATAAAATACTTTGGGTTTTCAAGATTATTTTTTGCATTCATTGGGCTAACCGCCCCAACGGTAAAACCTTGTTTTTCCACTTTTTCAAATATTTGCTCTTGCTTTGAATTAATAATATCTCCGAGTCTAAAAATATTATGATTTTGATATGGTACGCCTATATGGACTGAAGGCCACTGTATCCAAGGCTCTAAATGATCATATTCTTTCTCAGATTCCGTATGCCTCAAGTCATCTAAAATGATTTTTTCAAAAGCAGGCAACTTATATCCTCGTTTGATATATTTTTTTACTATATCAAAATTAACTTCGTTGAGTTCTAATAAAATTAAATTCATTACAAGGTTTATAAATATTTACTTTAACCTGAATGAGAATATTTGTATAGTTTTTTAAAAATTGGGGAGGGCAATAATTTTACGAATATCACAGTTAACATTCCAAATAAGATCAGTAATTTTCGTTTTAAAGAACTGCCATTCAACATTTTCTTTCTGTAATTCCACTCACCAATAATACCTTTCAAACCTTGTCTTTTTAAGTTTTTATTATCTGTTATCCTGTAGGAGATAATTGGCTCAGTACTTCTTTTGACATTAAGATTTTTATTTAATAATTTAGAAATAAAGACATTATCCTCTCCTACAATCAAATCCTCATCAAATCTTAAGCTTCCAACTGCAGAAGATCTTACCGCAAGTGCGGGCAGTGGTATGTTATTTCGAAAAAAGAATAGATCATTACTAGTACTTAATTTTCTAAGTCCTATCTTTTTACTTTCCTCGTTTATTGAAAAATAATTACCTACAATTAAATCGTATTTCTTTGAGCTTTTTACAATTTTTTTTCTTCTAATTTTTAAGGAAATATCATCCACATCTTGAAAAGCAATGAAATCTGCCGAAGTAACATTTAATGCTTTATTTCTATAAGCTGCTGCATTTTTTATTGTAGGTGGATCAATTAGTATTATGTTATTTGATGAGATTTGATAGTTTATCCATTGCTCTCTTTTGCATACAACAATTAGTCTGTCTTCTTTCATGCTCATTATGCTCATTAACGATGCTAAGCATTCTTTCACATGAGTATGCTTTTCATTTTTACCTATAGGAATAATCCAATCTATCTTCATTTTTGCAAAATCCTAAATATTTAGAAAGGGAGCTAGTATTTTATGTATCTCTTTTTTTATTTTTTCGATTGAAAACTCATCATTAAACTTTGTGAATTCTAATTCGTCAATTGGTGAGTTAATAAATGACAATATTTTATTTACATTTGAAGTTTCATTCATGATTAATGAAGGAAAATCATTTGCGTAATTTCCTAACATAACATTTTTATTACAAATTAGTTTACCCCCTAATTTTATAGCCTCTAAACCAACTATTGAGAAAGATTCCCAATAAGAAGGCACTACAATAGCTACACATTTGATATAAATTTTTAATAATTCACTTTCACTTAAATCAGATTTTATTTGTATATAATTTGGCAATTTTCTCTTAGTATTTGAAATTACAATAAAATCATACTTTGATGTTATTGATTTTATTTCCTTAGATAAATTTATAAAGTAGTCCATATTTTTATTATGATCATCTCTGCCAATAAAAATAATTGATTTTTTTTGATTTTTTTTGATTTTTTTAAGATTGTTTAGGATTGGTGAAGAAATTTTTATAACCTGCGTATTTGCTCCATGATAAATATCTTTTATTGTATCGCTCTCCATTTTACTCAAACAAAGTATTAAAGCTGATCTTTTTAAAAAAAATTTAAAGATATATTTTTCGTAAATATAAGCTAAATATTTACGTCTCATTGTATTCCAGGGGTGAAATGCTGGAAGATAAATAATTTTTGCATTGCTTAATAAACTAAGTGTGAAGCTATAAATAATATGACTATCGGCGTAACCAATAAAAAGGAATGCGCTTTCTTTTTTGCTTACAATAATTTTAAAAATATGAGATAAATTATTATATTTCACAACTTTGAATTTTGGTGAGATTGATTCTTTTACCAATTCGAAAGTGCTCTTAAGACCTCCGCCATCTTCAATCATTTTATTATTAATTAAGATGTTTATCATTTGAAATGAGGTGCTTGTCTATAATTTTATATCTAAAGCAAGGAATGCTTCTAAATCTTCTGGGGTTCCTAAACCATACATTCCTTTATTAACCGCTCCAATATTATTAAATTTTATAATTTTATTACTTTCAATTAATTCATTATAAACTGGGGCAACATAAAATTCATTATTCACTCTCAAGTTTTTCTTTATCATTTTTTCGGCACCTTCAACAAAATCAGAGCCTTTTTTAAAATTATATATTCCCACAGTTGCCTCATCAGATACGACTACTTTTTCGACAACTTTGGTAACTATTTTTTTGTCATTATATTTTATAAATGACCATTTCTTATCATCGGCATACATAGTCATTATCAAGCCATCTGTTTCTTTTTTATAAATATGTTGTAAATATTGATCTATGTTAGACTCGATAAACTGATCACAATTAGCAATCATTAGATTTTCTTCGTTATTAATGTATTTCTTTGCAATGAGAACAGTACAGGCCGCGCCTTCAGTTGTTTCAGTTAAAGGAATAATAATACAATTGGGTGATAAGGATCTCAAAATAGTATTTAGTTTGTATTTATTTATGTGATCGTCTCTACATATAAATATGAACCTGTGTGGGATTTTTGGTGTCAAATTTTCGATAACTACCTGGATCATCGGCTTATTTTTTATAAGTATAAGAGGCTTTGGATCTTTATATCCAACATCAGCAAACCTACTTCCTTTGCCACCCATAGGAATGACTATATTAAGCATCAAGGCTCACCATCATACTTATCATTATTTGCTCCAGGATATTTTACAACAGTTGTGACGACATCTGTTAAAGCTTGAAAGTCTGTAGCTATTAATGGCTCAATCACAATAATGCTACCTTCTGAATACTCCTTACCATTCATTTGGACCCTACCCTTTGTAATAACTGTAACCTCAGTTGCTATTTTATGGTAGTGCTTATTTTCTTGTTCTCCAGCTTTATAGTTTTTAACAGCAACTTCTATATCGTTTGTTTTGAGAACAGTTGGCAGAAAATTTCCTACAAACCATCCCTTAGTCATATTCTCTAATTTATAAACTTTAAAACTCATTTTTTTAAAAAAATCTCTTCATACTCTTTTATCTTTTCTGGACTGTAGAAGGTATGATATTGATTATTCATATATTCGAAAAATCCAACTTTTTTTCTATCAATTATATACTCGTTAAACACATGAGATATATAAAAAATATCTGATATTGGATCTCCATTCCTGATATTGTTTAATGCATAATGAATAAATTCATTTGAATTTTTATACATATAGAATCCTGCTATAGCTTTTTTACTTATCGGCATTTTTTCTGCTGCTTCGACTACATTATTATCTTTATCATGTCTAACATATGACCACCTAGGATGAACCGAATTTATAGTTATACATGCAGCGTCTAGTGAGCTCTTTTTAAACTCCTCTACTTCTTGATTAACGCCATTATCAAATAATTGATCTGCATTAGCAATAATAAGAGGCTCATTTTTAGCGATATGACTTATTGCTAGTAAAACGCTGCATAATGCTCCCCTAGTTTCTCTTTTAACTTTTACTATATCAGGCTTAATGGGACATAATAATTCGATTGTATTATCTAGGTGAAAATTATTACAATCATCCTCCATAATTATAAAAATAATCTTTTTAAAATCATTGTTTGAAGTTAGATTTTCTATTACGTGATGAATCATTGTTTTGCCAGAAATTTCTACTAATGGTTTTGGAAATTTATAACTTTTAGTTTGAAAATATTCTGATTTCGATGCGAGGGGTATAAGAAGTATCATTTTTAGGTATCCTCAATTTTCTTAATTTGATCCATTATATTGTGATAATTAACTTCACTGAATTTATCTATGACCATTACATGAGCGCCTGCTGCCAAAGCAGAATTAATTCCATTTTCATTGTCTTCAAGAACTAAACATTCTTTTGGATCAAGATTTAATCTTTTTATTGCACTTTCATACATCTCAGGATTTGGCTTTGGAAAATTAACATCCTCATTAGATAGGTAAAATTCAAAAAATTTAGTTATCTTTGATTTATCAAATAATATCTCAATTGTCTTTCTAACAGAGTTTGAACATGCAGCTAATCTATATCCATTTTCTTTTAGTAGATTAAGCGCGTACAATTGATTAAAGCTTGGCTTGCATTTCACGAAAGCGGTTTTAATTGTTAAATCTTGTTTTATTTCATTAATAAAATCATGCAATTCCCTCGGAAGTCCTCTTTCTTGTGAGAGCATTTCTAACTTTTTTTTTGTAGGCAATCCATCATAGTTTACTAAATGGTCCTTTCTGCTGATTTCAAAACCAAATAAAATAAGTGCTTGATTAAGAGACTCATAATGCCAATCTTTTGCGTCAATCAGCACACCATCCATATCAAAAATAACAGCCTTAATTCTATTCATCAAAATAATCTTCTACTTCAAGTGGTAAATCAGTACAAATATAAACTTGATCGTTATTATGAAAATTACTTTCTTTCAATAACTTCCAGACATTTATGTGGTCTCTTTTATGAACTTCTGGAGAAATAATACATATCTTTTTTCCTCTATTAAGAATATCACTTATATCTTTTTCATTAAACCAATCACTATTAAATGAATCTAGCCATATTCCATCAACACTTTGACACAATGCATTATAGTTTTCGTATTCACTTATTCTTAGAAATGTTGAGATACTTTTTTTTATATACCCAAGACTGTCAGGTATTGACATATCGAAAACAAAATAATTTGTAATCATTTCTTTATGCAAAAAGTTCGCAAGAAGGTCTTGAAGTCCATCAGATTTAATGTTCACAGCAATTGGTCTCTCGGGAGAGAATTTTTTATATATTCTAATAAAATCAGAGAATTTCATTGATTTTTCTGTTGCTATATCGTGAGAAATTACTAATTCACCTCTATAATCTCTTACATCAGTTTCAATACCAAAGTTATTTTTAAGGGCTTTGGAAAATGAGTCTTCTGAGTTTTGATTATCAGTATTTTTTTCCCACATACCTCTATGAGCAATGATATTAATCATCTTTCAGTTTCTACTTTATTCAGTAATTCCTTGTACGTATAAATTCCTTTTATGCTACCTTTTTCTATCTCATATATTTTATCACATATACTTAAAGAGGAAATACGATGTGCTACCATTACTATAGTTAAATTTGGATCATAATTTTTTAAGTTCTCAACAATTCTTTTCTCGGTATCATTATCTAATGCACTTGTTGCTTCATCCATAACAAGAAGGTCGTTTAATTTATATATTGCTCTAGCTATTCCAATCCTTTGCCTCTGTCCACCTGATAGTTTCACACCTTGTTCTCCTATGATTGTTTGATATTTATTATCTAGAGATTCAATATAATTATTAATTTCAGATACTTTTGAAGCTTCAATTACATCTTTCTGGGATATACTCTCAATATTTTTTATTCCAATATTCTCCAATATTGAACTGTCTGACATAAAAATATTTTGTGGAACATGAGATACTCTTTTAAACCATTGATGCTGATTAACTTCATTAATTGTCTCTCCATCTATTTTCATTTCACCACTTGTTGGCTCTAAAAGACCTATTATAATATCTACTAAAGTTGTTTTACCACTTCCTGTTGGACCAATAATTCCTATATTTTCTCCCTTAGAAATTTCAAGATTAATATCTTGAAGACAAATTTGATTAGTGCCAGGGTATGAAAAATTAATATCATTTAATTTTATCTTTGATTCAAGAGATATTTCTGTTGTATTTATATTATTTTTATTTCTAATTGTTTCATTTAATTTCAGAGTATCAACTACATTAACTAAAGTAGCATTTGCGCCAGATACTAAAACATAAGATTGATAAATGTTCTGAATAACTGGTAAAAGTCTCTGAGCTGCTAATGCTAATATTGCAATAGTTCCTATCATTTCTGCAGTTGATGAGGACTGTTGCTTTAAATATATCGCAGTAACAATTATGAATACAATACCCAAACCTTCAATAAAGTATCTAGGGGCTACACCAAATAATAAATTTACAGCTTCTGCATTTCTTAATTTACTTTCCCTTCTAAAAAAGGTTGATGAATATAACCTTCCAGTATTATTAATGATTGTATCTCTCATTCCACCAAAGCTTTCCTGCATAAGCTTAAAAATTTTACTATTTTCTTTTTTTATTACTTCGCTATTTGTTAAGAGTCTTTTTTTACTTAATGAAGAAATTAAATAATATGTAAAAAAGAAGAATGAACCAGTTGTTAATGTAAGTTTCCAATCTACAACAAAGAGTACAATTATAATGAAGAAACATATTAGAAGACTTGACGTGATCATAAACATTGGATGAATTAAGTGAAAGATTAAACGTTGATTTTGAATAGTTAATCTTTCTGTCAGATCACTACTATTATTTTGTATAAAAAATTTGTAAGGTTGATTAATTATATTTCGATACATTTGGTTACTAAGTTGAACTCCAATGTCAAAAGATGTTCTACTTAGTTTCCATAGTAACAAAATCCGAGAAAACATAGAGATAATTACAATAGCAATAAAAGATACCACTAATAAGAATGAAATTGTTGATATGCTATAGTCTTTTAAGAAAAAAAATAATTCATACTCAAAAATTTTTTCTGGGGATACAAGTACTAAGATAAATGGCATTACTGCCCCAATACTAATTACTTCCAGAATTGCACATGCGAACATTAAAAAAATTAGTTGAGAAATTGGAAAATAGAATTGTTTATCTATATATCCAAATAGTGAAATAAGCTTATACATTAGTATATTTAACTTCTATCTCCTATTTTAGAATTCTTTTAACTGAGAATGCCTCCGCGTATTTATAACCTGAGCTCATTCCCCTGTAATTGGCTAGTACTTTTATGCCTTCTAAAGACCGTGGGTGAGGAAATGGCTTCAATTCATCCTTATAAACTTTTAAAGCTTCCTGTTTCAGTTTAAAGTATTTAGAAATATCTACAAAAAAATTTGGGTTAAAAGAATTTTGACTTTCAAACAGTCCCCACTCAGTTGATGAAAGAACTTCATAACAATATATTTCTTTAATATGCTGACCAGGCAGTGGTCGACATGCTGTAATAACTGCTCTGTGAACAATTTGGTGATCAATATTTAAATCGTGAGCGCAATGAGTATAAATGATTTTTGGACTTACTTCTTTTATAATTTTTTCTATTGATTTTACAATCGTGAGTAAAGGAATTTCATCAAGCTTATTGTCTGGATAGTCTAAAAAATATGATTCTAATGCGCCAATTACTACTTCAGATTTCTTAGCATTATTTTTTCGTTTGTTTATTAATTTCTTAATCTGACTCTTTTTAATATCTCTAGAACTTTCACCATCAGAAATAAATAACTGGTAAACTTTATCTCCATTTGCAGAATGTTTTATTAACGTGCCACCACAACCTAGGATTTCATCATCAGGATGAGCTGATATAACAAGGACATTACTCATAATTTCTCAATTAATACTTAAGAATTCATAAAAGTACTAGGAGAATCTTGTTTAATTTTGTCATTTAAATCAGTTTTTTTATAATTCAGTGATTTGAAATTTAGCATATTTAGCCGATTAATCTATAGTAACAAATTTAGCAATTTGACTAATCCTATTAAGAATGTATTGTAAGGCATATCGAAAAATATTTAATTTTAATAATGAATAATTATTTAAGATACTTTCTTTACATAAGCATATTAGGCGTATTCGGAATACTTTTATTTTCTGCATTAATAAACATATATGTAAATAAAGATCGCATAATTTATACCTTAAAAGGTACAACTGCAGAGGGTAGAGAAAGAGGGTCAAGCTATACAGCTGATACAGAGCAGGTCGAGTTGGCAAAAAAAATCATTAAAGGGGGCTATATTCTTTATTTTAGGCATGCGCATAGAGAAAAATGGATTGATGTTGCAATGTATGATGCTATGGAAGCAACTAATTTATTAAAAGCTGAAGAATTATACTTCAAGGACGCTGTATGTTTAAGCTCTATGGGCATAATTCAAGCACAGATGATGGGAGAGTTCATAAAAGAAATTGGTTTACCAATTGGTAAAATTATTACAAGCCCAAGTTGTAGATCAAGGCAGACATCTGAAATAGCATTTGGAGACCTTGGTGATTTAAAACAATTACTTCTCCATCCAGGACCATATAATGAAAACTTAGATGAATTTGCTGAGTCAATAAAAAATGAAATCCTTTCTCTGAGATTTGAAAATAATACTAATGCTATAATCTCAGCACACAATGGAGTTATAAAAGCAAATGTCTTCGATAAAATAGAAAAAGATTTTGAGTTTGATCTTGAAGAAGGTGGTTTCTACGTTATAAAAAATGATGATGGAAGATTAGTCTTAGTTGATAAATTCCACAATTTTCAATTTTTTCAACAAATTTTTTATCCTCGTCCAAAAGAATAAATTCAATTTATCATTTTACATAATATTTTCTTCTAATATAAAGAGAATATGAAAACGTTAGCTATTGTTCAAGCTCGAATGGAGTCAGTTAGACTTCCGGGAAAAGTAATGATGGAAATAAATGAAGTTCCTTTGATCAATATATTACTTCAAAGGCTTTCTCAAGCCAAGCTAGTAGATAAAATAGTAGTTGCAATACCTGATAGCAAAGAAAACGACGTCCTATCTAATTACCTAAAATCACTCAGACATATCGTTGAAAGAGGAAGCAAGAATAATGTTCTTGAAAGGTATTATAAAGTTTCAAAAAAGTATAAATCTGATTTAATAGTGAGAATAACAGGAGACTGTCCCTTAGTTGATCCTAATATTGTTGACCAATGCATCGAGAAATTAAAAAGTAGTGACTCTGACTATCAAACCAATACTCTTCCACCAACATATCCTGATGGTTTAGATGTTGAAGTGTTTAGTTATAATTCATTAGAAACCTGCTATCAAAAAGCACATAAGATTGATGATTTAGAGCATGTTACAAAATTTATCCGTGATTCTAAAGAATTTAAAAAAGAGAATTTTACCAACTCGGAAGATTTATCTAATCTGAGGTGGACAGTAGATGAAAAAGAAGATTTTGATTTTGTAAAAAAAATTTTTAGTTATTTTAAACCCAATATATTATTTACGTGGGAAGAAGTTTTAAAACTTATTAAAGAAAACCCAAAAGATTTTCCACAAAATCAGCAATCTTTCAGAAATGAGGGATCGAATCTGTCCAAAGGTCAAAAGATATGGAGACGTGCCAATAAAGTAATTCATTCAGGTAACATGCTGTTGTCAAAAAATCCAGATATGTTCTTGCCAAATAAATGGCCAGCATATTTTCATAAATCAAAAGGTTGTAACGTGTGGGATTTGGAGGGTAATAAATACATAGATATGTCAGTAATGGGAGTAGGCACAAATATTTTGGGTTACGGAAATGAAGAAGTTGACGAAGCAGTCAGAGAAACAATAAATCTTGGAAATATGTCTACATTAAATTGCGAAGAGGAAGTATACCTCGCTGAAAAAATCGTTTCAATGCATCCATGGTCAAACAAATTAAAATTTGCTAGGTCAGGAGGAGAAGCTAATGCGATCGCGGTAAGAATTGCTAGAAGTTTTGCAAAAAATAAAAATATTGCAGTTTGTGGCTATCATGGGTGGCACGATTGGTATCTATCAGCAAATATTTCAGACAGCAGCAACCTTGATAATCATCTTCTGCCTGGGCTGAGCACAATTGGCGTACCGCATCAACTTAAAGACTCTGTTTTTCCATTCAATTATAATGACTTTGATTACTTAGAAAAAATTATTGTTGAAAAAAATATAGGTATTGTAAAAATGGAGGTTATGCGTAATGCAATGCCTGAAAATAATTTTTTAAAAAAAATAAGGGAAATATCAAATCAATACGAAATAGTTTTAATTTTTGATGAGTGTACGTCAGGATTCAGAGAAACTTTTGGCGGATTGCACAAAAAATTTGAAATTGAACCAGATATTGCAACCTTTGGAAAGGCACTGGGAAATGGTTATGCAATTACAGCTGTATTATCAAATGAAAAAATTATGAATGCTGCAGAAGATAGTTTTATGAGTAGCACCTTTTGGACTGAGAGAATTGGCCCTACAGCTGCATTAAAGACACTTGAAATCATGGAAAGATTATCCTCGTGGAATATAATTACAGACCTAGGTAATTATTTGAAATCAAAAATAATAAAAATAGCTAAAAAAAATGACCTTGATGTAAACACTTTTGGCTTACCTGCATTAACCGGTTTTAGTTTTAATAGTAAAGATAACGTTAAATATAAAACATTTATATCTCAAGAAATGTTAAAAAATGGTTTCCTTGGGGCTAATTGTACTTATTTATGTATTGATCATTCAAAGGAAATAATAGACGAATATATTGAAGTTTTAGATACCATTTTTTCAAAAATTAGTGATTGTGAAAGAGGTGCTGAAATAGACAAGTTACTCCATGCGCCTCCAAGCAAAGTTGGATTTGGACGACTTAATTGAAAAACTATAATGTGTGTTTTAGAGTTGATGCTTCTTCTTTCATAGGAATGGGCCATTTAATGCGCTGCTTGTCACTTGCAGATTATCTAAAACAAAATGGTTATAAATGTCACTTTCTAGTAAGAAATTTTAATACTAAAATATTAAATGTAGTCAAACGATCTCGACATTCATTACATTTACTTCCAAAAAAAAAGATGGTGAGTATCAATATTAATAAATCAAAATTTATATACTCTGATTGGCTTCAAGTTACACAACAAGTTGATTTTATGGAAAGCTATAAATTTATCAAAAAAATTAACCCTGGTCTCGTAGTTGTTGATCATTATGGTATCGATAAAACCTGGCATTTACTTGCAAAACAAAGAGGTCTTAAACTATTTGTATTAGATGATCTTGGAGATAGGCAACATTATTGTGACATATTGCTTGATACAACTCCAGGAAGAAAAAAAGATGATTATTTAGGAAAAATAAATAGAGAAGCTATTCTTCTTTTGGGAAATAACTATTGTATTATTAGAGATGAATTTCTTAAACTGCGAAAATTATCATTGCGTAGAGATAGAACAAGACTAAGTAAATTGATGGTAAGTATGGGTGGTATGGATGCAGATAATAATACACTTAAAATTATGGAAAAATTAAAAACTTTAGATTTAGATATCAAAATAACTTTCATAATGGGCAATGAAACAAAAGATCACAAAAAAATAATTGCTCTTTCAAAACAATTAAATGTGAAAAATATGGTGTTGCCTTACTCTACTTCAATATCAAAGTTAATGCTAGAAAGTGACCTTGCAATTGGAACGCCCTCTGTAACGGCTTTAGAAAGATGTTGCATGGGATTGCCAAGTATAAATATTACTACTTCAAGGAATCAAAAAACTATTGCCAGCAACCTTGAAGATATTGGCGCAGCTATAGATTTAGGGAGAATTGAAAAATTAAGCAGTCAAAAAATAGTTAAGACTATAAACAATATTTATTTAAATAAAAAATATCTAAAATCAATGAGTGTGGAGTCATCAAAAATCTGTGACGGATTAGGAAAGGATAGGATCTTAGAAAAAATTAATGACCTTTAAATTATTATCTAGTCTTCAGTTTATTATAGATGGAATATATTAACCTATAAATTTTTGAGTATCTATACTTTGCATTTAATTTACCTTTAATTCCAAAAACATAGTCATCGATGCGTTTTGGTAAATCACAATTTACATCTAATTTTAAAATAATCTTATTCAAATCAATTAAATGTTTTGAATTGTTTCCTAATATTTCATCGTAAGAAATATCATACTGTTTACTAAATATCTTTTTTATATAGCTCATGTACATAACTTCTTCAGGCGTTAAAAAAGAATCTGAAACAGAAGGAAGTTTGCTTGGAAATATAGTAGTATTTTCAATATTAATATAATCACATTTATTTCTACAACTTAAGAGTAATTCTATCTCGTCTCTATGACCATAAATAATCATATCTCCATTCATGAAATTTAAATTATGATAGTAGGGAAATACAAAAATTGGTCGTATCTTTGCATTGTAGTGAAAATAACTGTACTTTTTAATCGTTTGAATATTTGGAATCTTTATCTTATTTAATTTTATATCTGATCTGATTTTTAAAATATATTCTCCTTTAGATGCTTCAATGCCAGTTTGAGCGCTAAAAATGTGTCTTAAATAGTTTCGAGAAAAGAACCCATAATCTTCGAATATACCGGGCTCATCATATTTGATAGTTTTATACCTCTCATTTATGCTTAGTTTTCCATAGTTAATGTCATTTTTTGCTGAGGAAAATATTAATTCACTTTTATCGAATATTGAAGCTACGCTATCTAATGTTGCCTGAGTTTCATCTCTTATCTGACCATGAACAACAATGCTAAGACTATTCATTATATTTTTCTATATTAATATTGAAATTGTCAGGTGTGGGATATTTCCCAAATAAAGTAATTTTAATTCTTTCTCCAATTAATTTTAAAAATAACTGTGACGAAGCTGCAAGTTTTTTTTCTTTTTTATCTATTTTATAATCTAAAAAATAGGAATAGTTCCTTAGTTTTGATTTTATAAATTCATTAAAATTATTCTCACTAATTTTTATATACCCAGGAAAGTTATAATACCAATTTTGATTGCCTATCAATATATGAGGGGTATCTAATATAATAGACTCTGCGGCGATAGACGAACCAATACTTATTGTAAATAAAGAATTTTTACATAATTCATAGGAAGATCTATTATTGTCATAATTGATGATTACATCAGGATTCATGCTCTCAATTCTTTTCCAATATCTTCTCACTGATATATCTTTATTTATAGTGTTTGGGTGAACCCGAATTTTAAGTTCATACTTACCAAAATCTACGTCCAACAGTTCTTTTATAATTTTCGACTGATTAATAGGTTTCTCGTAAGTGAATTTATACTCATCGTTACTGCTTGTAAAATATGTAATATATTTTTTTTCAGTTGCGTCCTTGATAGTTTTATTCTTAAACCAATATTCTAATACTTTTGATTCGTTTTCTTTATAAAAATTTTCAATTTCATTTTGATATAGATCAAGTTTGTGCAAGCTATGCCTCATATAATATATTTTATTCTGATAATTGTTACATTCATGAAATATAAAATTTAAATTTTTAATTTTTCTTAATTTCTTTTGAATAGTAAATTCTACTGGAAGCCGCCCATTAAATAAAAGTATATCGTCAGCAGCTTTGATTTTCTTCTTCTTCACCAGGTTATCAATAATAGAGTCCGTTTCAGTAATGGTTTCTCTCAATTTCTTTGAATATTTATTATTTCTTAAAAAAGAAATTCCATATTCAGTACAAGAATAGGTTTCCATTATCTGGTGTATATCACTCTCACAAATATTTCCTTTATCAAAGCTCATACATTCTGGAAATTGAAAAATCTTTTTTTTATTTAGCTTGTAAATATAATATGAAATAGATTTATTGAGACCATTCCTTATTTTTCTTGATACATTTAATTTAAATGGAAGATAATTTCTCCAGGTATATTCATGTCTATAAGAGAGAAATTTAACTAAATTAATAACTATAACTTTTCCATAATCATTTCTATATTTTTCAGCAAAATGTAAAGAAGCCTCATAATGAGGTGACTGATAAGTAGTAATAAATACGACTAAATTTTTTTTCATATAAATTGTTAGAAATTTCTAAGCTTGAGCGACTAAATTATATACACAGTGTCGGTACGGTTCTGTAGATGTTTGAATACTTTCCTTAACTACATGCTCTAACTCTAATATCTTAAATGAATTAGCCTCAAAGAGCTCATAAATATGATCTTTCGAGAAGAAATGAACGTTTCCTACACCCTTAAACTGTTTTGTATTAATATTTTTTCTTGTGAATTCGTCAACTTTTTCACCTAACTTAAATGATGAATGTTCTGTAGAAAATAAATCAACTCCAAAGTAAAATGACTTTTGATTCATTTTATCTTTCAAAACTGTTAGGCACTCTTTTATGCTCGCAGTAGAATTGTGAGTTAGGCTCCCGCGATCTACAACTGCATCAAATTTTAAATCAAAGGGAATCGATTTCGTGAAATCTCCAGCCACTAAGTTTTGTCTTAGCTCAGGAAACTTATCTTTTAGCTGATTTATTATTGTTTCACTTCCATCAAGGCCATAGAAATGATTTTTTCTATTAATAAAAAAGGGTATATTAGCTCCAGCTCCACAGCCAATCTCTAAAATGTTATTATATTTCTCTACTGGATTACAATATTTTGAAACTAATGAAACTACATCACTCCAAGGCCATATGGACATATGAATATTTTGATCATATATATTTTCCCATTCTTTTGAAAAACCATCTAAATTTATTTCGTTCATATTAATTTTTATATTTCTAATAATTTATACCAATAAAACAATTATAGAGATTTTATATTATCTTTTAAGAGTATTTTTAATGAATTATGACCTTCATTAAAAATAAGATCCAGAAATGACATTTTAGGACAAAATTCACCATGTAATTGATCATACTCAGGATGATCATATTCTTGAAAGTAAGCTTTAATATCATTCGCTATAAATGACTCTGTGTTTGCATAATTTTTTCCTTCAGATCCAAATAAATATTTTTTAGCACCGAGTTTTTTACACATATCCAAGACTAAATCTGACTTAACTCCTTCAAAGTTATTTTCACTTGCAATGATTATATTAGTTTTTATATCAAGGGCTTTAAGTCCAAATTTAATAAACTCTAAATTTAAGTCTGAAAGTAAATCATATTTTGTTCGCATTAAAATTCTTTCTATTTCCACAATATATTTATCATAAAATTTAGATTTCTTATAAGCTAGTGAGATAGATCTAAAGTGTTTTTTATTCCAACCATTATTGATTATTTTTATTTTACCTACCTTCTTTGAAAAATGGTTCTTGGACTCAACTGGCACAGACAACCATATTGGACCTTCATTTGTTTTAATCAAATTGCGGTTATTAAAATCTTTATTTTGATACTGCGCAATATCAAAATAACAATAATAATCTGTTAAATAAATTTTATGAAAAAATCCTAACCAAGGGATATAAACTGGCTGGTGAGCTGTTAAAATCATTTTGTATCTGCAGCTATTTGAGCGATTCTTTTTGCATCTTTAAGTGAAAGAGTAGGATAAATTGGTAAAGAAAGAGTTTCTTCTGTCATCCTAATTGAATTTTTAAATTTACTTTTACCACTTAATAGTTCCCATTTCTCGATAGGGATAATTGATCTAATTTTATTTGAGTTCAGTTTGTCAATTATTTTCTTTGGATTAGAAGTTCTAATTACAGCTCTATATCTTACTGGTTTAAGGTTCTTACTTAAATCGTTCCCCAGAAGACTGAGGCCTGCATCACTGTATATATTAAAAATTTTTTTTCTTTTTTCGATAAATGACTTTAATTTGCTTAATTGCATTCTTCCAATTGATGCATGAATGTCTGTCATTTTTACATTAAGATTTGGAACATGGTTTCTACTTTCATCGAAATCTCTATAATCTCTTGCCTTCTTTATAAACTCTCTATTTTTGGAAACAATCATCCCACCCATTCCGCCTGATGTGATCAATTTAGTGGCTTGAAAAGAGAGAACTCCTACATCTTTTATCGTTCCTGTAGGTTGATTGTTTACGCATGCGCCAAGTGAATGTGCACAATTCTCGATTACAATTGATTTGCTATAACCTGATAAGTCAACAGGTATTCCATACATATGAGGTACTATTAAAAAATCTGGGGGTGATTTCCTAACATCACTAATATTAATATTAGGATCCATTCTATTAATATCAAAAAGTTTTTCTTTTGCACCTGCCGTTGCAGCTGCTCCTCTTAATACCCTACTAACATAGACTGGCATTCCAACAGTTTTTTGTTTGACTTTTAGTACTGTTAATGCAACAAACATTGCCATTGAACAACTAGATACCGCAACAGCATGAGATTTTGGTAATTTTAGAAAATTGCACATTTCATTCTCAAAAAGCTCTACTTCTCTACCTTGAGCAATCCAGCCAGACTTGATTACTCGTTCAGCGCAAAGTCTTTCTTCTCTCTTAAGAGTTAGTTTGTTATGAGGGATCATTTTGATATATTTTGAAGTACTTTAATTACTCTTAATTGATGATTTTTTGAGAGCCTTGGGTACATAGGAATAGCAACCAACTTTTTTGTAAATTTTTCAGCATTTCTGTATTTTATTTTTGAATCTAATAGCTCTCTTTTTCTTAAAGGTATTATTGAACTAATTTTGTTTATTTTTAGACTTTTTATCACCTCATTTGGTCTAGGTGATATTAATATAGCCCTATGTCTCACTGGGGAAAAATCATCATTTAATGGGTTAAGTAAATGCAACCCTGAATTATAATATTGTTGAAAAATATCTTCTCTTTTTTTTAAAAATAAAGGTAATTTTTTTAATTGAGCTCTTCCTATTGCAGCCTGCATGTTTGTCATAAGGAAGTTAAATCTTATTTTTTCATCATCTCTATTATCAAAATCTCTATAATCTTTTAACATTTTTATTAGTGATTTATTCTTTGAAATTATAACACCTCCCTGACCTCCAGAAGTAATTAATTTGGTTGATGCAAATGAACATACGCCTATATCTCCTCTCAGGCCAATTTTTTTACCTTTGACTTTAGATCCTATTGCTTGGGAAATATCCTCTATAACTTTAAACTTATATTTGTTAGTTATATCTAGAGGTATTCCATATAATGATGGTGCGATTAATATATCGATATTCTTATTTTTAACTTTGTTAATATCAATATTTGGCGATTCTACAGAAGAGTCTATATATACAGGTTTGCCTCCTATTAGATGAGTTGCATTTCTAAGTGAGCAGCATGAGTATACTGGTATTCCAATTTTTTTATTTTTTGCATTCAAGGCCCAAAGCGATAAGTATAGGGCAGCAGAACCACTGGACACAGCCATAGCGTGCCCATCTGGAAGTGAAAAAAAATTACATAAATCATTTTCAAACTCTTTAACTTGTCCAGCTGATGTAAGCCAACCTGAATTAAGAACCTTTAGCGCTGCAGACTTTTCTTCTGCTTCAATTGTTAAATTATTGTGTGGTATTTCAGTATTATGCATTATTTTTTACTTTTAAAATACTCTTCTTTTACTCTCGCTGGATTACCTGCAATTAGGGAGTATGGAGGTATGTTAAAATTGCCAACAAGAATTGTTCCAGCTGCAATTACTGAGTGGTGCCCAACATTTATTTTACCAGAAATTACACTGTGAGAACCAACGAAAACACAATTGCCAAGCGTGATTTTTCCTCTAGTAATTTTTTTTGAAATGCCTATGCACTTTTTGTGAGAGTCTGCAGCATTGATTGCCACAAATGATGCAATATCGCAGTAATTTCCAATTGAAACTTCTGCCTCTTTGGCCTGAATTTCAGTAAAGCCCCCTATAATCACGCCTTTTCCAATATTAGGTTTTCCAACAATCCAAACCAGAGGGTGAAATCTATTTTTTGGGATATCAGTAAGCTTCGTGAAGCATTTCTGAATTTCTGCTTTTGAAAGACTTTTACTCACCACTGCTATTTATATCCCCTATTTTAATACATTCTCCTTTTTTTATTAATCTATTTGATTTTGAGTGAATTATGTCCTGAAACATTGAAGCCGGAAGTCCATCTCCAGGCCTTCTCATTCCAATATTATCATTACTAAAGAGCTGATTTTTTTTTATATCTTTCAAGGCAACAATACTGCGTCTAGCAAGTATTCTCATTTCTTTTTCTGATTCCGTTGGCATTACGTGACTAGTACCTAACATGTCATAAGAGACCCTAATTGATTTTATCCATTTTGATAAATCATTTGGATTAGATGAAAACCAATGATCTGGACCAGGAAGATTATTATCCAAAGTAAAGTGTTTTTCAAAAATTCTAGCTCCCTTTGCAACAGCTAAACATGCAGCCAACTCATCTTCTGTATGATCTGAGAAACCTAAAATAATCTTTGGAAAGGCTTTTGATAGAGTTGATAATTTGTTTAAATTCACGTCTTCTGGTGGAGTTGGATATTGTGAGGTACACAACATTAAAGCTGTTGGATAACCTTTATACCATCCAATCTCTGACAACGAGCTATATACTTCAGCAAGGTCACTCATGCCACAAGAGAGAATAATTGGAAGTTCAGTTGAACTATATTTTTTTAACAGTGGCAGATTGACAAAATCATCAGAACCAATTTTTATTGCTGGAACAGGCAGTTTGAGTAATATTTCAAGATCTGTATAATTTTGAGGAGTTGAAAAAAAAGTAATATTTTTTTTATCTGCATATTCCTTAAGTTTAAACCATATATCACTCTCAAATTCATATCTTTTGAACATTTCAAGCATTGATTCTGTTACTTTTTTTCCTTGGGATTTATACGTAAACATTTGATCTTTATCGCCACAAAGTTCTTCTGATTTAAAAGTTTGAAATTTTACTGCATTAGCACCTGACTCTTTTGCTACATCTATCATTTCATAAGCTTTTAATATATCGCCATTGTGATTTATTCCTACCTCTGCAATGCAATAGGGCGGAAAATCATATCCTATTTTCACTTCATTAATTTTTATAAAAGAATTCATAGTTTCAAATTTTATGTATGATTATTAATAACACCAATTACTTGGGTTTATCAAGCCTTCATCACAAGAGGCTATATCTGGAAATTCCATATTTTTATCGAAATTTAATTTAATGATCTGTTCGAGCTGCTGACTATTGTTCACACCAATAACTAATCTATCGATGCTTTTTTCATTATATGTAAATGCAAGACACGCCTCCAAAGCTGATATATTTTTTATTTTTAACCATTCATGCCATTTTTTAAATATATGCGACCATTTATTAAAATATTTTGGAATTTGATGACTACTCATTAATAATAAGCCCTGTAAAAAAATAGACCTAACATGAAGTTCAATATTATTTAAGTTTAATAGTTCAATTATTTTTCTTGATATTATTCTTTGATCTACGATATTAAACGGTGCCTGTACTAAATCCAGATCAAAATTTTTTATATATCTATAAAGGTCATCAGTCGAATAAATTGATAGCCCAATTTTTTTTATCTTTTTTTCTTTTTTTAAATTGATTAATGATTTAAATATGATGTCTCCTGTGGATGTAAATAATTGATCAGGATAATGAAGTATAAGTCCATAAAGATTATTGACCTTTAATCTTTCAATTGAATTTTCAACCTGACTTATAATCCATAGCTCAACTTTTGATTTATCCATTTCAGGTACCTTAGGAAGTTTTGTGATGATGCTTAATTTGGAGTTATTGTTATCACCAATAATTTTTTCGCTATTACCATAATTCATTGATGTATCAAAAAAAGAAATTTGATTTTTATCTGCTAAATCAAAGATCTTGTTCACTTCACTTTGGTTTAAAATTATACCAGAATTACTTATTCCATAACTAGTATCAAATTGAGCTGTGCCAATAACAATTTTGTTCTTACTAATCATTTAGTATGGATGCAAGAATTCTGCCAACTCTTTTATTATTATGTATCCAGTAACTTTTAAGGTATCCATCAATTGAATATCCACATTTCAAGAAACTATTCAGTCCTTTTTTATTTACGCTATAAAAACCTGCTTCTATTCTTTTTAAGTTCAATTCTTTTAGACCATATTGTGTAATTTTATTTATAGATTCTTGTGCGTAACCCTTATTCTGGAAGTCTTTATTGCCAATTAATATACCAATATTTGCAACTTCTTCGATCGGATGCGTGATTGTTAATCTAATGTTTCCAATGTGTTTTTTGCTATTTTTATCGAATATACCAAATAAGAAATTATACTTACTAGGTCGAAGAGTGCGAACATATTCTTTGGTTGATTCAAGGCTTTGCTTTTCATGTTTTACCTGCAAAAATTGATTAATTTCCTTATCATTTAACCATGAAACATATTCTTCAGACACATCATGCTCCTCAAGTTCTCTAAAAATAAGATTCTTAGACTCTATCAACTTAATGCCTTCTTTAAACTATTAATCACCCTATTTTGCTCTTTTCTTGTTAAGGACGGATAAATAGGCATACTAATTGCAGACTTATTATATTTTTCAGCTTCTTTACAATAGTTTTTTTTAAATCCAAGATGTTTATAAAATTCATGATGATAAACTGGCATATAATGAAAATTTACGAGTATTCCATCATCTCTTAATGATTGCATTATGTCATTCTTTGAAAATCTGATGTGTTCAAGTTTTAATTTAATTATATATAAGTGCAGTGAAGATTTCTTAAATATTTCTTTAGAGGGCAATTCAACTGGTAGATTCTTCAACTGTGTGTCGTAAAAATTTGCTATTTGTTCTCTATTTTTCTTAAATTTATTTATTTTCTTTAGTTGACTTAATCCTAAAGCGGCATGCATGTCGCTCATTCTATAATTATAGCCAATAGATATTTGGTCATAATTCCACTCGTATACATTTTTTTTATTTTTCATTTGTGAAGGATCTCTTGTAATCCCATGGCCTCTAAATAGTTTAAGTTTCATATCAAGTTTTTTAGAATTTGTTACTGCCATTCCTCCTTCTGCTGAAGTTATAATTTTTACTGGATGAAAGCTAAATACTGTAATATCGCTGTATTTACAATTTCCTACAAGACCCAATTTATATTTTGCGCCTAAGGCATGAGAGGCATCTTCAATAATTTTAAAATTGTATTTTTTTGATAATTTATATATTTTTTCCATATCGCAGGGCAATCCTGAAAGGTGAACAGGTATTATTGCTTTAGGAAGTTTTGAATTTTTCTTAGCCTTTATTAATTTTTTCTCTAAGTGGCTTAACGAAAGATTATTTGTCAATGGGTCAATATCAATAAAGTCCACTTTCGCTCCAAGATACACAGCGCAATTAGCACTAGCAACAAAAGTTATTGAGCTTGTCCAGACAATGTCTCCCTTGCCAACCCCTAAAGCAGCACATGCTGCATGGAGTGCACTAGTAGCACTATTCATTGCAGTTGCAAATTTACATTCATTATATTTTTTTATTGAATTTTCAAATTTCAATACTTCAGGTCCCTGGGTCAAATATGCAGAATTAAGAACCTTTACAACCTCTTTAATATCATTCTTTGAAATATCTTGAGTAGAATAGGGTATGAATTTATTAGATTTTTTCAAAATCTTTTTCATTATTTTTTACCCAATTAACAAGTTCATCTCTACTCATCCACTCTTTGTTATTCTCACTATCATAATTAAAATTCTCACTCACTTTAATACCATTTTTTATTCTACTAGCATCCTTATGCCAGTCATTGATTGATGGTAAAATTTTATAATGGTCATCATATTCATATGTAAATATAGCATCCTCTGTGCTGATCATTTGTTCATGTAACTTTTCACCCGGTCTTATCCCGATAACTTCTTTTTTAGCCTTTGGCGCTAACGCTTCTGCAATATCAATAACTTTCATTGAAGGTATTTTCTTTACATAGATTTCACCACCAATACAGTCCTCAAAAGCATGCCAAACTAATTTAACTGCTTGCTCTAGAGTTATCATGAACCTAGTCATTCTGTTATCAGTAATAGGTATTGATCCATTTTCTCTGATTTTATTAAAAAGTGGTATCACTGAGCCTCTAGATCCCATAACATTTCCATATCTAACGACTGCAAATTTTGTATGGTCGCCTGAGTAAGCATTTGCAGCAAGAAAAAGTTTGTCCGAAGCTAGTTTTGTAGCTCCATATAAATTAATTGGACTAGATGCCTTATCAGTTGAAAGAGCTACAACTTTTTTGACGCCCTTATCTATAGCTGCATCTACAACGTTCATTGCTCCTATAACATTGGTCTTTACACATTCAAATGGATTGTATTCTGCTATTGGAACGATTTTTGTTGCTGCAGCATGAACCACATAATCAACATTTGTAAATGCACGATAGAGCCTGTCTTTATCTCTCACGTCCCCAATGAAAAATCTTAAATTGCTGTGTTTCTTAAATTTTTCAGCCATGCTCCATTGCTTCATTTCATCTCTTGAAAAAACAATGACTTTTTTGGGGCTAAAGTTTTCAAATATCATTGAAACAAACTTAGTTCCAAAAGACCCTGTACCGCCCGTTACTAGGATATTTTTGTTATTAAACATTAATTTATCTTTATAGATTAAACTTTATGATGACAATCATTAAAATCCCGTTGATTTTAACGAATATTGAGTTTTATTTGTTAATGTTGAAATATTGCAAATTTAATATAATTAAATATTACAATTAAAAATAAATAATATGAAATTTGAGTTCATCGCAAATGCCTCGGGCATTTTTAAGTCAAAAAATGGAAAGACAGTTCTATTAGACCCGTGGTTAATGGATGGAGTTTTTGAGGGTTCTTGGTGTCACTTTCATAAATTACAAACAACAAGATCTCAACTTCAAGATGTAGATGCAATTTATTTAAGCCATATTCATCCTGATCATTATGATGAAAGAGATTTTAATTATCGAAAAGATATTCCTATATTTGTACTTGATCACGGGCTAAATTTTTTGCATAAAAACTTAGAGGCCAAAGGTTATAAAAATCTTATAAAAATTAAAAATGATGAAACAATTAAATTTGAAGATTTTGAAATTACACTGTATGCCCCTTTCGTAAAAAATAATTTTTTTGAGGATGAATCCGTCGTAGGTAATCTTATAGACTCTGCAATGGTTATTAAGTCAGATGGTTTAGTGGCTTTTAATGCTAATGATAATACTCCTGACTTAGAAGCTTGCAAATACATACGTAAAAAATTTAGATCGATAGATCTTGCAATGCTTAATTATAACGCTGCTGGTCCATACCCTTCTTGCTTCAATAATTTAACAGATGAAGAAAAGTTTTTTGAGCAAGATAAAAACTTAAAAAGAAATTATGAATATTTATTAAGTAACTTGCGAGAACTTAAACCAAAATATATGCTTCCGTTCGCTGGAGCTTATACATTAGGAGGTAATCTCAGCAAAAAGAATAAATATTTAGGCATTGGCACTTGGGATGATTGTGCAGAATATTTGAGGAGAAATATTGACTATGGAACTGAAGTCATTTGCTTGAGAGAAAATGACGAAATAAATATTGCTGATGGCTCAAGAAATAAAGATTATATTCCAATTGATAAAGAAGAAATCTATAGTTATGCCCGTAATGAATTATCAAATATAGAATATGATTATGAAAAAGATCCAGAACCATGCTTAGCCACAATGCAAAAAGATATAAATATAGCTTCAATGAAAATGCAAGAAAGGTGTGGTAGGATTAAACTTAAACCTGACATGAATGTAAATATCAAACTTGAAGATGATATAATTGAAATATGTAACTCGGAAGAAAGTAAGGGAAATCTCTCTTGCTCAATGGATAATCGTCTTTTAAGGAGAATATTAGATAGAAAATCTCACTGGAATAATGCCGAAATAGGTTGCCACATAGAATTTAACAGGACTCCAAATTACTATTCTCCGGATATCCACCTTATGCTTCAATTTTTCCATCTTTAATTTTTTATTTTAAAAAGCCAGAATCATTATAAATACTGTCAGTAAAACAATTCATCATATAAGGCTTAGACAGCAGCCAAATTGCCCTACTGCTAAAAAACAAGAATATATATACATTTAAAAAATATGAATCAATATTTCTGCATATAATATAATAAATACAAATAGTCGAAATAAATAGTACAGGGCTAAGTCTAGAAAAGCTTCCATAATCAATGAAGATAAGAATAAATATAAAAAAATAAAAAAATAAAAATATTAATAGTCTATTTTTTTCTTTTATATTTTTAACTTTGATCGAATAAAATATAAGCAATAACATGTTCCCAAAATATGTTACAAATATTAAGTATGGTGGAGCGGCTATACTCTCTGATATTCTCTTAGCTTTTCCCCCTTCTATATATCCAGCTAATCTTTCAAACAACTGAAATTCTGTTAAAAAAATAAGTGTACTCTGATAAAAAGTAATAATTAAAATAATTAAAGTTGTGAACAGTGGTGCAATTACAATTTTTTTAGATAATAAGTCATAACGACTTAATAATGATATTACTATTTTAAGTAAGAAATAAAGCAAAAGAACCAGATATGAAACAAAGTGAGAAGTAATAGCAAGCAGCGCTAAAAATAATTGAAGAAATATTTTTCCTCTAAAACTTAATTGGGTACTTATTTCTGCAAGAAAAAATATTGTTAAAAGTAAATATGAGAAATCACTTCTAGTAAAACTTATATGGTGAATTGTAATTATTATAAATAGGGCTGTTACATTTGAATTTTTAGTTAGAAGCCACGTGACGAATATAAAAAGTAGTAATATGAACTTGTGAATAATTAGTGCAGTTTCAAAATTAAATAAATTGGTGATTAATGTGAACAAGCCCATAAAAAAATTAAAAGATCCCCAGTCTTGCTCCTTCGTAAGGAATTCATAATACAGCAAGTTATCTGGTCCACATAACTTTGATGAAAAAAAGAACATTAAAAAAATAAGAATCAGTAACTGTATCGAAAGATTAAAATTTGAGAGCTTTATCATATTAATTTAATGAGTATAAAAGTTTACAACTTGCAAAAAATAATTTAATACATAAGCTTATAGATATTAAGATAAATTTAATATCCAAAAAATTTATGAAAAAAAAAGCATTAATAACTGGCATTAATGGTCAAGATGGCGCTTATCTATCGGAGTTATTACTCGATAAAAACTATGAAGTGTACGGAGCAATAAGGCGTGGTGCTTCAGAAAAGACTGATCGTCTCGATACTCTAGGAGTTACAAACAAAATTAGATTTGTTGACTCTGATCTACTTGAAATATCTAACATCTATCAAATTATTGAGGATATAGCTCCTACAGAAATTTATAATTTAGCAGCCCAAAGCTTCGTCCCAACCTCTTTTTCACTTCCGTTGCTAACATCGGATATTAACGCTATGGGATGCCTGCGAATGCTAGACAGTATTAAAAGAATAAATAGAGAAATAAGATTTTATCAGGCTTCTACTTCTGAAATGTTTGGTAAAGTTGCTGAAATACCTCAGACAGAAAATACCAAGTTACATCCACGAAGCCCTTATGGTGTATCTAAAGTTTATTCACATTATATGACAATAAATTACAGAGAAACTTACGATATATTTGCATGCTCTGGAATATTATTTAACCATGAGTCACCACTTAGGGGGAAAGAGTTTGTTACTAGAAAAATAACATCATCTCTCAATAAGATTAAGTACGGTTTACTGGATTGCATGGAAATTGGAAATATGGATGCTGAACGAGACTGGGGTTTTGCTGGAGATTATGTTAGAGCTATGTGGCTTATGCTAAATGCTGATCACGCTGATGATTATGTGATTGCATCAGGTGAAAAACATTCGATCAGAGAATTTATAAAATTATCTCTTCACTTTCTAGATATTGACGCAGAATGGGAAGGAGAAGGTCTGGATGAAAAAGTGATTAATAAATCTAATGGAAATGTAATTATTAAAGTTAACCCTAAGTATTTTCGACCTGCAGAAGTAAATATATTGATTGGCTCACCTGAAAAAGCTAAAAAAGAACTGAGCTGGGAACCCGAAGTAAAGTTTGAAGAATTAGTAAAAATGATGGTTGAATATGACACCAAGCTTATAAAGCCAAACTAATTGGTTGCGGGGGTAGGATTTGAACCTACGACCTTCAGGTTATGAGCCTGACGAGCTACCAGACTGCTCCACCCCGCGTCAAATGAACGTAATCTAGGATTATTAATGAGTTAAGTCAATCAGTTCTCTTGGAATATATCTCTAGAGTAGACTTTATTTCTTACGTGGGTAAGCTCAGCTGATAATCTATTAGCAATGATTAAATCAGATTTGGTTATAAAATTGCTGATATCAGATACTACCTCAATATTGTTAAAATAACTCTCACTTATAAATGGCTCGTAAAGAATAATCTTCACTTTTTTTCTCTTTAATTCTGCAATAATTTCTAAAACTGCACTTTCTCTAAAGTTATCTGACCCTTCCTTCATAATTAATCTGTAAACTCCCACCGTATTGGGAAGCTTATTTAGAATTGAATTTACAATAAAATTTTTTCTTGTTTTGTTTGATTCTACGGTTGCTTTAATAATATTATTGGGAATTTTACTAAAGTTATCCAATAATTGCTTTGTATCTTTTGGCAAACAATATCCTCCGTATCCAAAAGATGGATTGTTATAGTAGTTACCAATTCGTGGATCGGAGCTTACGCCCTGTATTATTTTTTTTGATGATAAGTTGTTTGTTTCTGTAAAACTGTCTAATTCATTAAAAAAAGATATTCTAGTAGCAAGAAAGGCATTGGAGAAAAGTTTTACAGCTTCCGCTTCTTTGGAGTCCATATCAAATAATTCAACTTCATTTTCAGACTTTAATGAACATTTAATAAGCATCTTACCAAATTCTATTGCTTTATCTGAATCATCTCCAATTACTATTCTGGAGGGATAAAGATTGTCATAAAGTGCCTTGGTTTCTCTTAGAAACTCTGGAGAAAATATAATTTCTGCTTTATTAAATTTATTCCTCATATTGTTTGTAAAACCTATGGGAATAGTTGACTTGATTATTATTAATCCTTTCGAATTAATCTCTAAACAATCTGAAATTACTCCCTCAACTGTTGATGTATCGAAAGAGCCAGTAGTTACATCATAATTTGTAGGAGTTGCTACAATGACAAAATCTGCATTAAGATAAGCTTTATTTTTGTTTGTAGTTGATTTTAACTTAAGAGATTTATTTAATAAAAAATCTTCTATATCAGCGTCTTTGATCGGAGATTTCTTATTGTTTATATTTTTAACGCGATCTTTGGAAATGTCTAAGGCAACAACATCATATTTTTGAGCTAGTAGAACTGCTAAACTAAGCCCAACATAACCTGTACCAACGACACAAATTTTCATATGTAAACAATAAAGTGCAAAGAGTAATTGTAAAGTGACAATAATTTCACGTTTAGTAGACCTGGCAATGTCCTACTCTCCCATGCCTTAAGACAAAGTACCATCGGCGCTGGAGCCCTTAACGTT
>MDTB01012055.1_pt1 | contig 34672 bp, 32 predicted proteins | sample 811161 | NCBI WGS metagenome assembly MDTB01 (sample SAMN05326650, study PRJNA326480) | marine metagenome | isolation source: seawater | place: Mediterranean Sea | collected 2009 | reverse complement strand
GCTTCGTCTTTATAATAATCTTCCCAACTTAACATAATTTTCCTCCGTTATTGGCATGCCTCACAATCTGGATCAAGTATGCTGCAAGCACTTGGTGCTTGGCCTGTTGCTTGCACCTCTTGATTTGATTGCACAGCATTTAAGCTGCTCCTCTCCACCGTTGATTTTTCTGTAGCTGTGGCTCCCATAGATCTTAGATAATAAGTTGTCTTGAGACCTTTGTACCACGCCATTCTATAAGTTATATCTAATTTTTTTCCATCGACATTTGCGATATATAAATTTAAGGATTGCGCTTGATCAATCCACTTTTGTCTTCTGCTTGCTGCTTCAACAATAAATCTTGGCTCGACTTCAAATGCGGTTTTAAACTTGTCCTTAATATGTTCTGGCACTCTATTGATCTGTTTAAGTGAACCTTCGAAGTATTTTAAATCACTAAGCATTACTTCGTCCCATAGGTCTTCTTTCTTCAATTCTTCAATTAAGTAAGGATTAACTACAGTAAATTCACCAGACAAATTCGATTTCACAAAAAGGTTTTGATATGTCGGTTCTATAGATTGTGATACCCCGGTAATGTTAGCAATGGTTGCTGTTGGGGCGATTGCCATTACATTTGAATTTCTAATGCCATGTTTCGACATCTTCTCTTTAAGTTTGTCCCAATCAAGTGTTTTGTCTGTGTTTTGATCAATAAATTCACTTCCTCTTTGTTCTGCTAATAAACTTATTGAATCAAGAGGGAAAATACCATTATCCCACAATGATCCTTTATATGTTTCGTAAGTTCCTCTCTCTTCTGCCAGCCCGCATGATGCCTCAATAGCAAAATAACTGATTAGTTCCATTGATTTATCAGCAAACTCTACTGCTTCATTTGAGTCATACGAAATGCCAAGTTTGTATAGCGCATCTTGAAAACCCATAAGACCTAAACCAATAGGTCTATGTTTTTTATTAGAGTTCTCAGCTTGAGGAACAGGGTAATAATTAATGTCAATTACGTTGTCCAGCATCCTTATAGCTGTTGTAACGGAACCTTTAAGTTGCTCAATATTAATTTTTCCATTCTCTATGTGTAGCGGCAGGTTTATGCTTCCAAGATTACAAACTGCTATTTCATCCTCATTTGTATTGAGAGTTATTTCGGTACAAAGATTAGATGAATGTACTGTACCCACATGACCCTGTGGAGATCTTACATTACATGGATCTTTGAAAGTTACCCAAGGGTGCCCTGTCTCAAACAACATAGAAAGAATTTTTCTCCATAGATCCTTGGCTTCAAGTATCTTGAAATGTTTTATTTCTCCGGCTTCTGCCTTTGTTTCATATTCTTCATACCTAGTCTCAAATTCTTTTCCATATATATCATGAAGATCAGGAACGTCAGCTGGAGAAAAAAGGGTCCATTTTTCACCTTTTTCTAATCTTTTCATGAACAGATCTGGAATCCAGTTAGCTGTATTCATATCATGTGTTCTTCTTCTATCATCGCCAGTGTTTTTTCGTAAATCTAGAAATTCTTCGATATCTAGATGCCAGCACTCTAGATAAGCACAGAATGCACCTTTTCTTTTTCCACCCTGGTTTACAGCTACAGCAGTATCATTAGAGACTTTCAAGAAAGGCACTATCCCTTGGCTCTTTCCATTTGTTCCTTTTATTCTTGAACCTAACGCTCTGACGTTAGTCCAGTCATTTCCTAAACCTCCTGCCCATTTCGATAACAAAGCATTATCTCTAATTGCTCCATATATTCCTGACAAGTCATCAGGAACAGTTGTTAAGTAGCAGGAAGAAAGTTGAGGTCTCTTAGTTCCTGAATTAAACAAGGTGGGAGTAGAGCTCATATAATTAAAACTTGATAAGAGCTTATAGAATTCTATAGCTCTTTCATTTTTATTTTCTTCATTCAAAGCAAGCCCCATAGCAACACGCATAAAAAATACCTGAGGCAACTCGTATCTTATCTCGTCGCTGGTGATGAAGTATCTGTCATACAAGGTTTGCAGCCCTAGATATGTAAATTGAAAGTCTCTTTCTTCAAGGATGGCTTCTCCAAGCTTCGCAAGATCAAACGACTTCAACTCTTCATTAAGAAAGTCTAATTCAATTCCTTTTTCAACTGTTTTAATAAGGGCCTCTGAATACATCTTGTTCCGATCTTTTCTTTCTTTGACACTCAAGAAATCACAAACCTCGTTTTCTAGGTTATTCAAAAGCAATCTGGCTGTTACAAAAGAATAGTTTGGCTCTTTTTCAACCATTGTCCTTGCAGTCATTAGCATGCTTTCAGCTAAGTCTTTCTCCGAGATTCCCTCGTAAGTAGCGCTTTTGATTTCGCTTATAAGTAGTTTTTCATCTACGTTATCTAAACCAAAACACGCTTTTTTTACTGCCGTCTCAATTACTTCTTGGACATTCTTTTCTAGTCCTTGCTCTTCTTTCTCCTCGGCTCTTTCATTTTTTCTTGCCTCTCTGTATAAGACATAGGTTCTTGCTACTTTGTGGTGTTCATTTCTCATAAGTTGAAGTTCTACCTGATCTTGTATTTCCTCTATGTGTATTGTTCCACCTGATGGCATTCTTCTCTCGAAAACTTGGATTATATCTTGAGCCATTTGATCAACTTCTTCATGTATCCTTGATGAGCCTGCAGCCGTCCCACCTTCAACAGCGAGGAATGCTTTCATGATTGCCACTTTAATTTTTTCATCCTCAAAAGAAACCACTTTTCCATTTCGTTTTATGACCCTCATTTTTCCAGGAGTCATAACTAGGTTTGGAGAAATGTCTTCTTTTTCTTCAACTTTGTTTTGTGTTACTTGTTGTTCCATCACTTAACGTATTTTTCTACATGTAGTGCTTACATTCAAGCATTTCAACACAATATGTTGTGTTTATTTTAATTTTGCCTACTATATGCTGTAATTTTCCTGTTGATAACTTATGGATAAAAAATTCTTTAATTGACGAAATTCGTTTGAATAGTGCAGTTTAATGTGTATTCTTTTACATTCCAAAAATGAAAATACAGATATTAAATAATATAGCTCATCAAGGTTTAGACGTGTTGCAAAAAAATGATTTTTCCTTGTCTGATAGCTACTCAGATGTGAGTGGGATTGTATTAAGGAGTCATAACTTAAAGGAGCTTAAGATCTCAAATAGTCTTTTAGCGATAGCGAGAGCAGGAGCCGGCACGAATAACATAAATATTAAGGATTGTTCAGATAATGGAGTTGTAGTATTCAATACACCGGGAGCTAACGCTAATGCAGTAAAAGAAATGGTTTTGTGTTCTTTGATTCTCTCAAAAAGGGATTTAGTTTCTGGTAATAAGAATTTAGATTCTATAGATGTTGAATCAAAAAATGATGAAGAGATTGCCAAAGAAATAGAAGGAATAAAAAAACAGTATGTTGGTGAGGAAGTTAAAGGCAAAACGTTAGGCATAATTGGTCTTGGGGCAATTGGCTCTATGGTTGCAGAACAGTCTATGGCACTTGGTATGAATGTTGTTGCCTTCGATCCTGGTCTAACTGTTGATAACGCACTTCGATTGCCCAGCAGCCTTAAAAGATGCAATAAAATTGAAGAGGTATTGGGTGAGTCAGATTATCTGTCTCTACACTTGCCTCTGAATCAAAATACTAAAAACCTGATTGATGCTGAAAAGTTAAAACTTATGAAAGAGGGGGCTGTGCTAATAAACTTCTCTCGTGGTGGTATAGTAAACGAACAGGACATATTAGAATTTTTAGAAAAAAATCATCTGTACAAGTACGTAACCGACTTCCCAACAAAAAATTTATTAAAAAGAATAAACAAAAAGAAAGATGTAATGATATTTCCTCATCTTGGGGCAAGCACAATGGAAAGCGAAATTAATTGTGCTGTCATGGCTTGCAGCCAGTTGAGTAACTTTTTGAAGAACGGGAAAATTGAAAATAGTGTCAACTTCCCTAATATTAATTCTGAAAAATATGGAAAACACCGGCTTTTCATGACTAACAATAATGAGCCTGGAATTATCAGCAAAATAGCAGAGTGTTTAGCAAGCAATAAAATTAACATATTAGAATTTGTAAATAAAAGCAGAGGTAATTTAGCTTGCAATATTATAGATACGAACGATGAAGTTCATGTTGATGTAGTCTCAGAGCTTGGGAAAATCAGCGGTGTTTCAAACGCAAGACTTTGCTACTAAAAAAAACCTTGTTTTTTTTCTAAAACTATTGATTTTCACACAAAGATGAGCATCCTCCCTAAATTTTACTCATAATGCATTGTTAACTAACTATAAAAAATTATGTCTCCTGAAAGCCCCATTCTCACTGGCTAAAAATATATTGATTGTTTTTTGTACAATTGCATGAAAGCTTCCATGTATGTGGGATATACTAAATCTTATGTTAGTTTTCCCCAAAGTTATCCACAGTTTCTGTGGATAAAAAAAATGTGTTATTTTAATAAAAATGAGCAATCATGAAACATGGAAAAGTTTCATAAATTTTGAGACTAAAAAACCTTACTTTAAAAAGATAAAAGATCACTTAATAGCAGATAATGCAAGCGGCAAAATCGTTTTACCAGAACCAAAATATTTCTTCAGAGCATTCGATTTATGTGAAAAGAATAAAGTAAAAGTTGTGATAATTGGTCAAGATCCTTACCATACCCTAGGAATTCCAAATGGACTTGCATTTTCTGTGAATAGAAATACAAAATTACCTCCTTCACTTGTAAATATTTTTAAAGAACTAGAGGCTGACCTAGGTATAACGAAATCCTGTGGAGATTTGACAGCATGGTCAAAACAAGGAGTTTTGTTAATGAATACTTCTCTTTCTGTTTGTGCGGGACTGCCTGCATCTCATTCAAATATTGGTTGGGAAAACTTTACCAACGCAGTTATTGATGAAATTCAAAAAAAGAAAAACATAATTTTTCTTCTTTGGGGAAAACACGCACAGAAAAAAAAGGACATTATTCATAAAGATAATTTTATTTTAGAGGCTGCGCATCCTTCACCGTTATCAGCCAATAGCGGTTTTTTTGGTTGTGCCCATTTTTCCAAGACGAATAATTTATTAGTTAGTCTTGATCTAGATCCCATTGACTGGCAATTGGAATAATCCTCTCATCATTTGAATAGTATTCAGATTTTTCAACAAAAAAATGTGTCTGTTGACAGTCTTTTATAGTAGTTGAAAAAATTTTTTTCCCAATCTTTCTTCCAGATTTATTGAGAATATAATTCAGCGAACCAGAAAAAATTACAGCTTTTTTCGTAGCTTTGCCTAAGTATTTTAGACGAGCAATTATTTCTTGCCCTCTGTAACAGCCCTTTTCATAAGAAACAAATTTTTCAGGATTATAGCCAATTTCATTTAAACGATATTTTCCAGAATAATCAGCATCAATATCGAAGCAAAAATTTAGCATTGTGTCTGTTTTCCAGTTCATTTCATCGTAATTCGACTTCGGTTTTCCAATGTGTTTAGTAAAAGTATTATTTGTTTGTTTTCCAAAGATATCTTGATGCTCTATTTTTATGGTGCAATCGTAAAATTTAGAAAATTTTTCGAGTTCACTCACCAACAAGGGTGCAACATCTCTTCTCAATAGAATTACGAACCCATCATTTTTAATGACTACAGAATTTGTAATGACGTGCCCCTTTTCATTACAAAATAAGCCGTCAAAGCATTCTTGTTGTTGTGTAACATCGCATGATATTTGTCCTTGAAGAAATTCTTTAGAATCGGCTCCTTTTACTTTTATAGAGGTATAATTTGGGAGAGAATATAATTTTGTCATGAATGATAATCTGTTAATTAAAAAATTAAATTTTAAATCAAGAAGGGGGATGAAGGAAACAACCTTCGTCGTAAAAAATTTTTTGAAAAATTTTGATGGGATGAACTCTGAAGAAAAATCGGAACTACTTGATTTACTAGAGCTGAATGATCAAGATTTGTTTGATCTAATTTTCAAACAAAAAGAAGTATTTATTTTGAAGTACCCCAATTTGAAAAAATTTGCTTATTAAATGAACTTATTAAAAAATTATTAATCAAATAAATAATGAAAAGAAATAGTATCCCTCAGTTAGTCCAGCTTTCACAAAAAGGTGACTCAAACGCTTTTGAGGTTCTCTTTACATCGTTTAAAACAAGGCTGCATCATTCCTTATTCAAGGTTTTAAGAAATTACCATGAAACGGAAGATATTGTTCAGCAAGCTTTCATGAAAGCATGGGAGAAAATTGGGACTTTCAAAGGTAATTCTAGTTTTTACACCTGGTTATATAGAATTGGTTTTAATTTAGCTTTAACAAAAATAAAATCTTCAAGGGAATCTCAAATAGAGGAAAGTTTTGAGAGCACATTGGCCTCTCCAAATAATGTTGAAGCTTCAATTGAAAATACTGAAGTATTTGAAACAGTCCAATCATTACTTAATGAACTCCCAGAGGAGCAAAGGACTGCTTATATTCTTTGTGAGGTAGATACCAAAAACTATGATGAAATAGCAAATATAACGGGAGTGCCTGTAGGTACAGTCAGGTCAAGAATATTCAGAGCAAGACAATATTTAATTGAAAATTTAAAGGGTAGATTATGAAAAATATTTCAGATTATGACTTCAGCAGGATTTCTGCTTTTATAGATGGAGAGTTAGATGCTGACGAGGTTAATTGCCTCATATCAGATATGCAAACTAAACCAGAATTAAAAGACTTATACTTCAATCTGCTCGAGCTGAGTCAAGTTTCTCTAAATCTCAAGCCTATGGGTTTTAAAGAAAAGTTATCGAGCCTTTCTTTGCAGGATTTGCTGGCTGTATTTACACAAAGAGTTATCTTACCTATGACAATATTCTCCGTTGGTGCTTTATTGAGCTACTCTATTTTAAATAATGCACTTTATACTAACGAACAAGAAAATAGGGCAAGTTTGCTTTTAAATCAGTCAATAGCATCCTTGGAAGCAAAACAAATTTTAGAGAGCATAAAATCGGATGAAATTTTACAGTTTGCATCTAGACATTATGTACCAGAAAGTTCAAGCAATATTGTACCGGTAGCCTATCAGCCAAACTGGTTACCTCGTGGATTTAATTCTGATAGAAAAATACAAAATAAATTTATTAACAAAGTTGATAAAAAGCAGTTCTCAATCTTTATTGATGCACCCAATAATTTCAACCTCCCTGACGGTGTCTATCAAAAAGAAAATTTTATATTAATAAGGAGAACAAACCTTCATGATGATCAACCTCACACAATCACTATATTTGGTGATATTGATGTTGAATCTGGAAAAAAAATCCTTAACTCAATAAAAACTCGTAAATAAGATAACTTATGAAAAATTTCTTTTTTGTTTTGCAATTGGCTGTTCTCACCATTCAAGCACATGAATTTGATTTCTCTGAACTCGTTAAAGATCAATCTGAATCTGTAGTCAATATTCAATCTGTTCGAAAAGTAAAACTTTCACAAAGATCTTTGAATTCTTTTCCTGAAGAATTATTCAGAGAATTTGGTTTTCCTTTTCCAGAGATGGAAACACCGAGACAACAAGAAAGAGAATCAATAAGTACAGGATCAGGTTTTGTCATAGATGAAAATGGTTACGTAATTACAAACTATCATGTTGTGCAAGGAGCTGACGAAGTTCTTGTGAAATTTTTAGATAGAAGAGAATTTAGAGCAAAAATTGTTGGCATGGATGAGCTTAGTGACCTCGCTCTTCTAAAAATTGAATCTAAAGATCTTGATCCAGTAGAAATAGGTGATTCTGATAATGTAGAACAGGGAGACGGTGTTATTGCAATAGGATCACCGTACAACTATGACTTTTCAGTAACATTCGGCATTATTAGTGCTACCGGGAGAGGAATAACATCCGGTCAAGGCATTGGAGATTATGTTCCATACTTGCAAACAGATGCAGCGGTAAATAGAGGAAATTCTGGTGGTCCGCTATTCAATACAGACGGCGAAGTGATTGGTATTAATTCTCAAATATTTTCTAGATCAGGCGGGAATGAAGGTTTAGCCTTTGCTATTCCGATAAATATTGCTTTAGAAGTTGTAGAGCAACTCAAAGAAAATGGAAAATTCTCAAGAGGTTACTTGGGTGTGCAGGGCGGCGAAGTTTCAAGTGATTTAGCAGAGGCGCTTGGAATGAATAAACCGATAGGAGCGCTAGTAAGAGCAGTTGTAAAGGAAAGTGCAGCTGATATTGGAGGTGTGAAACCGGGAGATGTTATAGTTCAAGTAGGTTCTAAAGACGTAATTTACTTTAAGGATTTACAACATACAGTTGGAATGACTAAACCAGACACAAACTTAAAACTTCGTCTTTTTAGAGATGGAGATTATAAAAATCTTTACGTGAAAGTTGGGGAGCTGCCTTCATTGAGTCAAATAGAACCAGAGACTGAGGAACCTGAAGTACCGGATTATCCTCTTGGATTACAGTTAGAAAATCTCGCTGATGAAGATTCAATTGAAGAGAATTTAGGGGTTAGGGTAATTCAAGTAACATCAAATTCTCCTGCTTTTGGCGAAATACTGAGGGGCGATATAATTACTAAAATTAAGTCTGGTAACATAGCTTACGATATTTCAAATGTTGAAGATTTCGTTAATGCACTTGATTCATTTGCTGTAGGTGACAAAATAGCGATATTTGGAACTAGAGAGGGTTCCAACTTTTTTGTTGCAGTAACAGTTGAATAATATAAGAAATTTCTCAATTATTGCCCATATTGATCATGGGAAGTCTACTCTGTCCGATAGAATTATTGAGTTTTGCGGCGGCCTATCAAAAAGAGAAATGAAATCTCAAGTCCTAGATACGCTTGAGCTAGAAAGAGAAAGAGGTATAACAATCAAAGCACAATCTGTTGCTCTAAATTATGTTGACAATGAAAAATACCAGTTTAATTTAATTGATACGCCTGGCCATGTAGATTTTTCATACGAAGTTTCTAGATCTCTTGCGGCTTGTGAAGGTGCACTTTTAGTTGTTGATGGTTCACAAGGCGTTGAAGCACAAACACTATCAACTTGTTACAAAGCGTTAGATCTTGGATTGGAAGTTATACCTGTTATTAATAAGATAGACCTTCCTCAAGCAGAACCAGAAAGAGTAAAGAATGAAATTGAGGAGATTATTGGTATTGATGCATCAGAAGCATTATTCGTAAGTGCAAAAGATGGAACAAATTTAAATGAGCTGTTGAGGCAGATATCACAAAAAGTGCCGCCACCAAAGAAAAGCGCAGAAGAAAATTTGCAAGCACTTATTATTGATTCTTGGTACGACAATTTTCTGGGTGTAATCTCATTAATCAGGATTTTTAGTGGCTCCCTGAAGAAAGGTGAGAAATTTATTGTTAAGTCAACAGGCCAAACATACACTGCAGATACTATTGGAAAATTCACACCGAAAAAAGTTTCTTGCAACGAATTAATGGAAGGTGAAGTTGGTTATTTGGTTGCAAGCGTTAAAGATCTTAAGTCTGTTCCAGTTGGAGATACATTAATATCTGCAAAACATCCTGATACAAAAGAACTTGAAGGATTTGAGGAAGTAAAACCTCAGGTTTTTGCCTCTTTCTTCCCAATTGACTCAAATGATTACCAAGCATTTAGAGAGGCCTTACAAAAACTTAATCTAAATGATGCCTCACTTACTTTTGAGCCTGAGAATTCAGAAATTTTGGGGAGTGGCTTCAGATGTGGTTTTTTAGGTACATTGCATTTAGAAGTAGTAAAAGAAAGACTGGAAAGAGAATATAATCTTAATCTGATAACAACAGCGCCAAGTGTTGCTTACGAAATACTAAGAACTAATGGAGAAGAGTCTATGATCAGCTCTCCAGCGGAACTGCCAACAGTCAATGAGATTCAAGAGATTAAAGAGCCAATAATCAGATCAACTATACTTTGTCCAAATAAATATGTAGGTGATGTAATAGAACTGGCTATGTCCAAAAGAGGAGTGCAGAAAGATTTACAGTATCTCGGTGGACAAGTTTCAATTATTTTTGAAATGCCTCTGTCCGAAATAGTTATGGACTTTTTCGATATCCTTAAATCAAAAAGTCAAGGCTATGCATCAGTTGATTTCGTATTCGATCGATTTCAAACTGCTAATCTTGTTAAAGTAGATGTCGCAATTAATGGTCTGGTTGTTGATTCTCTTTCATCTATTATGCATAGGTCTCAAGCAGAAAGAAAAGGAAGAGAGATAGCTAAGCGACTTCGAGAAGTAATTCCAAGACAAATGTTCGAGATTCCTATTCAAATTATGTTAGGCAGCAAAATAATTGCTAGAGAGAGCGTTAAAGCTTTCAGAAAGAATGTTACTGCTAAACTATATGGTGGCGATGTTACGAGAAAGAAAAAACTACTAGAAAAGCAGAAAGCAGGAAAAAAGAAAATGAAACAAATAGGAAAAGTTGCTTTACCTCAAGAAGCTTTTTTAAGCTTTCTTTCCACCGACAAAAAATGAACACTTTCTTTAGTCTAATTCAACCAATTTCTAATTTACCAATTTTTATATTCTTAAATTTAGGCATTTGTTTGATTGTTGTTCACTGGTACTGGATGATGTCCACAAATAACTTTAGCAAAAAATTACATAGAAATTTACAAAGACTAGCCCTGTTTTTATCAGTATTAATTATTGGTATTCTTTTTGTAAAACAGTGGAATATTGGAGATTTACTTGCTTTCTACTCTGCATTTTCCTTAGTAATTTTGATTATAGCTTCAATCAACCATAAAAATGAAATAATCAAAGAAAGCAGAGGTTGGTTTATAAATATCTTTTTAGTTTTCTTTCTGAGAGGCTATATTTACGAGCCTTGGCAGATTCCATCTGAATCAATGCGGCCTAATCTTGAGATAGGAGATTTCGTACTTGTTAATAGGAACGCTTATGGATTAGAAATTCCATTTAGTGGGAGAGAAAAAGTGTTATCAAAAGGCCCAGAAATTGGTGAAATTGTTGTATTTTTTCCGCCTCATAAACCTACAGTACCATTTGTTAAAAGGGTTATTGCTAAAGGTGGTGATACTGTCACATATGTAAATAAAAATTTCTATGTTAATGGCATTATGCTCTCTCAAGAACAGTTTGAACAAAGCACAAACAATAATTTGCTTATGGAATCAAATGGGGAAAAAAATTACTTAATAAGACATATGGCAAGAAAAGGGCAAAATGGAAACTGGGTAATACCAGAAGGAATGTATTTTGTTAGCGGTGACAACAGAGATAATTCAAATGACAGTCGTGCATGGGGATACATAAGCGAAGATGTAATATGGGGCAGAGCAGACTATATATGGATGTCATGGAAGCCTGGTAGGTGGCCAAGCTTGGACAGGGCTGGAGAAATTAAGTAATGAGCAAGTGTGGTTATGTGACCATAATTGGTAAAACTAATGTTGGTAAGTCGACCTTTTTAAATAAATTTTTAGGAAAAAAAGTTTCAATTACTGCAAATAAGTCACAAACGACTAGATCAAATATTTATGCTATTAAAAGCCTGAAAACTACACAGATAATATTTATAGATACCCCAGGCATTCATAAAAAAAGCGAAAAAACTATCAATAAAGTTCTTAGAAAAAAACCTGCTGAAGTCATTCATGATGTAGACGTAATTCTTTTCATGGTTTCTGGCACTAAATTTGATGAAATCGATAAAGAAAGCCTTAAACTTGCAAACGAATCACAAGCAAAAAAAATTCTTGTGATCAATAAAATTGATCTTGTAAAAAATAAACAAGATCTTTTTTCTTTCGTAGAAAATACTTTCAATAAAGAAGATTTTTATTCGATTGTACCTATTTCTGCGAAAGATAATGATGGTATAGATATTGTCCAAAAGGAGCTTGAAGAAGCTCTGCCCAAGAATGAATTTTTTTATCCTAAAGAAATAGAATTTCAGAGTAATACGTTTGAAATAAGCGAGATTATTAGGGAAAAGATTATTCGTTTGTTAGGAGACGAGCTTCCTTATGAGACAGCTGTTGTAATTGAGCTATTAAATGAAAAAAAAGATACATTCGAGATTGACGCAAATATCTATGTATCAAAACAAAGCCAAAAAAGCATTGTTATTGGAAAAAATGGAGAGAAAATAAAATCTATTGGTACAACAGCAAGAATCGATCTTGAAAAAAAATTGAACAAAAAAGTATTTCTTAAATTATGGTGCAAAGTTCAAAAAAATTGGGTAAATAACCCAATCAGTCTAGAAAGCTTTGGTATTAAAAATTAATGATTACTAATTTGCAAAAAGCATATGTAATACATTCAAGACCTTATAAAGAAACAAGCCTAATTGTTACATTTCTTACAAAAGATAAAGGCAAGATTACTGCAGTTGCGAAGGGAGCAAAACGAAGAAACTCTCGTCTTTCTGGTAATCTGGAGCCATTCCAATGTTTGAATATTGATTACCGCGGAAAATCTGATTTGAAGTCGCTCATACTTGCTGAACCTTGTGAAGTTTTTGAAGATTTCTTTGGAAGTGAAAACCTTTACTCAGCTTTCTATGTAAACGAATTAATTAATTATCTTACTGCTCAAGCAGACGAATCTATTGAAATATTTGATTTGTATAAAAAGTGCATTTCAAACCTTAAAAAGAAAAATACTGTTGAGGAGATTTTAAGAGATTTTGAATTAAAAATTTTGAGTGAGCTGGGTTATGAAATAAATTTTCTAAGTGAGTATGGTAGTAATGAGCCAATAACTGAAGGTCTGAGTTACAAATACGCTCCACAGTCAGGATTTATTAAAAGTGCGAAAGGATATGATGGTAATATATTAAAAGAGATAATCAAAAGAAAATTCTCAAAAAATTCTCTAAAAGCGTGTAAGGAAATAAACAGAGCTACAATAGATTATTATTTTGAGGAACTTAACATTAAAAGCAGGATATTTTTTAAATGATTTTAGGCATTGGAACTGATTTAGTAAACAATATTAGGGTAAAAAAGCTTTTTGAAAAATACGGAGATAGATTTGTAAACAAAATACTCTCAGCTAATGAAAAATCTCAGTTTTTTAATTTAAAAAGTTCGCAAAAATTAAATTTCTTGTGTTCATCGTTTGCTGCTAAGGAAGCATTAGTCAAAGCCTTTGGCACCGGTTTTCGTGGTATTTACCCATCCGATATCTCCATGCAAAAAGATGAGCTTGGCAAGCCAGAATTAATCAACCATAAATTAGAAAACATTAAACATCATCTATCAATCACTAATACTGATAGTTATACTTTGTCATTTATAGTTTTAGAAAAATGAACTTAATACTTTTAGGTATGCCAGGCGCGGGTAAAGGAACCCAAGCAGAATTTATTCAAAAGGACTTTGGGCTCGCAAATATTTCGACCGGCGCAATGATGAGAGAGGTAAGCAGGTCTAAGAGTGAGCTTGCAACAAAAGTTCAATTGTATCTCTCATCAGGAACTCTTGTTCCCAATGAAATAATCGTAGAAATGCTTGTTGAAAGAATACAACAAGATGACTGTTTAGATGGTTTTTTATTAGATGGATTCCCTAGAAACCTTGATCAAGGAAAGGCTTTAGATAATGCCAATATTTCTATAGATTTGGTCTTGTATTTAAGTATCAAAGAGGAGGAAATTATTTCAAGAATGTCTGGGAGAAGAGTTCATTTAGCATCTGGTAGGTCCTATCACATAATGCATAATCCTCCTAAAAAAGAGGGTTTTGATGATATTACTGGCGAAGCATTAATACATAGAGAAGACGATAATCCTAAAGTAATTAAAAAGAGATTGTCGGTTTATTACAATGAAACAGAGCCATTACTTGAATTTTACAAAAACAAAAATTTAAAATTTATTGAAATAGATGCATCTAAATCAGTTGATGTAGTAACCGATTCAATTCGCCAAAGCATTTCAAGTTGAACAGCATTGTCGTAGATTTCACTTCAGACAGGCATTTTATTGCTTTGAATTATGCTCAAAAGAGATATTTTTTTGACTTTAAAGAAGAATCTTTGAAGAAAAGAAATGATTGGGAATACAAGATCTCGACGTTAAAAGAAAATATCCCTGAATTTACATTTAATAAAATTGAAAAAATGGCCTACGCCGCAGGGCCTGGATCGTATACAGGCGCCAGATTAGCCTTCACATTCTTAGACACTTTGAGCTTAATTCTTAAAAAAAAATTTTTTGCATTTTCAAATTTAACAGCATTGCAACATAAGTTCCCTGACAGGATAGCAATTATCAAAGGCAGCAAGAACGATTTTTTTTATAGATACGAAGAGTGTGATCATTATTGTGAAAGCTTAGATCAAATTCCAAAAGGCAAAGCTTACGTAGTCTTAGAAAATGATCAACTATGCCTAGAAAACATGGTTGAGTTGAAATTCGAAGAGATTTCTAAAAATATTCTTGATTTAGTTTTAAAACCAGAAAACAAAGCGCTTTCCTCAAATTATCCGAATTACATAAAAGAATTAAACTACGTAAAAAGTAGGTGATGGAACTATCTATAGTACAGATAATAGTACTGAGTATCATACAAGCTATAACTGAATTTTTACCTATATCAAGTTCTGCACACCTTTTGCTACCAAGCAAAGTGCTTGGATGGCCAGATCAAGGTATTATCTTTGATATAACAGTGCATTTTGCAACCCTGATGGCTGTTCTTACTTATTTTAGGGATGAATTTTTAAGATTAAGCTTCTATGTCTCTAGAACATTTAAGTTTTTGGTCATTAGCACCTTACCAATTGTCTTGATAGCATTATTTATGCCTGGTATGGGCGATTATAGGTGGTCTTTAACAACAATAGCCTATGCAAACATCTTTTTTGCTTTTTTGCTCTATATATCTGAAAAGACTAGTCAACAGAAGTACTTAAATTCAGATATGACAGCAAAAGATGCAATTGTAATCGGTTTATTCCAAACATTTAGTTTGATATCGGGTGCATCTAGGTCTGGAACCGCTATTACTGGTTCATTATTTTTGGGTTTCAAAAAATCTGAAGCTGCAAAATACTCTCTAATGTTATCTATACCAACTATACTCGGAGCTCTTATTTTTGGGTTTATAGAAATCAACACTTTAAAAGAAGATATAAACATTTTAACTACTTTTATAGCATTTTTAACTACATATATAGTATCTTATTTATCAATATCCTTGTTTCTTGGCCTTGTAAAAAAGCTTGGTTACATGCCATTTATTGTTTATAGATTGTTTTTAGGAATATTATTATTATGGCTGATATAGAAGGAATAAAAGTCTTAAATCTTAACTTGAAAGAAAGAGCTAAAGAGCTATCAAAAAAATATAATGTTCCACTGTTAACCTCTGAATCTCCAGAAACATTTATATCTATTGATGATCGGACAATTCTGCATTCTGGAAACAACAAATTAGAAAATTCGTTTAGTGAAGGCAAATTTTATGCGAGGATCTCACAGTATCAGAGTGAAAGCCTTTTAAAAAAAGCAATTGGTTGGCAATCAACAGCACAGAAGCATATTTTAGATACTACAGGAGGCTTAGGGCATGATGCCTTTATTCTTACAATGCTTGGACAAAAAATTACTGTATTAGAAAAGAATAAAGGGTTATGTGTTTTGATTGAAGAGGCATTAAGTAATTTACCTAATTTGCCATATTTCAATGATGTTAGAAACAATATGTCAGTTATAAATTCGGATAGTCGTGCTTTTTTACAATCCGTAGAAAACTATGATGTTGTTTACGTTGATCCAATGTTTAACTCAAAGAAAAAATTAAAAAGAACAAAACAAATGGAATTTCTAGATAATTATCTTGGAGAATATGATGATCCCTCAGTTGAGTTTTATGAATCAAATTTTAAAAGATTAGTTATTAAGAAAGAATTGAAAGCAGCACCTAGTATAAAAGATTACTCTGCTATATCATTTAAGGGTTCATCAGTGAGATATGATGTATATTTGAAGGGAAAAAATGAATTTTAGTCAAGCAGTAAGGTCAGCACTAATAGATAATTATTCTACTTTTAAGGGCAGGGCATGCAGAGCAGAGTGGTGGTATTTTGTGTTATTTACAGTAATTTTTTCAATATTAGTAAGTGCCATAGTGGCATTCACAACTTTTGGAAGTGTAGATTGGGAATACGCAGCAACATTGAATGAAAACCAGGTGACCGAATTTATACTGGATAGCAACTTTGGATTGGGAACACGAATATCATCTGTAGCATTATCTCTAATATTCTTTTTACCGTTAATGGCTGTTACTATTAGAAGGTTACAAGACCTTGATGCTAGCTATTATTGGGCTGTGCCATTCTTTATGATTAATATTATGGGCATATGGCTTCAAATTTTTCCATCTGTTGAGCCTACAGCTGTCAGGCTTAGTGCAGCTGGAAACTTAATCTCAATAATTTATTGTTTAGCTTTTCTAAGAAAGGGTGGTTACGAGGATAACAGGTTTGGATCTAACCCTTTAGAAGAGGATACTGAGGAAGATACATATTAATTCTACTCTTCAATAACTACAGCTGTACCATATGCAACGACTTCTGAGGCCCCTTGGGCTATTGTGCTGCTTTCAATTCTGAAGCAAATAATTGCATTTCCTCCTTGTTTTTCAGCATCAGCAATCATCCGTTCAACAGCTTGATCTCTAGTTTGTTGAAGGAGTCTTGAGTATTCTTCAATTTCTCCTCCAAGGACGTTTTTGAAGCTTGCAAATATATCAGCTACCGCATGCCGAGCTCTTGCTGAGCTCCCTTTAACGTAACCAATGGTACTCAAAATATTTTTTCCAGGTATATTTTCTGAAGTTGTAACCAACATAATTAAATTTTAGCAGATTTTTAATTAATTTTTATGCTTCACAATAAGTATTAAAAGATTTAAAATGCATCCTTCATGGCTGTACAAAAAAGTAAAAAAACAAGAAGCAGAGTTGGAATGAGACGTTCTCATGATGCGCTGAGTTCAAATTCTTTGTCTACAGACCCTGTTTCTGGTGAAAGACATTTAAGGCATAATATGTCTGCTGACGGTTTCTATAAGGGTAGATTAGTTAAAGATCTCAAAAAGAAACCAGAAGAACAAGAAGAAGTCCAAGAATAAATTTTCATGGCTTTCTCGTTCTTATTTCCCGGTCAAGGGTCTCAGTATACTGGAATGTTCAAAGAGCATTTTGAGGAATTTGAGGAATTTCAAGATAATTTATCAATAGCTGAAGATTTTTATAAAGAAGATTTAAAAAATATCATTTTTCAAGAAGACTCTAGGCTCAACGATACTTACTATACACAACCTCTATTGATGATAATGAGCTATTCGCTCTTCCAAGTGTGGAAAAACCACAAGTGTCCATCTCCAAAAGTTGCTGCAGGCCATAGTTTAGGTGAAGTTTCAGCTTTTCTTTGTGCTGGGGGTTTTAACTTAAAAAATGCCCTTAGATTTATTAAATTTAGAGCAACATTCATGATTGAAAGTAAAGGCGATACAAAAACCAAGATGTCCGCAGTTTTAGGCCTAGACGGAGAGAGTTTAAAAAAAATACTTTCAGATAAAAAAGCAAAATTTTTGGAGGCAGTGAATATGAATTCTCCGTTACAAACAGTAATTGCTGGTAACACAGATGAAATAGAATCGATAAAAAGTGAACTCAAAGAAAAAGGTGCAAAAAAAGTAATAGACCTCTCGGTATCAGTACCATCTCATTCTAGCCTTATGAGGATAGCTACCACAAAACTAAAGTTGGTACTTGATGAAATGAGGCTTGAAATGCCAGATTTTCCAATAATTCAGAACTTGGATGCAAAAATCCCCATTACCGCAAAAGAAATTTGTGTAAATCTTGCTGAGCAAATATCAAATCCAGTACAGTGGGCATCTTCTATGAATAGGTTAAAGAAATATGGTCTCGAAGAGCATTATGAGATTGGACCTAATAAAGTTCTTTCTAGTCTTGCTAAACAAAACAGAATAAAAGGATCATTTTCATCTTTCGATAATATTGATACATTTAAAGAACTATTGAGTAAATATGGAAAATAAAAAAGTAATTGTTACAGGCGGCAATAGAGGAATAGGTAAAGGGATTGTTCAATCCCTGTTAGAGAAAAGGTATTTGGTGCTGGCCACATCAAGGGATCCTAATAAATTTGATTATTCACATGCAAATTTAAAATTAGCTAATTTAGACGTATGTGACCAAAGTTCAATTGATAATTTTCAAAAAATAGCAAATGAATTTGATCCCGATATTTTAATAAATAATGCCGGAGCTACAAGAGATAAGCTTTTTCTCAGAATGACTACAGCTGATTGGGACGAAGTTATAAATACAAATCTCAATAGTGTTTTTAAAATAACCAAATTAGTTGTTAAGGGTATGTTAAAAAAGAAGTGGGGACGAATAATTAACATAAGTTCAATTTCTGGTTTAATGGGTAATCCAGGACAAACAAATTATTCTGCTTCAAAAGCAGGTGTTGATGCCTTTACAAGATCGCTTGCAAAAGAGTTGGGTTCAAGAAATATTACTGTAAATTCAATTGCACCAGGATTCATTCAGACTGATATGACTGATAATTTGATTGATGAAGAATTAATAAAAAAAATACCTTTGAAAAGAGTGGGTAAAGTTGAAGATGTTGCTTCCCTAGTAAACTTTCTAGCTACAGAAGAGTCTAATTATATTACAGGACAAACATTAGTAGTTGATGGCGGGCTATTTATGAAGTAATGTATGTTTTACAAATTTACTAAGGAGTAATAATGAGCGAAGTTCTAGATAAAGTTGTTGAGATTGTTTGTAACCAGTTAGAGATTAGTAAAGATGATGTTAAGCCTGACTCATCTCTAGTTGAAGATCTTGGAGCAGATTCTCTTGATACAGTAGAATTAGTTATGGCATTCGAAGAAGAATTTGGCCTTGAAATTCCTGATGATGAGGCTGAAAATATCACAACTATCAATAGTGCCGTTGATTGGATCGAAAAGAATAGCTAAGAAAACTTTTTTTCTTATCCTGATTTTAAGCTTTGCATTTATTTCTTTAAAGCTTCAGCTATCACTGATGCAAAAAATACCTGTACAGGCTGGAAACCAAAGCTTTGTTGTTAAAAAAGGAGATAGCCTTTATGGAATTCTCTCAACACTGGAAAAAAAATATAATCTATCAAATACATGGTGGATTAAGATCAAATATATTTTTAAAGAAGATCCAATAATAAAAGCTGGTAGGTACAATATTTTTCCAGATACTTCTATTTCTGACTTAATTGACCGCTTTGAGAAAGGCGATGTTCAGCTATTTAAACTCACAATTATAGAAGGTAGTGTTGCAAAAAATAACTTGATCAATTTAGAGAAAATTATTGAAGACCAAAAACTCAATTTTGAGGTACCCAAAACCGTTAGAGATATATTTTCTGCTGAGGCATTGCTAATGCCTGATACGTATTTTTTCAGTGATAAACAGGATTTAATAAAGGTTTTAAAGAACTCAAAAACATATTTAGATAAATATCTTGAGGACTCATGGAGCCAAAAACCAAAAGATAATCCATTACAATCACCTCATGAAGCTTTGGTTCTTGCGTCTATAATTGAGAGAGAAGCTTTGTTGTCCTCAGAACAAGAAAAAATAGCCTCTGTATTTCTGTCTAGGCTAAAAATTAATATGAGACTTCAAGCTGATCCAACCTCATCATACGGTTTTTACGGCGATTACGGAAAAAAAATTGGTAGAGCGGTTTTAGATGATAAAAACCTATATAACACTTATCAAAATAAAGGATTGCCTCCGGGCCCAATTTGCTATCCATCAAAAGGGGCAATTGATGCAGCTATAAAATCTTCTCCTGGAAATTTTTATTATTTTGTTGCAAAAGGAGATGGTTCACATATATTTTCAGAAACATATGATGAACACAATAAAGCTGTCAAAAAATACATTTACAGTAAATAATATATATTGTGTTTATATCATTTGAAGGCATTGAGGGATCTGGAAAATCCACACAAATAGAGTTGCTAGAATCTTCTTTAAGAGATTTAGGACATCATGTAAAAAAACTCCGAGAACCTGGGACTACTTTACTTGGCGAGAGAATAAGAGAAATATTTCTAGAAGAAACTGACGAGATCATTGATCCAATCACGGAGGCATTTCTACTCTATGCATCCCGAAAACACTTAGATCAAAATATGCTTAGAAAAAACTTGGACAAAGGTTGTATTGTAATTGCTGATAGATACGCTGACGCAACTTTAGCCTACCAGTGCTATGGGAAAGGATTGAATATAGATTTCATTGATTACATACACAAAGAATCAAAGCTCTTAACTCCAGACTTAACATTTTATATGGATATTTCTGCAAAAAAGTCTAAAGAAAGAATATCGGGAAGAGAGATGGATAGGATGGAGGTTGAACCATTGGAATTTTTCGAAAAAGTAAGAGAGGGATACTTGGAAATAGCTGAAAAAAGTCCAGACAGAGTGGTATGTCTTGATGCTAATAAAGGTATTGAGGAATTAGAATCTGAAATATTCAATAAAACTATAGAAAAGTTAAATGCTGCCTTGGAATAAGAAATTTCTAGAACACCTTGGAAATATCAAACCAAAAACTATTTTATGTGGTTCAGATGGGCAAGATATAAAAGAAGTTTCTCGACGAATTGTAAAGGACTTTATTTCTAAGATTGATAAAAAAGATTTCAGCAATGTAGAATTAGAAAATATTGCATCCCATAATTTCTATTTCTTAAAAAAGGACCCTGAAAAAAATAATATACCTATTGCTGAGTTACGAGGGCCAAAAGATTTTTTAACTTTGAGTTCATCAGGTAAGAAATTACTTTTTATTCAGGGAGGGGAGGATATTAGAATTGATGGCTACAATTCATTATTAAAAGTTGCAGAAGATTCTGGAGATGAAACTTTTATAATCATCGCAACAAATCGTCTATCTTCTATACCTTCCACTATTATAAGTAGATTCCAGATATCAAGAATCCCTAAGCCATCTACTGAAGAAGTAAAAGATTTCCTGTATGAAAGTGATAAAAGCCTATCTTCATTTGCAATTGGCTTCTTATCTGAAAATCCCAAAGAGCTTGAATTATCTTTGACAGATATTGTAAAAAAAATGGAGAAATATGACACATTCTTGAATAAAAAAGAGGTTCAATCTAAAGACAGAGAGGAAATTTCCGGTTTTACCGATTACTTGATTTATTTACAGAAATTGAATATCACCTCAAAAACAAAAGTTTCTCTGAAGAATTTAAGTGAATTAATGGATGTAAAGAAATCGATACACCTCCCCAACAATTTAAGTTTAGATGTTATTAAATTAAGAATTAATTCTTGTTTGTGACTGGTTTAGGAAAAAAATTATTTTTTTGCTCAAAGGAGTAAGCAAGATTTATTAAATTTACCTCATCCCATGCTGTGCCCATAAATGAAAGACCGGTAGGAAAGCCATCAACAAAAGCTAAAGGTATTGTAATATGTGGGTAACCTGAAATAGCAGATAGTGCACCATTACCCCAGCCATTTTCAAAATTATCACCATTTTGGTAATCAATTTTCCATGCAGTATTTCTTGTTAGACCAACAATAGCGTCTAATTCATTTTCTTTCAAAATTGCATCAAGATATTCTCTTGAAAAATCTACAATCTTTAGAGATTCCTGATAAATGTCATCAGTATATTTGCCTTCAATTTTTTTTCCAGGACCTGCAGCAATACTAGTTAAAAAATACTCTTGTCCATAAAAACTCATAGTTTCTTCTCTATTATCAATGTTAAAGTCAACAATTGATTGCATATCTCTCATAGAAGACTTTGATTTTTTTAAATAGTCATTTAGCCCAATATAGAATTCATATTCCAAGATAAAAAGAGCAGAGGACCAGAAGTTATTTGGTAAAGGTTCAAGGGTTATTGGAACAATTTCTGCGCCTGAACTCAAAAAAATCTCTTCCGCTTTTTTTATAAGTGAAAATGTTATTTTTAAGTCTCCCTCATTAGGAACTATCAAGCCGATTCGTTTTTCTTTGAGGTAGTTGTTATTTAAATTTACCAATCCAGAAAAATCAAAATCAGAAGGTATATTGCTTGTAGCTTTATCCTTTGGATCTTTGCCTGAAATAGTTTTAAGAACAACGGCTGCATCAAAGACGTTTCTAGCCATTGGACCGGCTGTATCTTGAGTAGAAGAAATAGGTATAATTCCATGCCTACTCACTAAGCCCACTGTTGGTTTTATGCCTACAACTCCATTAATGGAAGCAGGACAAGTTATTGAGCCATTTGTTTCAGTTCCAATTGAAACAGGTACTAAGCCAAGTGCTACAGCAGCAGCGCTTCCCGAACTTGAACCACAAGGATTATATTCTGGATTGTAAGGGTTTCTTGTTTGTCCACCATAGCTCGACCAACCACTAACAGAATTCCTACCTCGAAAGTTTGCCCATTCTGAAAGGTTTGCTTTACCTAAAACTAAAAATCCAGATTTTCTTAATTGTTTCACTAGGTGAGCATCTCTTCGAGGAAAATTGTCGGTCATTGAAAGTGAGCCAGCAGTGTTTGCTAATCCTATGGAATCTATGTTGTCTTTAATGATAATCGGCACACCTTGCCACTCTTTATTTCTACTGTATATGTATGATTTATAGATTTCCTCAGCCCCATAGAGTGAATTAATAGAGTTTATATCACTGTCTAGATAATTAATTTCTTCTATATATTTCTCAATGAAAGCTTTTTTGTTTTCGCTCAAAGCTAATGACCCCTTAAATTCTTTAAAAGAGTGGTATTGCAATGATTCAGAATTACAAAAAAATACAGAAAATAATAAAAAAAAGATGGCTTTATTATTCATAAAACCATCTTAAAGAATTTTTGTTATTTGATTAAGTTTAAGCGAGAAAAAAAACTAATAATTTATAGGGGTAAACTAAATGAGAGTATAAAAGTTTTTTCCCTCGCTCACACTCAATTAAAATTCTGGGTATGCTTCTATACCAATTTCCTCTGCATCCAATCCTTTCTTCTGAATTGCTTCAGATGCAGTTACTGGAGCTAAGAAATTTAGCAAGAATAAAAATACATAAGTTAATACAAATCCCCAAGCAGCTATGGAAATAACACCTGCAGCTTGTCCCATGAAAGTTGCACCTTCATTGGTAAGAGGAACAACCATCACACCAAATACACCAGCTGTACCATGGGCTGAGATAGCTCCAACTGGATCATCAACTTTAAAGAATTGCTCAAATGCCACTAGAGAACCATAACAAAGTAACCCTCCTGCAGCGCCGATCATAGTTGCTTCAAGCACTGTGGGAGTATCAGGCCCGGCCGTAATTGACACTAAACCTCCAATTGCCCCATTCAATGCATAAATTAGATTAGTTTTCTTAAAGAAAATTCTAGCTACAAGCAAACAAGCGATAACTCCACCAGCTGCCGCAGCATTTGTATTCATTACAACATGCGAGAAACCATGAGCTGCCTCTGCTGTATGGGTTGATAGCCACGATCCTCCATTAAATCCAAACCATCCTAACCATAAAATGAAGGTGCCTAAAGCGGCAACAGGCATATTTGAACCATAGAGTTTTTTCGTTTCGGCTTTTGGAAAGATACCAGCCAATTTACCTGTCACTTTTCCATATTTACCTAATCGAGGCCCTATAAAAATTGCTGCTGCTAGTGCACATGCTCCACCTAATAAATGAACTGTTCCAGAACCTGCAAAATCTACATAGCCAAAACCTCCGTCTTCGACTGCTGTTTTGAGAAATCCACCACCCCAATTCCAGTAACCTTGCACAGGATAGACAATGGCAGCTACAAAAGCTGCAAGGGCAAAAAATGGCCATTGATTCATTCTTTCAGCGACTGCACCAGAGATTATTGAAACTGCAGTAGCAACAAAAACTACTTGGAAGAAGAAGTCAGAAGCTCCGGCAGCATAAACTGCACCATCTACATACTCAACTTCAGTAGAGCCCGGTTCTGTATTCATAAAATCAAAAGTAAAATCGGGAAACACACCATCTCCAGACGATGCGTACAAAGCTGAATATCCACAAATCATGAACATGGTACAGGCAATTGAATAAAGGCCTATATTTTTTGTGACTATTTCAGCTGTATTTTTCTTTCTTACTAGTCCTGCTTCAAGCATGGTAAATCCAGCAGCCATCCACATGACTAGAGCACCCATAACAACGAAATAAAAGGTATTTAAACCAAATGCTAACTCATCCATAAAATTCCTCCTCGGCCCTTAGAATGAGGCACCAATTGAAAAGACAACACCATCTTCATCTTCCATGCCAGAACCTTCTTCAGCTGAAAAATCGGTATATCCAATTGAAGCGTCATAACCAAATAATGGAAAAGCATAGGCAACTAAGAAATTAGTACCATACGAATTGTAATCACCATATGACACAGTTACATAATCATCAGAATAGAAAGCTTCCATGTAATCAGCACCACCTTCTAGTGGCTCATAATATGAGAAACCCATTCCTTGATAAGAAGCTGAGAAATAAAATTCTTCAAAATCACCTGTTGTACCTGGATAGGCATAATCAATATACCCAACGTCGTAATCAATACCTTCTGAAGTTGTACCTGAGTAACCTGCATATGTATCCAATTCAAGTCCAGCACCACCAAAAGCAACGTTAGAACCCCATGTTCCTGCATAAAATCCAGATTCATGTGAGTAATCAAAACCACCACTGTATCCAGGGTCGTCCATAGTCTGAGTCATTCCTCGCCAAACGTAGTTGGACGAAAAGGTAAAGTTTGCAGATAAATCAGCAAACATTGGTAAAGTTAGAAACATGACAAAAGTCATTATTCCCTTTTTCATAAACATCTCCTTAAAATGCGAAATATAATAAATAAAGGGTCAAACCTTTCATAGAAAATTAAGCGCGTTCCTTCGGCTGTTGCCTACTTCCGTCCGTATTGGATGAACGATTCCGCTCCTTTTTCACCATGGAGATGGTTTAACTTTTAACCCATGTTTTATGGGCTCCTTTTTCCCCATGGAGTATGGGTTATAAACACAATTTATAAATTAACATTATCCAAATTAATACCCTATAATAAAAAAGTCAACAGATAAAAACGAATAAGTAAAACTTAATACAAAATGAAGGGTAAATTTAAGATAAATGATCACGATGCTTGCGGTACAGGTACAATATTTAGTAAAAATAATACAAACAGCCATTCAATAATATCCAGAGCTCTTCTTTCTTTGAAGAATATGAAGCATAGAGGCGCATTAAGTTACGATGGAATGACCCCTGATGGGTGCGGAATTCTTATAGATTTAGACCGTAATTTTTATCAAAAAAAATTGCTTGAGGAGCAGAATCATATTCTTCCAAATAAATTTGCTATTGCAGTTTTAATGGTTCAAGGAGGTTTTGATCATGTTGCAGTGATATCTAAGATCTGTTCAAAGTTTGACTTAAAAATCGATGCGGAGAGAAATCTAACTGTTAACAAGAAAATTTTGGGAGAACTTGCTCAAAAATCTTGTCCTCGTTTTATTCAATTATTCATTTCACCAAAGAAAAATAATACAACTGATGACCTTCAGCCAGTATATTTTAAAATTAAAAAGTATCTTGATAATAATTTTTGTGCTGAAAAAGAACTCTATTGTGCTAGTTTTTCAGAAACTTCCATTGTTTATAAAGGTCTAATTCATCCAGATTATTTCGCTGAATTTTATACAGATCTAGCAGATACAGCTCATTCCTCAGCATCTGCTACATTTCATGTGAGGTTTTCGACAAACACATCACCTAAGTGGCATTTAGCTCAACCATACAGGTTGATAGCACATAATGGTGAAATTAATACTATAAGTGGCAACAGAAATTGGGCTACTGCAAGAGTTGAGAATTTTGAATCAAAGAAACTTGGAGACTTAAAAGAATATTATCCGTTAATTAATCAAGAGGGTTCTGACTCATCATCTTTAGACAATATACTGGAATTATTCACTTTGGGTGGGGTAAATATTGGCAGAGCTGCAAGAATGCTCATACCACCATCGTGGCAAAATACAGATCTTATTGATCCTGATGAGAAAGCTTTTCATGAATATAATTCAATGCATATGGAAGCTTGGGATGGCCCAGCTCTTATCTGTTTTCAAACTAATGAATTTATTTCCTGTTTCCTAGATAGAAACGGCCTGAGGCCAGCAAGGATTGAGTATTTTGACGATGATTCAGTTTGTGTTTCATCCGAGGTTGGATCAAACCAAATTAAAAATCTTAAACGGGTTGGCACTGGAAGATTAGGGCCTGGCGGCCTAATACTCTTTGATAGAAATTCGAAAGAATTATTAATGGATGATCAAGTTGATAAAAAACTCTCTCTTTCTAAACCATACAGAAAATGGTTAAAAGAAAATGCCAAACATCTTGAAGCTAAATTACATGAATATAGCGGTCCAGAAATGCGGGAAATTTCAGAAAGATATTATCAACAGTCTTGTAAATCTTTTTTGTTAAATAATGAAGAAATACAAATGCTCAAAACTTATGCAATTGAGAGTAATGAGCCAACTGGATCAATGGGAGATGACACACCAATATCACCTATTAGCGAAAAAATCAGATCAATTTATGACAATTGTAGACAGAAATTTGCTCAAGTTACCAACCCTCCAATAGATTCTTTGCGAGAAAAATCAGTAATGTCATTAGAAACTTGTTTGGGTCCTGAGCTAAATATATTTGAGGAAACTGCTCAACATGCTAATCGTATAGTCGTCAATTCTCCTATTCTTTCTCATAAAAAATTTAATCTTTTGCTTAAAAATAAAAAATTTCCGTGCAAACGATTTTCCTTGGAATATGCTGAATCAGAAGGTCTGCGAACAGCTATTGAAAGGCTACTAGACGATGTTATAAAAATAGTTAAAGTTGGAACAAATCTCGTGATTTTAGATGAAAAACAATCGAGTCTTAAAATTCCTGTTATACCAGCTCTGTTAATTACCTCTGCACTCCATAATAGGCTTATTGCAGAGAATTTAAGAACAAAATGCAACGTTATTGTGAATACAGCATCTGCAAGGGACAATCATCAAATTGCTTGCCTTATTGCATTTGGCGCAACCTGCGTGCACCCTTGGCTCGGTTTACAAACTATTTTAAAAATAGCGCATAAGAATCATTCAGACATGAGTTCAAATGATTTGTGTGTTTCATACAGAAAATGTCTGAACAAAGGTCTCTTAAAAATTATGTCAAAAATGGGAATATCAAATGTATCTAGCTATAGGGGTTCCGGATTATTTGAAGTAATTGGTTTTTCTGATGAAGTGAATAAGCTATGTTTTCCAAAAAATGAATCTCTTATAAAAGGAGACTCATTTAATGACATACATAAAAACATTATCCATACAATATCTTCTGATGTAAATGATGCAAAATTAGCAAAAGGATTGCATAAATATAAACACGGCGGTGAAGATCATGCTTTCAACCCTGATGTAGTTATGAACCTTCAAAACTCACTAAAAAAAGACTCTTACGAAGGATTTAAAAAGTACTCTGCGCATGTAGATTCTAGAAGAAATTTAGCAATAAGAGACTATTTTGAACTAGTACCTAATAAGAAATCTATACATATCGAAGAGGTTGAACCTGTTAAAGCTATTTTAGCTAGGTTTGATTCAGCTGGCATGAGTTTAGGTTCAATGTCGCCTCACGCTCATGAAACATTAGCTGCTGCAATGAACGGACTAGGATGCAGATCAAATTCAGGCGAGGGGGGTGAGGATCCCAAAAGATACGGAACTCAACTTGAATCGAAAATTAAACAAATTGCATCAGGCAGATTTGGAGTAACACCACATTACCTCAGAAATGCCGAAGTATTACAGATTAAGATTGCTCAAGGAGCTAAACCAGGTGAAGGTGGCCAGCTACCAGGTTCCAAAGTCGATTCTTATATTGCTCAACTGAGATATTCTAAACCAGGTGTAACGTTAATTTCACCACCACCTCATCACGATATTTACTCTATAGAAGATCTTGCTCAACTTATTTATGACTTAAAACAAGTAAATCCTGAAGCAATGGTTTCAGTCAAACTTGTTTCAGAACCAGGTGTGGGTATTGTTGCTGCTGGAGTAGTAAAAGCAAACGCAGATTTCATCACTATTTCTGGTCACGACGGTGGTACTGGAGCAAGCCCAATATCTTCAATAAGGCACGCTGGTTCTCCGTGGGAAACTGGCATGTTTGAAACGCAAAACACATTGCTACAAAGCAATCTAAGATCAAATGTAAGGCTTCAAACGGATGGAGGCCTAAAGACAGCTCAAGATGTTGTGAAAGCAGCTATATTCGGTGCAGATTCATTTGGATTTGGTACAGCACCAATGATTGCTATGGGATGTAAGTATCTGAGAATTTGTCATTTAAATAATTGTGCAACAGGTGTAGCAACTCAACAATTAAGGATAATTGATGATCATTTTATTGGGGAAGTTGAGAAAGTACAAAAATTCTTTGAATACACCGCTACAGAAGTAAGAGAAATACTTGCATTTTTAGGGTTTAAAACATTAGATGAAATTATAGGCAATACGGCTTTATTGAAATTAAAAAGTGATTCGAGAAAGGAGTCACTTAAGTTAGGATTTGATCGATTATTGGAGCGTTACAGGCCTAATAAAAAACAATCTAATTTAGTCAACAAGAATTTAATAAATAATTCTTTAAGTGACGAGTCATTATCAAACACACTTTCTAAGAAATTTAAAAAGAATATTGCTAAAGGCAAAGGCGGATCATTCAATTTTGACATCAAGAATACTCATAGATCTATTGGTGCAAGATTGGCTGGAGATATTGCTGAAAAATACGGTAGAGAAGGTTTCCCTGAAAAACTTATTCTTAATTTTAGAGGTAATGCTGGGCAAAGTTTTGGCTGCTGGAATTCCAAGGGGGTTGATTTGAGATTGGTTGGTTTAGCCAATGATTATGTTGGCAAAGGAATGAATGGCGGAAAGATTGTAATAACAAAAGATAAATATCTAAAAGAAGACAGATCAGTGCTTGCGGGCAATACATGTTTGTTTGGAGCAACAGGTGGAGAATTCTATGCATCTGGCATTTTAGGGGAGAGATTTGCTGTAAGAAATTCCGGAGCTAAAGCAATCATAGAGGGCGCTGGAGACCATTGTTGCGAATATATGACAGGTGGGGAAGTAATTGTTTTAGGTCATGTTGGAAATAATTTTGGTGCGGGCATGACAGGCGGTTTTGCATACGTATTTGATGAAGACAGAAGTTTTGTTGATAAATGCAATAAAGATTTGGTGTCTTTCAACAGAATAACCTCACAAGAAATGGAGGCACATCGGTCATACCTTAAAGATCGTATTGTACATTTCATAAAAGAAACAAGTAGTGAGATTGGTAAAAAGATATTAGAGGACTTTGAGAAGTATCAAAGCTTATTTTGGATAGTAACGCCGTACGCTGAAAATTTAACAAAGATTATTCAGAAAACTCGTGAGGATGCAGCATAATGTCAACTAATTTTGAATTCATTGATATTAAGAGAATAGAACCTGAAACTAAACCAATTAGTGCACGAAAAGTTGATTTTGGAGAAATATATGAGACTCAAAATATTGATTCAGTCAAAGAACAATCAAGTAGATGTTTAGACTGCGGCAATCCTTATTGTGAATGGAAGTGCCCGCTTCACAATTACATACCTGATTGGCTAAAGCTAGCGCAAGAAGGTTCAATTCAAGAGGCGGCCGATTTATGTCATGAAACAAATTCTTTTCCAGAAATATGTGGGCGAATCTGCCCACAAGAGAAGCTTTGTGAAGGTGCATGTACTCTTAATACAGGCTACGAGGCTGTCACTATTGGTCAGATTGAGAAATATATTACCGATAAAGCTTTAGCTGATGGATGGAAACCAAAGAAGTACGTGGAAAATTTTTCTACTAAAACTGTTTCAATAATCGGAGCTGGGCCTGCAGGCCTTGCATGCGCAGAAAATCTCATCAGAAGGGGAGTTAAATGTACAGTTTATGATAAATATCCGGAAATAGGAGGACTGTTAACTTATGGTATTCCTGAGTTTAAATTAGAAAAAAACATAGTCCTTAAACGTCGTGAAATTCTTGAAGAACTTGGTGTGAAGTTTGTTCTAAATTATGAAGTTGATGAAAAAAAAATGAATGAAATCGAAAAAAATAGTGACGCTGTTTTTTTAGGGCTTGGAACATATGAGTCAATCAAAGGTGACATTGAGGGTCAGGACAAAGAAGGTGTTGTAGAGGCCTTGCCTTATCTAATTAGAAATACTGAATATTTAATGTCAGAGGATGATGCTGAAAGTATTAATTTCAAAGATAAAAAAGTAGTAGTTTTAGGGGGCGGTGATACAGCTATGGATTGCGTAAGAACCGCTGTACGACAACAAGCAAAAAGTGTTCATTGTGTGTACAGAAGGGATAAAAAAAATATGCCAGGATCAGTAAAAGAAATCAATCATGCTATGGAGGAGGGCGTAAATTTCTTGTTCAATTCTCAACCATTGGAGATAAAAGGCAATGGAAAAGTTAAACAGCTCAAAATAGGTGAGACTAAATTAGGTAAAGCTGATACATCTGGCAGAAGAAAGCCAATTTTAGTAGAAGGTTCTGAGAAATTACTTGAAATTGATAAGCTCGTAATTGCCTTTGGATACCAAGCAGATCCACAAAGTTTTATTGCTGAAAATAATATAAAAGTTTCTGGTAGAGGTCTTATTTCACTAGATAATAAAAATTTTAAATATCAAACATCAAATCCTAAATTTTTTGCGGGTGGAGACATGATAATAGGTTCAAGTTTAGCTGTTCACGCCATAGCACATGGCAGAGATGCAGCAAAAGAAATTATAAAATTCTTACAAATTTAGGTTTGGAGTAGAGGTAGAATTAAACGATTAAGGCACTATTCTTGCTGAAGTTCCCAGTCCTGATCCATACACAACAGCATTAAGCCATAACCTATTGGTACCTAGAGCTGCACCTCTAAAATTTGGTTCACCCGCAAATAAAATCACTTGGCCTCTGCCTATTCTTTCTCGAGTAATATAAGCAGAATTAGCTATTCTCTGGGATGCTTCAGGCCAAACTAGTCCGCTCATTCGCACATTTAAATCTGTTTTAGGTGGCATATCTGACCAATTAATTGACCTATATGTTTCATCATCACTATCAACTAATTCGCCAATTCTCACTGGTGCATCTGAGTTATTTCCTGTCATCAAAACAGGATAATTTGCATATAGAACGGGTAGGGTGCTAATGCTTCCATAAGTTAACCAATGTTCGTCATCTATTCTTCCAGCTACGAAAGATCCGGAAGGCATAAATAACGATTGCCACTCATCTCTTTTTTCGAGTTGAGCTTTGTTATATTTATTTTTACTTCCTTCCCAAGGATATTCCACGTCAAAATCAATTTTGTTGTCATTTGTTTTTTCCATGTCAATTTCAACATTCAAAGCTCCAAGTTCTCTCTGAAGGTCCATATTATACTCTTCGCTTTTATCAAACGTGCTCGATACTTGTCTTACAGAGCCAATGCCATTCTCAAAACTTAAACTCCTAGAGCTAGCATTATGTGCTATTAAAGTACCACCCTGTCTAACCCATTCTTTTAAACCAGCCATTTCAGAATCTGAAAGATTTAAGTAGCCGCTTGGCATAATTATTGTGTTGTAACGACGTAGGTCACCATAATTTAATGACGAACCATTGACCATGCTGTGCCTAATACCAAGGTGATGATCTAGCGACCACCAACTTACACCCACATCGTAAGAACTAAAATCCTGATGACCCATGAGTGCAATTTGAGGGCGCTCTAGTAATTTAAAGTGTTCTCCGCCCCAATCAGGTAATTCCTCAGCTCCAAAACCTGAAGAGATTGATGCAACTGACAAATCTAATTCTGACGCTATTGCACTTACAACAGAGCTTAAATCTTCATAGTCAGGGTTATCCATTTCAATAACAACTACACTACCTCGGGGCAGTGACTGATCTGATAAAAGCGTATCTTTATCAATAATTCTCACTTCAACTCCAAGTTCCATTAATCTTGCAGCAAAAGCAACTGATCGGTCGTCTATGCCATTGACTGCCCACATAAGAGCATCGTCCTGAACATTTACACTTGCTTCAATTGGTTTCCATTTTGTAAGATTTTTTTGAATATTTTCTTGAACAGTTACTGCTTCAAGCCCATACATCATAGTTAAATTAAATGCAGTTGTGTCATACATTATTGAAGAGCTATTCTTCAGTCTTTGTCTTCTTTCCTCTTCAAGCACTGATTCAATAATTTCAGCATCAAACTCTAGAATTGCTGCAATTAATGGGGCTTCTGGCTGAAGGTTAGGAATAATCATACTTCCTGCAGGAATTATATAATTTTCGACTAAATCTCCAGTTTGTTTAACTATAGATTTTGTTTGAATAGGTGCGGAATTAACATAGATTTCAATATCCTGAGCTTTTAGTTTTTCGGCTAAGGTATTCAATCTTCCATTATTTTTCGTTGGCAATATAACAAATGTTTGATTGGCATATTCGCTATTTTTTGACACGTTGTATTTTCTTCCGTCCCAAAAATCTTGATACATTGCCTTAGAGTGTTTTTGAAGCGTTTTAAGATTTGCAATAGTGCTTACAAACTGATGGTGAACTGACTCTTTGTAGGACTGTATAGTTCCTTCAGGTCTTCTTACACCGTCTTCTGACATTCTTGACTGTTCATATAATATACCTAAGCTACCTCTAAATTGACTGTAAAATGAGTATCCAGGATAAAGGTCTTCATGCCATTCACCAGTATAAAAACGCCAATTATTATCATCAAATGCTTTTGCTTGATAATCAGCAAAAACATTTCCCCATTTAATCAAATCTTTATCAATATTTGTGTTAATTGGTTCTCGTGGAGGGCCAGTCATAAAAGTATCTTGAGCACCCATTTCGTGACCATCTACAAATATTTGTGGTCTCCATTCGTTAATCAGAGGCACTCTACCTTGTGTTTCAGGTTGGGTGAGGTAGAACCAGTCTCTGTTAAGGTCAAAATAGTAGTGATTTGTTCTAGCATATGGCCAATCGCCAGTATGTAATAGCGCTTGATCATCATAATTAGGGGCTGTACCTCTATATTGTTCTAGCGATTTTACAAATCTATCTCGACCATCAGGATTCATCATTGGGTCGACAATTACAACCATATCTTCGAGCATATTAACTACTTCTTGATCTTGGCTTGCTAGAAGATGATAAATTATCCCTAATGCTGCATCAGCTCCTGATGTTTCATTCCCATGAATTGAATACGCCATCCATGCTACTGCAGGTAATGAGTTAATAATAGATCTTGCTTTATTGTCGTTAGTTTTTCTTGCATCTGACAAGTCAGCTAAAGATTGTTTAAAGTTATCAAGGTTATTTATGTTTGAAGGGGATGAGATGAAAACTGCATACAAAGACCTTCCTTCATGAGTTTTACCGTATTCAACAACTTTTATACGGTTTGATTGTTTTACGTAATTAAGAATAGCTTTTTCTATCTGTGCAGGACTTGCCACTCTTGTACCGTATTCAAAATCTAAAAATTCATCAGGATGAGAGATATTATCGTTGTAATCACCATTAAGAATTTTGACATCATATAAATCCTTAGAAAGTGAGGTAGGCTTCATAAGTGATTCAGAAAAAATAAAACTTGTTAAAAGTAGGACAGAAAAAAATAAAAAACGTTTGCTCATAGAAAAATCCTTAATAAAAATCGATAAAATAGATATTAATACAAAAAAAGGTCAAATAGAGCTCAAATATCGCATATGAAGCAAAATTTATATTTTTAAGGCATAAGTTCGTCGTACATGACACAAAAACACTTGTAGAGGCGAAAAATAGGGCAAATTAGTCTGGTTTTGGGAACCAAATCATAGCCATTCGAAATATGACTATAAATATGTGAAATGTATAGATAATTGTTGAAGATAGAAAATTTAATGAAAGATGAGCATACAAAAATAGTGATGCAACAAAAATACAGAATAAAGAACAGAAAAATTTCGCTATATTCCTAACAGTTTGTCCATTATTTATTGCAGACCTCAATGATTGAGCAAGGTAAAAAGACATTAAAGTCAAAATAGTCATACTTAAAAAATAAATTTCTATAAAAATTAAAAATTTCAAATTAAAGAATAGGGCATTTAAATTTTTTTTTCACCTTAATACTCAACTAATTTATTATATATATAACTTCGCATAATATATATTATGTTAAATTAATAAGGTGAAGATAAAGTGATCATCAATGTGCTGAAAGTGTTTACCTATGGGGGCTATAAAATTTTATGAATTGAATAGATTTATTTTATTTAACATAATATATGAGATATTATGAATACCATGCATGTTTACCGAATTTATTTTTTTCTACCTTTGTCTTAGTATCTATATATTCGGAAAAACCTCCTACGACG
>MDTB01205592.1_pt1 | contig 34681 bp, 32 predicted proteins | sample 811161 | NCBI WGS metagenome assembly MDTB01 (sample SAMN05326650, study PRJNA326480) | marine metagenome | isolation source: seawater | place: Mediterranean Sea | collected 2009 | reverse complement strand
TGTGACTTCCCAATGATTACCTTCTGGACCTCGGCACTGATGGCCTCTCCGATCCTTCCAACCGCCTCTAACTTCTCGTTGGTCTTCTTTGACCCTCTGGCTTTAGCGGCCTTCTCTTCGTATCCCTTTGATACTGCGTCTGCTGGTGGTGCCGGGGGTTTTTCTGCTGGTGGTGTTGCGTTCATACTACTATCTCCAGTTTCTCATTACTTTTGTCAATTGCGTCTGCGGTCAGTTACCGCCTCCCCACCGTCTGATGGCCTGCATCAGCTCTCTGAGCTCTTTTGGGGAGTATTTTCTTTCCTTTGAGTAGGCTAATTCCACTAGCCTAGGATTTCCAATCATGGACTGAATTTCGGCAGGGGGCTTCAATGCCATTTGATCTCTTGTCAGATCATGATGTACTCTAATTTTGGTGAATAGGGCTTGCTGAACTCGTTTCCTGTAGTCTCCTGGATCTAGCTTATTCGGCCTCTCAGAGAACCTGGTAAGATCAAAAACATGTCTCCAGTTTTCTTTCTCTGGGACTATCATCATCGCGACGAGCAAAAGTAAGCCCACGTTTAGTACGACTAACCACTTGAGGAATGTGTTTGAAGTCAGTAATACAACTGTACTCATAGCTTCAACAAATGGCGCTGAGACGACTCCAGTGACATGTCTGCTCTCATCGAAAACTACCTGGAAGTTAGACAGATCACTCTTGACCTCTCCCGATAGATCAAGATTATCGAACTCCATCATTGAGTATATCAGTAATCGAAAGTAATCCGCATTGCCATTCCACTGTGATCCGTCAGTATCCTCGAAGGCATCATTCCAACAGCTTTGGTAAGCTCCCATTACCTCGCAAACCCTTGGGACGCCCTCTCCCTGCGCTACTTCATCAGTCCACAGCATATTTGAGAAGGCCTCGGGATCCGAAACAAAAACGATGCTACCAGTAACCTCTACTTCCCCAATATTGCCCCCAACAATGGCCTGACCCCCCCTGACCTTGTCGTAAACTGCTATGTTCGGGTAGTCAGCCCTAATCATCAAAGCAAGATCTCCGGGGGCGGGATTTCTGAAATCACTAGAATCTCCGTTTCCGACTAGATCAATGAAAGCAGAGGGTGATGCCTTGGAAATAACAGTAACATCTCTATGGCCAGGTTCTTCTCGATCGCGCTCGGTCTGTTCAAACTTCATTCCCGTTGGCTTTCTGAACATGACAGGAAGAGCGCACGAATCATCATATTGATCTATTTCGAAAGATCCGCAACCATCATTTCCGAACTCAGTAGCCTCGTCTTCCAGTGTTCCAATTCCCCAAACATTTTCCCAAGAGTATTGGTTTGTGCCATCGTCATTTTCAGTGATGTAGTATTGATTCTCATCCAGCAATGGGGAGTCAAAGTAAGTAACTCCAAACTTCGAAGCCAACCGATTTGCGTTGGTTCCATCGGACGCAACTATCACCTTCCCTCCTGATTCGGTTACGAATTCATAGATAGATTCAGCCTCGGTTTCATCAATTGGTTTTTCCGGGGCGATCACCAACAACATCGTTCGGTGGGGGTATTTCCAGTCGTTAACTAGCATGGGGGTGGACATCGTGTTCGCTATTGAATAGCCATCCTCTTCCTCCAAGCTATCTCGCATATCCTTCAGCTGAGCCAATCCGTCGTAGTCTCCTTCACTGGAGTAAGCTGAGTAATGTGTTGCTTTACCGACAACGAAAATCATAGGCAGAATTAGTAGTAACGCGGTTGTTACTCCTAATGACCAAGTGACGTATGTGCCAAATCCCCGGCCATCGTCGCTACCCTCCACTAATACCAACTTCCTAACCTAGGTTCAATCTAGCACCTACGGTGCTGTGCGGAGTGTGATTGTACAATTATATGTTCGGGTATGTTTTTACTTGCCATCGGACCAATTTAGTCCAGATGACCTGATTAGTCTGCTGGATATTCTAGTTTCTAGGTACTATCTCTTCTTATTCATTGAGGCCAATAAAATTACAGACACAACAGGCAATATTCCGACGAAAGACAAGTTTGAGCTAACTACCTCTTCGAGGATATCGTCATTTTCCTCTGGATCTTCTGGGTCCCCTTGATTTGTTGGAGGGGGCTCTACAGAAACTCTAACATTAGATTCCGACATCTCAGAACCACCTGAGTTTGTAGCCCCATTGGAAGATATTGTTGCCTCAATATCGCAGTTTCTTTGTGGGTGGCTCTGGGATGCTGTAATAGTAAGGATACCTTGAATTTGTCCGCCAATTGGTATGTCTTTCGTCGTCAGTGATTCAAGTCCATCATCAGTTGCTAACAATGGGCAGTTATCAGATACCTCCACTGAACCCACTCTGTCTACCACGTTACCAAGATTCTTGACTTCTAGAGTCAGAGTCATATCTGAACCAGAATTCATAGGCCCTAATGGTTCGGATAATGTTGCCTTCAATGAGTGAATTGTGGGAATCTGAAGCTGTCCCAAGGCCTCTCTTGAATCTGGAATAACCTGGGGTACAGAACCCCTTGCTACCAATGTCCCGGTGATACTAAACTCTTCAGTTGCTTCAGCTGAAAAGTCACCAACCTCAATATTCATTATCGTGAGTGAGAATGTTTTGTTATTCCCTGCCCCAATGGTTTCCGATTCGGGTCCATCAAACTCCCCCTCAAATGGAACTTCGTATGTGAAATCAACTGTGATTGGAAGTAGCTCATCATTAGAAATGAAGAAACTGACGATTACACTGCCTCCGTTATTGAGCTCAAATGGCTCATCTTCGTCTTCTTGAGGATAGTCAATTCCTAAACCCCATCCGGGAGGACTGGGTTGCTGAGACACGCTCAATGGCGCCAGAAGGCACGTTAGTAAAACGGCCGAGAGAAGAAAAACAGCAGTTCTCAAGGCTGTTCCTCCAGAATCCCCCTGCAGGCCCTCCTAGTTAGAACTTTGACCATCTTTCTTCGATATGAGGGTGGAAACCAGGTATTTAGAACAGGCTTCACAGATTTTCTTATTGATTCGGAAAGTGATGCTACACTCTCCTTTCCATTCCAATCCTCCAATGCCCGTGCGGCCTCTTCAATGTGTAACGAGGGCACAGATTCCAGGCCAGTAGTTGCTACTCGTAATTCACTTGGCCCATCAGTCCCCATCTTCCATGTTACGGCTACACCAGCTTCGGGGAAATCCCAACTTTCTCTTTGACGTAATTTCTGATAGTCTCCTTTCCACTCAGATATATCATCAGGCAGTGTGATATGAGTGACTATCTCTCCATTTTTCAGTACATTCTTTGTCATCCCGTCCAACTTGAAGAACTCATTAATCGGCATAGATCTGGAACCAATTGGAGAAGAGAGGTGAATGACTGCTCCCAAGCACATCAGAACTGGGGCCATGTCTGCTTGGTAAGTAGCTACACAGAGCTCGTTTTGATTGGGAATTACTCTACAATCTGCACCTGTCCCACAGTCACATTTGTGACACCATTCTATCGATTCCCTCCATTGCTCAGTTTGATTATACCAGAAGCATCTCGTATCCAAGCAGATATTCCCCCCAAGTGTTGCGGATCTCCTGACCATTATGCTCGCAACCTTACTGGCAGCCTCGCTAATTAGAGGGTGAACAGACCCTGACTCGACTAATTCTTGCAGAGTCACCATCGATCCAATTTTATTTGTTCCAAGCTCATGGAGTTCCTCAATCCCCGACAAGGATATGACATTCTTTTTTGTATTGAGGTGCCACTTGTAATTCGGTATCAAGTCTGTACCTCCGGATATCCAATCGAATTCTTCGCCAGACGACTCTAATTCCGACGCCTTCGTAAACGCGTCTTCTAGGGTGGATGGATTATGTAGATTAAATGGGGGCATCCTCATTTTTTACCCTCCCTGTGACGCCTCTCAACATGCTTCCAAGCACTACCTGCAAGGCCAGGATTATCCAGGTAACCTTCTGGAGGAATGACAACAGCTGCCCATCTGGAGTCTTGCTCATCTCCAGGTACTTCCGGGTCGAGGCCGAATAGTGCCCCATTGTGATAGGGAGGGGGATCGTTATCGTAACGCCTCTCGATATCTCTCTCCGAATGCAGGGTTGCTCGCTCTACTAAAGCTCCCTGCAGTGCCGAGTAGTCAAGTGTAGGTGGAGCAAGGTCTAGAGGATCATCAACCCCTTCTTTCCTACATTTCTTTTCGATTTCCTTGTAAAGTCTATCTGGAGTTATTGGTAACTCGTCAACTCTAACCCCAATAGCGTCGTAAACAGCATTGACAACAGCTGGCAAAATAGGGAGAAGTGGCCCTTCTCCAGCTTCTTTGGCTCCGAAAGGGCCCTCTGGATCATTGGACTCAACAATTATTGGGGTCACAAGAGGCATCTCATGAACAGTAGGTATCTTGTAGTCAAGTAAATCAGGATTAATCCAATGACCAGTTCTACCGTATTTCATCTCCTCACTGAGGACTTGACCCATCCCCATATGGCACGAACCTATGATCTGACCTTCAACAGCAAGTGGATTAAGTGCCTTACCACAGTCATGTGCAGCCCAAACCCTCTCAACTCTGGTCTGCCCCGTCTCTATGTCAACATCGACTTCAGCGACGTAAGCAGAGAACGAGTAGGCAGGTGCAAGTCCTGCAGCCGCTCCCTTGTGAGCTCTACCCATAGGCGGAGTTCTGTAGGAACCAGACGAAACCAAAGCCCCCCTATCTTCTTGGGCCTTGTGTAGGGCTTCGAGATAAGAAACACCAACAGCTGGATCAGCTTTATTGAAAATCCTACGGTCACCTATTACCAAAGACTCTACGGAAGCCCCGGTTATCTCACTAGTCGCCTTGAGCAAATCGTCTCGGATTTCCATCGCGGCAGATATTGCCGCATTAGCATTCATGAAAGTCACTCTTGATGAATACGACCCCAGGTCAACAGGAGAGGTATCACTCTCTCTACTTCTTACTCTAATCATATCTAGGGGCAATCCTAGGACCTCAGCAACTGACTGGGCGACAACCGTGTCTGATCCCTGTCCTATATCCGCGGCCCCAGTATGCACCGTCACTCCTCCATCCATATCGATCTTGAGGTGCACAGTAGCATGCGGGAATTTATTGGGGTCCCAGTGTATTGGTAACCCGCTTCCCGAAATGAAGAATCCGCATCCTACACCTATTCCCTTTCCCAGGGGCATCTTCCTGAATTTTTCTTTCCAACCAGACTCTTGCTTAACTCTCTCTAAACACTCCCTCATGCCAATACTGGTCACTCTAAAACCTGTAATCGTGGCACTGTGAGGGGGAAGGAGATTCGCCAATCTGAAATCTATAGGGTCCACTCCCAAGCTTTCGGATAAATCATCTATTCCTGTCTCAACTGCGCATCTTGAATTCACAGCACCATGCCCCCTCATAGCGCCACTGGCTGGTTTATTCGTCCAAACTCTGGCTCCAGTGTAGTGAAAAGCTCCAATCTCGTAGGGCGCAGTATGGAGGACTCCGTTGTAGTAGGTAGTTACGTGTCCAAAGGAAGCAAAGGCCCCCCCATCAATTAATGCATCAGTTTCTATGCCACACAGTCTACCAGAGGAATCCGCATGGAGAGACATGGAAATTTTGGATGGATGACGTCCCCTATTGACCCAGAAAACCTCCTCCCTGTCAAAATTAATTCTTACCGGTCTACCTGTCTTACGAGCTAATATAGCAGCACACATCTCATGCGGAAATGGGTCAGACTTACCTCCAAACCCCCCTCCTACAAATGTCCTGTATACGTTGATCTGATGCATTGGTACCTCTAGAGCATCTGCAAGGGCCCTATGGAGGTAATGTGGGACTTGTTGTGGAGTGTAAAGGGTTAATCTCCCCGAAGGGTCCCAATGTGCAACCACTGCATGGGGCTCAGTAAAGCCATGATTTACACCTGTGAAAGTCCAATTCGCTTCGTGGCTAGCTATGGAATTTTCCTTCATCTCTGAAACATTCCCAAATTGTTGGAAAACCCTCTTCTGAACATTTGATTCGCCGATATGATATTTTCCTCTATCATGGATTGGATCTTCAGAGTCTTCAAGGCCCATTTTGATATCATGAATCGAGTCCAAAATTTCATACTCAACTTCGATCAGTCTGCACGCCTCTCTGGCTGTCGGTTCATCAACTGCGGCTACACAGGCGACTAAATCGCCGACGTGACGCACCTTTTCAACAGCCATAGCATGCTCATCTTTGGTCACAGGAAGTACACCGAACTTTCCCGGGGCGTCATCTCCAGTTGCTATTCCGAGGACACCTTCCAACTCCATTGCCTTGGTTACATCTATGGACAGGACTCTGGCATAATGATGTGGACTTCGAAGAATCCTACCTATAATCTCGCCCGGGAGTCTGATGTCATCCCCATATTTCGCCTGACCTGTGACCTTCCAATTACTATCTACCAGAGAAGTCGGCTTCCCGATTATTTGACCACTAACCAGGCCATCATGCCGGTGTGAGCCCCATGGTTGAGCGAGGGTGCCTCCCTTGGATTCTGGTATCATTGACAAATCAGTTGGTTCAGAAAAGCGATTCTTGCCTCCTGATCCGGGTTTAGAAAAAGGCAATTTTCCAGGCTGTTGCCTATACCCAACCATCTCATTGGAGTCCGATGCATCAGAATCTTCCTTTGTTTTGGACGACCCGTCGCCAGTTGACATCTCACTACTCTCCTGAAAATCCTGGGTGAGGGTCACTCTTTGGCAAAGTCGAGTCTTCTATTGAGCTTCCAGAGACTAGTATTTCTGAAGCCTTGACAATAGCATCAACAATTTGTTGATAACCCGTGCATCGGCACAGATTTCCTTCAATCGCGGTTTTTATCTCTTCAGTATTAGGAGATGGATTCCCTTGTAAAAGAGCTGCTGAGACTACAAGAAAACCTGGTGTGCAAAAACCACACTGACTCCCTCCGCAATCCGCAAATGTCTGTTGGATAGGGTGTAGGTGATGGCCAGAAGATAAACCCTCAACAGTGGTAATTTCGCATCCCTTCGCCTCTTGAGCTAGTACCAAACAAGACAGTTTCGGGGTTCCATCGATTATTACGCTACAACAACCACAAGTTCCCATATCGCACCCTCTTTTAGTGCCTAAGCTACCTCCTTTATCTCGTAGAATATCTAAAAGAATAGCATTGCTATCGATTGGAAAACTGACCATTCTACCGTTTACTTGGGCCTCCCAGTTAATCTTCTCTGGCCCGGGTACCATGGGTAGGCTGTACTGCACCATTATACCGACCGGAGCAGTCAACAACTTGAGCATTGTGTTTTGACCCCCTTGGGGTCAATCGAGATCTTCAGCTACTTTTTTCATGATTTCATACTCTGCTCTTTTCATGTGTTCGCCAAGTGTACTTCTAGCCATTCCCAGTCCTTCAGCTATATCCTTTAATTTGATTTTCGAATCAGGTTCGAAATATCCCCTGCCAATGGCATAGGAAATCACTTCTTTTTGCTTTTCAGTCAGTCCATCAGTCCAACCATTTCTCTCTGGGTCTCTAATTGAATTTACACTTATTTTATCAGGGGGGAGGACTACTCTGAGTATTGAAACAAACCTTCTGACCGAATCAGATAGTCCAGACATGCGGATTTCCATTCCCCTTACAGAATCAATTCCATACGGAGGGTAAACTTGGATATTCGAAAGCTCTATGGCGGACTTAGCGAAAGAATGAGTACACAATAAGCTCACGACCACGTAGTCACTTTCTTCCTCCAGAACCTCGACAACCTGAAGCCATTCGATCTCTGAAATATCGTCTAACTTTTTGTTCTCCCTCAATCGGATTTCCGCTAGTTGAAGAACTCCATCACTTGTAACTGAAAGATGACTGAGGACCTCAATACTCTCAACAATATTCAGGATGTTGGAAATTTCCTTAGAGCCTTGGAGAGAGGAGAGATTCCATCTAAGAGTAACTCTCCTCACAGTTTTGGTTCAATAAGACCTTTATTGAAACCATCGGTAACTGGGATTGTTCTGTTTTCGTATTTTCTAGGTCCAGTAGGCCTCTCTGATAGCTTGATTTGCCTCCATACACATTACAACATCAGAAGGTCTCTGAGCCATCTCCGCGCCTCCTCTCAAATGATCGATTATAGGCTGAACATTACTCTCGTTGACCACGCCCCAGCCTACTTGCGAGCAAGGTGCCACAGGCGATATTGGCATAGTTCCTGACAATGGGTCCCATGTAGATGATGAGGGATACCAGGCAGACAAATTAAGAGCGTCTCGTAAATGATCATTGGAGATGTTGACACCATCTCCCTGAACCATGAATCCCGATCTCAATATTGGGTCAGCTCCAGAGGAAAAGTCATTGTAATCAAATCTTAAAGTCTGTATTATTTTCGATAGAAGTCCTGCAGTTCTTGGTGTAGCGAACGAGGTCCCTGAGGTTTCATGGTACCCGTCTATATCGTCATGATTGGGGAGAATTTGAGTCCAATCAGCAGCAATATCTGGATATGATCCACTCATTGTTTCTTTTTGATCATCTCCTTCCTCGGCGTACCCCGAAACGCCAATGCTCCATGGCGGTCCAGCAGTTGAGTCCTGAACTGCGGGAGAAGGGGAGTTATCAGCCGCTCCTGCATGAATTTTCTTGTTTTGAACAACCGCTACCTTGGTAGCATCCTCTATCCCTGGTACTGGTACTGATCCGATAGGTCCGAAACTAGTAGTGATGATATCGACCAATGGCTGGTTCGCGGCCGCGAGAACGGCAGTATCACTGAACCCCTCGACGAAGAAAATAACCGCTTCAGGATTAGCATCCAATACGGCTCCCGTGACAGCAGTACCATGACCGTCCTGAGGATCATCCAAGATTGGTATATCAGTTCCGTTGTCCGGGGACGTGCCAATGATCCTAGTTCCCTTGAACCACACGATATCTGAAGGTGAAATCAAGTCCCAACAATTCTCTTTGTCAGCTTCATATCTTTCCTGCCAAGATCCCTCTGTTGTGATGTCACATATCATTGTCACATTCAAGCCATCAAGAAGCGACTTTGGATAACTCTCATTCATTTTGAAGTGGTTGTGGTAGACATTAATGCCTGTGTCAATAGGGGCTACTACAGTATATGGTCCGAAACTCTCATCCACAATCTCTTCTTGAGAAATAGTTACATCTTCTCCGATTATACAACCACTAAAAACAGGCATCAGAAACAAGATCATTGTCCCAACAAAGGCTACTCTCACACCATCGGGTCAGGGGGGACTAATTTCAGTCTTCGTCTACTAAGCTCCCCTTTCCATCGATAGAATCTCAGCACATATTGCTAAGGCAATCTCCTCGGGGGTATCAGCCCCAATCTCCAATCCTATGGGGCATCTTGCATTCGATAGACCCTCTTTATTTATTCCAGATTCCTCTGCTGCCTTGACAAAACCTTTCCATTTCGACTTAGAACCGATGACGCCTATCCTAAGGTTATCCTGAGATGTTCTAAGCAGGCCAATCAGGAGCTCTTGATCTACCGACCAATCGTGACCAAGTACCAGGACATCTGAGAATCTACTAAAAGAGGAAGAATTTTCCTTTTTTATGAAATCCGCGACTGAACACGACAACGTCTCAGTGGCAGTGGGAAATCTATGTTTATTAGAGAACTCACTTCTGACATCAAAGACACTATGTTGCCAGCCAAGTGTATCACACACAATGGATACTGATTTGCCAACATGGCCGCCTCCCGCAATCAGTATATGTGGAACCGGTTCAATAACCTCCAAAGACACCTTCAGCTGACCCCCACACAGGCTATCAAGGGCTATGACTTCTTTTCCCTTCCCGTCTTTGTATAGTAAATAAGTCTCAATCTTACCACCAGTCTTTCTAATCTGAGACTTTGATTTAGACAGCATTTCTAGAAGGCTTGCCTCTATCCTAAGCTCAAGGCCAGCGCCCCCCACAGTTCCAAATTTCTTACCCGAGGTAGAGACCGCTAGTTTGGCTCCAGGCTTACCCGGGACACTCCCAAAGGCCTCTATGACAGATGCCACCGCAACTCTTTCTCCTGCACCAAGCTGCTCCACTACCCATGAAAGAACAGCTCTTGACATGACCCGGGGATACCGGTCGAGCACTTTGCGCTTGTGCTCTCAAGATCACTTTGAAAACAAACTTAATATCTCTTCATTCAACAATTTTGGGGCAGATAAGAAAAATTGAGTCAGCTAAATTTGATAGTGGTGCAACCCTCCGATTGAAACATGACGTCAAGCCTCAGTCTTGACGAAGCCTTGGAAGTACTGATTATCTCAATGCGTGACGCATTTCTTGCAGTCACTGTTTTCGTAGCCATAATGGTCTTACTATTCAGTTGGTTACAATATGTAACTGCGGGTAAATTCGTGAACTGGATAAGGAAAAATCAGAGTATACAGCCACTCATTGGAGCATTAATGGGGCTAACTCCTGGATGTGGGGGCGCAATTATTGTCATGCCCATGTATACTAGGGGATATGTTACCTATGGAACAGTAATTGCGACTCTCATTGCAACTCTGGGGGACGCAGCGTTTGTACTGATAGGAGCAGTCTTCCAGGATGTTTCTTTTCTCGCACCTGTAATTGTAGTACATCTGACGTCCTTCACTGTCGCAGTAATATGGGGGTTTGCAGTAGATAGATTGGCAGTAACCCCCTCCTCTCCACTTGGCATCATATGGCCTAAATATAGTGAATCTGAAGTTGAGGACAGGTTAAATCAAGGAGAAGAAATGGAAATAATTCAGGATCTGCCCAGAGAGGTTCCAGATGGATTTGGCTACAGAGTTCTACATCAAGGATACAGAATTTGGTGGATAGTAACAGCAGTTGGCTTTTGTTTAGCTATTCTTCTATTAATTTGGTACGCACAAGATCCTAATTATTCACCCGATCTTGTTTGGGATCCCACCACTCGTGATGGCTTAGTTACATGGGTTGGATTTATTGGAACTCTGCTATCAATCGTTCTTTACATATCTTCTAAGAATTTTATTCGAGACGATACCGAGGCCACAATTGGAGACAAACTCAACTCCTTTGACGAGACTCTGGTGCACGCCGCGTCAGAAACCGCTTTTGTTACCTTCTGGGTGCTTATAGCCTATCTTATGTTTGAATTCGGAATGATCTTATCCGGAATATCAGAAGCCGATCTTTCAGATCAGGGATCAGGAATTGGAGCGGTTTTGATCGCAGGCGCGGTGGGCTTGGTTCCGGGATGTGGCCCTCAAATTATCGCTATATCAGCATATGTAGAAGGGCTAATTTCCTTTCCAGCTCTGGTTGCAAATGCAATTTCTCAAGATGGAGATGCATTATTTCCATTGCTTGTTCGCCATAAAGTTGCATCTATATGGGCAACAATTCATACAACTTTACCAGCTATTGTTGTAGGTTTAATATTCCTTTGGGCGATGGGTGAATATCCCAGCCTTACAGGGATCCTACAACCCTGAGGAAACCATCAACATCTTCCTGTGTATCGAGATTCATGTGTAGAAATTTATCTTCGACATCTATCTTATCGGGTTTGATAATGCTATTCAGAGGAGAATTAGAAGGAGCCTTGAGAATCTTCTCGATGTCGTCATTATCTACTATCACAGGATGCCCTCCCCTGCCTCCACTGGAAGGACAAGAACTAGATTCCATGGAAATCAGTAGTTTGACGGTAGAAATCGAGAATCCCGGCCTATCAACAGGAACGATAAGAATCCTGAGATATGCTTCATTCTTTTCCTTTAAGTGCTTCAGTCCCTTCTTGACAGAGCCAGTTCTGCCGAGTTCAGGCTCCTCGTTAACTATGATTTCAATGTCGCCCACAGAGTCTCTTATTCCCTCGACAAGTTCCTCTCTAGTTACTACTATCGGCGTCATGCCAACCTCACTCAATCTGGATAAAATCCATGAAATCAAGGACACGCCTTCGACTTCGATAAGAGCCTTAGGCTTTCCTAACCTACTACTCCTGCCTGCTGCTAGAATGACACATCCTATCCCATTATCCATACTATTTACCACGAATCATCTCTCTGCTGATAATCATTCTCTGAATCTGGCTGGTACCCTCAAATATCTGGTATATTTTCGCTCCTCTCATCCTTCTTGCCACTGGATACTCCTCAGAGTAACCGTATCCTCCCAGTACTTGTACTGCGTCCGTAGTAACTTCCATGCACATGTCAGCCGCGAATCTCTTAGCATGAGCCGCCTTTAGGGTAGCCCTTTCTCCCGAGTCCAGAGCACTGGCTGCACTCAAAGTGAGTAGTCTTGCAGCCTCAATCTTTGTTGCCATGTCGGCTAGCATGAAAGATATCGACTGATGCTTGGAGATTGGCTTACCGAAGGTCTTCCTCTCCATTGCGTATCCCCAAGCCTCTTCCATCGCCCCCCTGGCATTTCCAACAGCAGCGGAGGCTACTGCGGGTCTTGAGTGATCGAACGCTTTCATAGCGTTCATCCATCCGCCGTTCTCAATACCTCCAATTAGATTCGATTGGGGTACTCTAACATCTGTAAAATTGACACCTCTGGTATCAGAACACCTCTGGCCCATATTATCCTCCTTCTTACCAAGCTCGATTCCAGGGGAGTCTGCGTCCACTATGAAACCGCTTAGGCCCCCATATCCAGCTGTCTTGTCTGTGTAAGCCAGAACGAAGAACCAATCTGCATACCCGGCACCTGATATCCAGGCCTTGCTTCCATTGATCACGTATTCTTCGCCATCTCTGACAGCCTCAGTTTTCAGTGCTTGAACATCAGATCCAGCATCAGGCTCGGTAACGCAGTATGCTGCAAGTTTACCTGCAGTTACTCTTCCAAGATATTCCGCCTTCTGAGCCTCGGTTCCTCCTGTCAAGATCGGCAATGAAGCAAGCATAGTGTGGTATGCAGCAGTACCGAACCCTGGGTCTCCCCTCGAGAGCTCCTCACAGATTATCATCTCATCCACACTAGACATCCCAGCACCTCCGTATTCTTCTGGTATTGTAACGTTCAGAAGTCCTAATTCGTGGGCCTTGGCTATGGCATCCCTCGGGTATGTGCCGTTTCTGTCCCATTCCTCAGCATGGGGAGTAACCTCTGCCTCGCAGAATTCCTTCGCCATCTCTCTAATCATTATCTGCTCTTCGGTGAGATTGAAGTCTACCATGATAGCTGGAACGGGGGTTTGGTCTTAGAGATAGAGGTATGCCATGTACAAAATATAGCCAGCCACCATGGAGAAACCAGTCCTCCGCCCAATCTCTCTATCATCTAGTAACATTGCCGCGACAAGACCAGAGGTAAGTAGCATCACCCAAATGTCCCTTTCAGCAAATCCGGGATTCACTGTGATTCCTCCTCCAACTAGTGCCGTTACTCCTAATATCCCAAGAATATTCATCATATTGGATCCCAAGACATTACCCACAGCAACACCTCCTTGACCTCTTAATCCAGCTACTATGGTCACTGCTAGCTCGGGAAGAGAAGTCCCCAAAGCAATTACAGAAAGTCCGATAATAGCTTCAGAAATTCCCATACTTGAGGCGATTCCTGTGGCTCCTTCTATCAGTAGATCAGCTCCCTTCCAAATCAGAACTCCTCCTACAGTGGTCACTAGAGTTGCTATCATAATATTATCAGGGACCCAGCTCTCTTCAATCTCTGAGTCATCTTGCTTAGTGTTGAAGTAAGAGTAGGCATAGTATCCAATCAGGCATACCAACATAAATGCACCAAAATAAATACTAATCTCTTCCAAATAAACAGCCCCTAGAAGCAAAAAAGAGGCGAACATCATCGCCTTGGCATCTCTCTTAACCCCCTTTCCTGGGTCGCTAGCAGCACCGAGCATTGAAGCCGTCCCAAGAACAAGCATCACATTAGCTACATTTGAACCCATTACGCCACCAATAGCCAGATCTGGTTGATTCCCAGCAACAGCCTCTAGGGAGACAGCCAACTCTGGAAGAGAGGTTCCTACGGCTACAATAGTGAATCCTATCAGTAGAGGGGGGACGCGCATCTTCTTCGCGATTACAATCGCTCCCTGTACTATGACCTCGCCCCCAGTCATCAATAAGACGAAGCCAGCTATGACTAGCACCCAGTCCATGGTTGCCGCGTACCAATTACACTCATGACCGTTTCCAATCAACTAGGTTCATTTGCACGATCTGATAATGTGCCTAAGTACTAGGTTAGCAGTAGGGACAGTGTGGTCCTCGAGAGAAGGGGAAAATGGAACTGGTGTGTCTAAGGCACCTATAACGACGGGAGCACATTCAAGACTCCAAAACGATTGTTCTATTATCCTGCTACTTATCGTATGCCCTATTCCTCCTATCCATTGTGCTTCTTGTAGGATAATCATCCTACCAGTCCTATTTACTGACTCGATACAAGTTTTCTCATCGAAAGGCTGTATGGTCCTCAGATCTATTACTTCTACCTCATAGCCCTCCAATGAAGCCATTCTAGAAGCCTCAAGCGCAACGTGAACCATAGCGCCCCAAGTGATTATGGTCAAATCACCCCCTCCTCTGATTACTCTTGCCTTTCCGATGGATAGCTCTCCAGTATGCAACCTCTCCTTCACAGATTCAGTATCAACTACTTGATTAATCGACTCCCCCCATCCTGTTTTACCTCCTCTCAATCCATATAGCCCAATGTGCTCTAAGAAAAGAACAGGGTCAGGAATCGAATGGCCCTCTACCAACATGTCATACGCATCTTGAGGATTACTCGGGAAGGCAATTACTAGGCCCGGGTCGTTAGTAAACCATGACTCAATCATATTTGCATGGAATGGGCCACTTCTTGTCTTCGCACCTAATGGAATTCTCACAGTAAGTGGGACCTCAGCACCCCATCTCCATCTCAGCTGAGCCGCATTATTGATCAGAGGATTCATTGCCAATGCCGCGAAGCCACCAAATTGAATCTCAGCGACAGGCCTCATTCCTCCCAATGCGGCTCCAGTGGCAGAATGGATTATGATGGCCTCGGAGAGAGGCATGTCGAGAAGCTTATCTCCATGACCCTTAGATTTGAGAGGTAGGTTCATTCCAAAGGCTCCAGCTATTTCCATATCTTCTCCCATGAACACAACCTTATTCCCATAGGATTCAGCAATCTCGACCATTGCATTCTGAATAGCTCTACTGAAGGTCCAAGAGTTCGGAGCATCCGAGAAAAGGAGAGATTCCTCTCCCGGCCGCAGAGGTGATTCAGAAATTGTAATCTGGCCCTCTAAATCACTGATTTGCTGCGAGTGACTCCTAGCATCTGTTAGACTGGTTATGCCTTCGCCGACAGAATGACCTTCCGGCCAGGGCATAGATTCCATCTCATTTCTGCAATCGTCAACCATCCGCCTCTCCTCCGACTCTATTCCGGCTAGTAACCTCTCACTGCATCCGTTCCGGATTAGATACTCACGATGATTGGGGACAGGGTCCTTATTCGACCAGTAGTCAAGTAACTCTCTATCAACATAACCAGGAGGATTTCCAGAAGTAGAGCCAAGATACAAATCATCATGATGATGAGCATGCCCACATCCCCTCATCGTCTCCACATGTATCAACGTTGAACCTCCTCCCGACATAGCGATCTCTCTGGCCACAGCAGTAGATGAGTAAAACTGTCCAGGATCAGAACCATCAATAGTCCACGAGGGAATTCCCATTGCAGGCCCCTTGTCTCCGAAGGTCTCAGCACCCGACTGACCAACTACAAATGTGTCCAAGGCTATCTGATTGTTCTGTATCATGTAGCATATGGGCAATCCCCTAGTGCCAGCAAGATTCATTGCCTCCCAGAACTCTCCACTGCTACTGCATCCCTCTCCAACAGGAGCCAGGTGGAAACGTGAAACTCCAAGTCTCTGCGCCGCTAGGGCTATTCCTGTAGTGGTTGCACTAGCTGTGGGTAGAGGGGCAGTAGGTGGCAAGACTCTCTTTTCCCAATTTCCAATATGGAGATCCCGTCCCCCCGACCCGGGATGCCCCCCGTCCATGTAAGATTCCGACTTTCCCATCTGCGCCGCAAAGACCTCCGTAGGGGTCTGTCCCATGGCCATGGCTAAACCCGTATCTCTGATCATTGGGGCTATTACATCAGCATAAGTTACGTCCGAACTAGGCAGATCAACCGCTCTTGTCATAGCAGATGCACATGCAACAATTCCCTCCTGCCAAGTGGACCTGAAGCCTTTGCCAGTAAACTTATTTCCATCTCGAGTTTCAATTCCGTTGGTAAACAGGTCTTTGAGATGCTCATCAACCACTCTCGTTCTCAGCATCCATCTCTGCCAATCTAAACGCTGTTCGATTGTTATGGAGTGGTAATGTGCAATTCTCCGTAGGCAAATCCTGAGATCAAGAGCTAGTCTGGCCGATCTCCTGTCAATATGGTCGATACCCTTCCTTCTAGGCAATACCTCCATTTCCAGGATATCAATCAAATTTGGCTCTAGAATCCTCTGGGAAAGATATTCATGCATCTTTTCCTCGAACTTTACACTGAATTCATGGAATTCAGGCCCACTAAATAACGAGGGTGGCGACATTGAGTCCCAACACCCTGCAACAATATCAAGATACCCTTCATTTCTTTCCGAAACGAATCTAAGGAGCTCTAAACGAATTAGCTTAGACTCTATTTTGCCAGGGAAATTAAGGCTTTCAAGAGGCCTCCAGTTGTCTGCATAAATTTGTGATAGGCCAGATTGGCTGTGAACTCCCTTCCTTGCATCATTCTCTTTGGATGTATGTGGATGCTCCTGAGAATCTCTCGCCTCGACCTCTTTATTCAGCTCATGATCAGTTAATTTAGTCGATCTTTCCCATATCTCGACAGATTCCTTTCTCCCCTGTCCAGTAGAAGACCTATCTAGGGTAACTCTGATTCTACTGTCACATTCCATGCATTTTCTATCTAGTTTTGTTGTCGTTAAACTCTTTATTTTCCATACTTGATGTTTCCTGCAATTTGGGCATCTCCATATCCCTTGGCGTCTGGACATGATGCTCCGAGATATTATTAGTACAACAATTATTCGCTTTACAGATTAGATTTTTACCACAATTTGAATTTTTTTTTATTTTCTTTGTAATTAATCATATTTTTTTGGGAAAAATACCATAAAAAAACGATACACTGAAACTAATAAAACCGTATTTAATACTTTATTATTGAAGAATCAACGGTATCCGACCACAGATGCACTCCGCCTTCTAAATTCATAATGCGTTCAGAATCGTATCCTGATTGGGCCAGGAATCTCACAACCGCACCTGATCTGCCCCCAGTTCTGCAGTATACCACGACGTCCCTCCCTCTGGGAATTTCTTCAAATCTCCCCGGGATAGACGTATGCGTGATTCTCAGATCAGTGCCTTCTAGTGATATTATTGATTCCTCTGATTCAGACCTAACATCGAGTAGGAATGGATTCCAACCCTCGCTCTTTAGCTTAACAAATTCCATGGGCGATATAGACTTCATAGATTCTCCCTCTTTTCCAATTCCAGAGCCACGGCTCCTTTCTGGATTTGTGTCGAATGACAGGACCCTAGTAATCATTTTCAAAGAATCTATTGTAAGAAGCTTCCCACTCATAACTTCACCAATTCCTAGTATGACTTTGATAGCCTCAGTAGCCTGAATTGTTCCAATAATTCCTGGAAGAACACCAAGAACCCCTGCCTCTGAACAATTCGGTGCCAATTCAGGAGGTGGCGCACTAGGAAAAAGATCTCTGTAGTTTGGCCCGTCCTGAAAATTGAATGTCGATACCTGTCCCTCAAAACGATGGATACTACCGAATATCCATGTCTTGCCCAAAATTTCACATACGTCCCCGATAAGATACCTCGAGGCAAAATTATCTGTTCCATCAATGACTATATCGTAGTCTTTAATCACAGACAAAGCATTACTTTCGGTCAATCTGTTCACAATGGGAGTCACAACAATTCCTGGATTCAGTAAACGGAGTCTCTCAGCTGCAGACTCTGCTTTAGCATCTCCAATTGACGACGTGGAATGGATAATTTGCCTCTGAAGATTAGACTCTTCCACGAAATCATCATCAATTATCCCTATTCTACCTACTCCGGCCGCAGCTAGGTACAACATTGCAGGAGACCCTAGCCCGCCTGCTCCAACCACCAGAACCGATGATTTGAGTAGCTTAATCTGACCTTCTTCACCAACACTGGGTAGTACCAAATGCCTGGCATATCTTTGTCGGTTATCATCCGAAAGGCCATTGTCCATGACATGTCCTGTGGGCATTAAGGACATTGTCCTTATCCTCCAAAAATATCAATGGTGGCTTTCTAACCACTTCTCGGCATCAATAGCAGCCTGACAACCCATTCCCGCCGCAGTAATCGCTTGACGATATCTGGTATCGACAACGTCCCCAGCCGCAAAGACCCCATCTTTGCTGGTCATGGTATTCTCCTTATGCAGGATATATCCACTGGAATCCGTCTCAAGTTGCCCTTCTAGGAATTTTGTTATTGGTTTATGCCCGATGGCAATAAACGCACCAGTACAATCAATATTTTCTTTACTACCATCTCGAGAATCTTCTAAAATAGCTCCAGTGAGTCCATTCTCATCTGAAAGCCAAGAGCTCACATTCTTGAATGTCTTAATCTCTATTTTCTCGTGATTTGCAGCTCTTTCATACATTACTTTTGAAGCTTTAAAAACATCTCTGCGATGGATAATAGTGACCTTTTTAGCAAATCTAGTTAGGAAAGTCGCTTCTTCCATAGCAGAGTCTCCTCCTCCGACAACGATTACCTCTTCATCTTTGAAGAATGCGCCATCGCATGTTGCACAGGTGGAAATGCCCCTCCCCTTCTGAGCTTCTTCGCCCTCGACTCCTAGCCAAATCGATTCAGCCCCAGTGCAAATGATTAATGATTCTGATCTGTATTCTTCTCCTTCCACCCAGACAGAGTAAGGCCTTTTGCTGAGATCAACCCTCTCGACATTCTTATCATGGACCTCAAGACCGAATCTTTCAGCCTGTTCACGTAATTCTATCATCATCTCAGGCCCTCCGATTCCCTGAGGATATCCCGGAAAATTTTCAACGTCAGAGGTCAGCATTAATTGCCCTCCTGACATATATCCAGCAAACATTAGAGGTTCTAGCAGAGCCCTACCTGAGTAAAGTCCAGCTGTGTATCCAGCAGGCCCCGAGCCAATTATTATCACGTTACGTACTGTACCTGCCACGAATATCCCAATGGGGGGACGTCCTTCAACTATGCCTCTCTAAATATCACTCAATCATGTCACAAAGTGCCCCAATTGCCGATCTAGCATGAGGCTCTAATCTGGGTTCAATATGTTCCGGCTCTGCACCAGGACCGATAATTCCAAGCCCTATGGGCTTTTCATGGACAATTTGAAGCTCGATAATTGACTTTATGACTGCCTGCCCCATAGCTAGACCATGTTGAGTCTGTCCTTTCTCTATTATCCCAAGACACGCGGCACCTTCTATGTCATCTCTGAATAACAACCGATCTAAGGCTAACGGCACTTCCATGGCCCCTGGAACCCAAACAACTTCTTCTACAGTAAGATCGTTCTTGATTGCCTCATCAGTTGCCCATTCTAGCATTCTCTGAACTTTTGGCTTGTGAAATGATCCACACACAATTGCAATCTTCCCACTCATGATGTTGCCTCCATGTTCCTGATTGTGTCGACAATCGCCTGTGTTCTAGAATCTATTTCGATATTCACCCTATATCCCTCTGATTTTGCTTCGATTGTAGTTACACGAAGCGTTTCCGGAATTATGTGTAAAGAAAAATAATCCTCCGTTACTCGTCCTATTGTTAGTGACATCCCATCAATCGAAACATATCCTTTCTGTAGGATGTAGTCCGAGAACTCTTCTTTATTCTCTATCAATAGATCAATAGAGCCTTCATTCTCTATCCTTTTTATAATCTTGGCTGTGGTAAGGACATGGCCAGAAAGAATATGTCCTCCTAACTCATCTCCTACCTTCAAAGACCTCTCCACATTTACGCTTTTTCCAGCTTTTATACTTCCAAAGGTAGTCCTATTGAGGGTCTCTTCAATTATGTCAAATTGGACAATATTCTCGTCAATTGAAACTACTGTAAGGCAAACTCCGTCGAGGGATACGCTTGCACCTATTTCTAAGCCTTCTTTGAATCTTCCAAGGTCCACAGTTATGGCCCAAAAACTACCTTTATTCTCTACGCTTTTTACAGGGACGATCCCAGATACAATACCAGTGAACATGTTAATCCTCCTCGTAGGGGCCACCTTCTGAATTTGGCCAAAGATCGAGAATCCTTGCAATAATTTTCCTCGTTCCGTCGAGGTCATCTGACAACCCCTCCACCCTTGTTAATTCAACATCTGAGAATCCATGCTCGTCTAAGCCACTTCTGATTGAATCTATCGAATGCTTCTGGTCATAACCCAGAGCGATTACATTTGGTTTTACAACAGTCAGAATATCAAAAATAGGAGTACCGGGGGAGTTTCCGATGATTGCCTCGTCTACCGGTTTCAGGCCCTGCACCATCCTGCATCTCAGCTCTTGGCTTGTAACTGGCTCATGTTTCTGGGATCTAACAGTGTCATCGTGGGCAACAACAACCACTAGCTCGGTCCCGAGTGACTTCGCCTGTTCCAGATAGTGTAGATGCCCAGCGTGAAGAAGATCGAAAACACCCACTGCCATGACTCTGACCATACAACTTCCTCCAAATATCCAAACTCAAGTCTTTGCTTCATACCATATCCATCGATTTCAAGATATCATTTCCTGTTATCATAGGAATTCCGTGCTCCTCGGCATATTTCATGGCTTCCTTTAGGGGTAGTGCTCCATCGCCCTCAGGGTCGAGCATCTCTGCGCCTATTGTGCAGGGAATATTTCCGGAAAGTCTGGCTATGGCGACTGCCAGTTCTGTGTGCCCCTGCCTATTAGAAAGTCCTCCAGGGGATTCCCTGCAAAGAGGAATATGGCCCGGAGTCCGGAATTCCTTTCCTAAAGCTTCCATAGCTTCGGAGTTCGAGAGCTCGTACGCTTCTCCAGCCAGCTCACCAAATCTTTTCGTTGTCAAGGCCCTATCCCTGTCTGTGATTCCGGTGTATGTTTCCCTGTGGTTCAGGGACAAAGTAAATGCCGATCTACTATCGTATTGAAGATCATCGGTAATTAAATGTCCGAGTACGGGATTTTCTTCAACAATTGAAGGAGTTGAATGTATGTCCTGTAGCCAAGGAAGCCCAAATTTCTCACCTATTTCGTCACCAATTGCGAGGAAAAGTAAACCTCCACAGTCTTTACGAAGTCTTCTCATTATCTCCGGAGTCGCTTTGGTTGCAGGCCAAAGAAGATCAGTCTCTCTTTCCCTAAAATCTGAGTCAAAAATCATCACAGGATCGCCCAAAGAGAACGCTTTAATCGCCTCAGCTACATCGTTGGCCATGACTACCGGAGGGGCTACACATATCACTTATTTTCGGTCGAATCATCTCCATCAGTGTCGGTTGAACAAAAATTTCCAATATCTAGGGTGTAAAATCTGAAGTTGAGTCGTAATACTTCAGTCCGAACCCCTAAACGTAACCAGCACTGGCCAACTACATGGCGGGACGTAGCGTAGCCACAGCATCATTCATCGTCATGCTAATGTTGCTACCATTGGCTTCTTCAGATATCCAGCCGATTAAAGAAGGAAAAGGAGGCTTAGATGCCGATGGAGTTTGGACAGAAAGTGTTGAATCTGAACTCCATGCTAACTGGTGGTCCCACTGGAGCAGAGACAAGGATCGCAATTCCTTGGATGACAGACTTGAATGGCTTCTAGAGCAACCCTCCGAAGCCCAACAAGACTGGTGGAAGAGAGCCGAATCAGGAAGTGCCAGAATTTTCATTGATTATGACCACCATCCTTCTGATGCTGATGTCGAGGAACTGGAAAGCTTAGGGGTCAAAGTTACGTTCCGTCCTAAATATCTTGATACTGTCTCAGCAACTGCTCCGTTCGAAGTCATACTTTCACAAGACGGAATTAGGTCTCTTCCCGGAGTAGTCATGATCGAGGATCTTGGGTTGGCAGAACCAAACATGAACGAAGCCGTCCCCAATATGGGTGTTGACCAGGTTTGGAATGACTTCGGCTTTGATGGGACAGGCTCAGTAGTCGCTGTTCTGGACACTGGCGTTAGGGGAGACCATGAGGGATTGAATGATATGGACGATGAGCCATTTACTACTGGTTGTGAGCAACCTGACCCAGATCCTCTAGATCCAAACCCAATTTTTGTTGATTGTGATCCGAAGATTATAGCATTCTATGATGCAGTACTAATGGATTCTGAACAAGACCCATCCACTTCTTACGACTCAGGGACTCACGGTACCCACGTAGCTGGTATTGCGGTGGGTTCAGGAGGCGGACAAACCGATCCTACCACAGGACAAAAGTATGTTGGAGCGGCTCCAGGAGCTTTCCTAATAAACATCCTAGCCTGTTGCGATGGGGATATAGAGGATGTTATCCAAGGGGCTCAGTGGGCAATAGAAAATAAGGACAAGTACGGAATCGATATCGTCACCTCATCTCTCGGTGAGCAGCAGCTGGAGGTTCACTTCGATAACAATGGCGACTCAGCCTGGAGTAGGCAGATGGATTCTGTTGTCGAGGCGGGAATCATCACAACTCTCTCAGCTGGTAATGAGTTCGGAGGTGCTACCTTTGCCGGATGTAATACAATAGACAGTCCTGGTGATGCCCAACTTCCAGTTACTGTTGCGAGCCTAGACAAGGACCTAGGATTGGCTATTTACAGCAGTAGAGGCTACACTTCTGATGGGAGAGTGAAGCCAGATGTTGCAACTATAGGGTCCAACATAATGGCTCCTGACGCGGCATCTAGTGATGGATATACCAGCAAGTCGGGAACTAGTATGGCTACACCGCTTATGGCAGGTATTGCCGCATTAATGGTAGAGGCAAACCCGGACATCACTCCTTCAGAATTCAAGGATATTATTTCAGCTCATTCTATCGAGAGAGATTTGCAACTTCTCGATGATCCCGGATTAAATGACTGTAGCATATTTGAGACCCGTCCGGATAACGAGTTTGGATATGGACAGGCGGATCCACTGGCTTTCGTGGAAGCCGCTGGAAGTATTGATAGATCGCTAAATGTCAGTATGAATCTCGATACACTACAAGAAATTGGGAACCAGTCATACATCTCAGGAACAGCTTCCGGCGTCGCTCCCGGGATGGGGATCGTCGAGGTCAGAGTAGGTGGTGGAGAATGGCAGGGAGCGGCCGATCTGAAGGGCGATTGGAGTGAGTGGAGGGTAAAGCTAGACCCTCATGTCGAGTCTGGAAACTCTACCATATATGCTAGGTTGGCGGTAAGCGATGATAGTATTTCTCCAATAGACGCAAGGAGAATCATTCTAGTTGACGGCGATGCTACTGGCATAATGTCAGGAGAAATGATGCAATTTGGCCTCATCGTGTTCCTGCTCCCGTTTTTGGGTGCGGTGGCAATAATCGGATTCGTTGCATTTAGGGAACGCTGGGATAAGAAGATAGATGTCTCGACCAAGGGATCAGATTTGCCATCTAAGGTGATGACAAGTATGGAAACCATGAATCCGATTTTGTATTACGGTTACGTAAAGGCGTCCATTGAAGCTTGGAAAGATGGTAAGTCACTTTCTGAGAATCAGTTCAGAAGGTATGTCTCACTCTCGATACTATACACGGCACAGGGTCTTCCACAGGGATTTACATATGTCGCATTCCCTGCATTCCTAGCTGTTAACGACGTTAGTCCAGTCGCTATAGCTCAGCTCTGGGCCGCAATAGCCCTTCCATGGACATTCAAATTCGTGTGGGGGCCAATGGTGGATGGTATCCAATCTCCCTCGTATGGAAGAAGGAGGCCTTGGATATTATTTGCACAAACGGGGATGGTGGTAACTCTGGGAGCATTACTCTTTGTTTCGAATCTAGCTGAATCTATACAACTAGTTACGCTGATGCTGTTCATCCATAATCTATTCTCATCATTGCAAGATGTAGGTGTCGATGCACTAGCAGTAGATGTGCTGCAATCGGATGAGGTCGCCAAGGCAAACGGATTCATGTTTGCATCTAAAAGGGCCGGATATATCTTGGGTGGAGCGATTCTGGGGATAATGGCCACCAAGTTTGGAATCAAATCGGCTATAGTGATTCAACTGCCTCTGTTGGTATTAATCATGGCTCTTCCATTGTTCCTAAGGGAAAGGCCAGGGGACAAGCTCTTTCCCTGGAGTGCCACTAGTAGCCCCAGTCTTTGGGATACCAATGAACAGGAACTAGATGAAGGAGATGACGAAAGTTCAGATGACTCAGAACTGGAACTTCCGTGGACAGAGAATGAGGCCGATGATCCTTACAGGGCCGCCCATTGGACTGCCAAGAATCTAATCTCTAGGAACATCTCATTGACTGCAGCTGTTCTTTGGGTGTCGATTGGCCTAATTCTATTGGGCATGGTGGTTTACATTGGAGGGGTACTGATCGAGGAAGACTGGCGAGAACGTCCGATTTTATTCATGGATTTAGTTGATTTGGGAGCAGTTTCCCTGTGTTTAATAATTCTTTTGCAGTTATTCCAGAAACTAGGAATCAGACTCCCCGTAGTGCCAAATCCGTTTGCCAGAGTATTAACTGGCCCGGCAGTCACATCATATAATATCGTGAAGGGATTCTCCCTAAGGTCCTCATTCCTGTTGATATTCCTATGCCTCCTCTCGGAATTGTATCTTTTCGTCGATCCCATAATACTGGATATTTTCATCAATGAGGCTGGCTGGGAGATGGACAAATACAGTGCTGTAATGGGAGGAGTTGTGATAGCTTTCCTCATGGCAGGGCAACTGATAGGTGGATTCTTGGGTGATCGATTCGGTGTCAGGGAGGTGGCCATGATTGGCTTCACATTATTAGCTCTGGCAAATGCAGGACTCGCTGTGTTGCAGGGATACTGGGAAAATACTACTATCATGGTCGCTTACCTATGCCTCAGGGCAATAATCAATGGATTGGCTTGGATTTCAATAATATCAGTATCTATGCGACTGACCTACAGTAAGGCTGGAGGGACTCAATTCACAGCATACATGTCCATGTTCAATCTTTCAGGCGTCATCGCGCTTAGTCTGACTGGCAAGGCGATCGAAATCATGGATTACATCTCAGCTTTATACCTAGGAGCGGCACTTACTCTGATGACAGTGATATTCCTAGTCTTCATTGATCCAGATGAGTGTGATAGGGTTTTGGAAGGGAGGATAGGTGATGATGAAGATGAGGATTATGGAGGAGACCTAGGAGAGGCCTCTGAGGTATGGTGGGAGGAAGGCGAACCGGATGTCGTCTCTGCTTGAACACCTGAGGTCCGCAGATACGGACTTTCTATTCTTTAGTCAAACGGTTTGTCCATATTGTACCAGAGCCGCTCGCACCCTGGATGCCAACCATCTAACATATACTGAGATTAATTTGGACTACTACGATGGCCTCAGACAGAAAATTATCTCCGAGACGGGCCATAGAACAGTTCCTGTGATATTTGACTTAAGGCAGGACTCGCCGATATTTGTCGGAGGGTCCGATCATCTGATTGACTATCTTTGAGAATTTTTCGCCATCACAGAGACCTGCTCTCGCATCTCATCAAATTGATTGAGATTAACCATGTGTCCCTTTTCGTGCTCAAACCTAGTTACAGGCCAGCCAGATTCCTCAAAGATTTCGATATGTTCCATTCCCAAGTCTAATGGGACCAAATGATCGCGCTCCCCATGCATCCATATCACTGGTCGTGGCTTCAGGAGAGGAAGCGACACTTTCAATTCTTCAGGCCTAGCTGTTTTTGTGGCAATCAATACTAGTCCAACTATTGAACTACTCGCCTCAGTCTCTAGCAAGGCCGATGCCATCGCACCCCCCTGTGAAAAGCCACCAACAATTATCGGGCCATCAGGTATTATCTCCAAGATTCCCGCTAATGAATCTTCTATCTGGGTCATCGACTCGTCCTTGGAGACACCTTCCTCGAAAAGCCACCATGCAAACCCTCCTCTTGTAGGATGCCTAATCTTCGCCTGGGGGCATAAAGTCGACCATCCATCGGGAGTTAATCCCCGTGCGAGTTCCTCCATCTTTTCAGACGTTCCAGTCATTCCGTGCATCATTATGAGCGTACCATTGCTCATCCAATCCCTCACAGATTCCATTGGAAAACCAATGCTCCGGCAACCTTGAGGTGGATGTACGACGATTGTCCACGAACCGTTACTGTAAGCGAGTAATCTCCAGAGTTGGAAGGTATGGTTCCTATCGCTCCCTTTTCTGTCGCTCCGGATCCCCATGCACGAGTGAGAGGGGATGCTCCAGAATGATCTTTCATTGTCAGGGAACCGGAGGAGGCCCCATTGGATGCAATTTCTACATCAAGATACCAAACCAAGGTATCCCAATCTCCTTCTGTTGGATGCCCATCGTCAAAAAATGAGTCATATATTTCCTGGTCATTCTCCTCGTACAGCCGATCAATTAAATCTCTAGCCCTGTAGAAGAAAACGTCCCCTTCATAGCTTGATCTAGCGACATTCAAATCCATACGTAACTGGTTTCGTCCCTCCGAGTCCTCCCAAACTAGTCTTTCAAGGAAACCATCACTTCCGCTGAATGTATATTGCAATTCATGACCTTCAGATGACTCCGCGCTTACTCTGGCATTTCCATTATTTATGGAATCAGTAGTAGCACTCCATTCTTGGCCGAATAGGATGAATGACCATTCATCACCGATGACCCATGGAAATGAGAATACTTGTTGGGGTACTCCATTTTCGTATACTGACAATCCATCAATTGTCATCCTTCCCAGAAATGGATTATGGTTTATAACCGCATGTCTTTGAGCTTCCCTCTCTGACGAAATACCGACCTGATAATCTCCGGATTCGTTATCAATTTCTGCAACAACCAGCCTTGCGCTATCCTCTCCGAATTGTGGTGTGACAAATGTGTAAAGCCAATTATTTCCGACTTCCCATTCGGGGAGAATCACGCTGTCTTCCCCAGATTCTCCCGATTGCCCAGAATCGCCCGTCTCGATACAACCAGAGAGAATGCACAACGTCATCAAACAGGCCATTCCAATTGCAGATCTGCGACTCATGGCCATGCGACAGGGACTACAGTCAAGAGACTGACGCCTTGGTTATCAGAGTAATCCAGCGATAACAACCGATACGATTGACATCAGCTTGATTAGAATGTTCAGGGAAGGGCCACTGGTGTCCTTGAAAGGATCTCCAATGGTGTCTCCAACAACAGCAGCTGAGTGAGCGGCATCCCCCTTTTCTGCTCCATCAATTTCTCCCTGTTCAATAGCCTTCTTTGCATTGTCCCAAGCCCCTCCTGCATTGGCCATGAATAGTGCCATCAGAACTCCAGTAGCTGTAGCGCCGGCCAATGTGCCACCAAGAGCGGCAGGACCCAATACTAGCCCAATTACCACTGGACTGGAAATTGCTATCATCCCGGGCATGATCATCTCCCTAAGAGCAGCCTGAGTGGAAATATCAACACAGGTAGCACTGTCTGGTTCGACACCTTCCTTTCCTTCTAGAAGTCCTTCAATTTCCCTGAATTGACGTCTAATTTCGGTAATCATAGCTTCAGCAGCTCTACCGACTGATTTCATGGTCATAGCAGCTACTACGAAGGGCAATCCGCCTCCGATAAGAAGTCCGATTACCACATCGGGATTGGTCAGTGAAAGGTCAGCCGCGCTCAGTGATGCACTGGTTTTGTAGGCCGCGAAGAGGGCTAATGCGGTTAGAGCAGCACTCCCAATAGCGAATCCTTTTCCTATCGCAGCAGTCGTATTTCCTATGGAATCAAGGCCATCCGTGATGTCCCTAACATCCTTTCCTAAACTTGACATCTCAGCAATTCCACCAGCGTTGTCAGCAACAGGTCCATATGCGTCAACCGTCATTGTAACTCCAACAGTACCTAGCATTCCCATAGCCGCCATTGCTATGCCATAAAGTCCCATATCCCCACCGTTCATTACATCATTGGCGCCATATATTCCTGCAGATATTAGCAACACTGGAACCATCACAGACTCCATCCCAACAGCTAGGCCCGCAATAGCATTGGTCGCACTACCTGTCTTGGACGCCTCTCCGATGTAGGGTATCGCCTTTACTTTGAATCCAAAGACAGGCTCTATTCCGGTGTAATACTCTGTCACTAATCCGATTAGGATTCCCACCAAGCTACCAATCGCAACTGCAAATATGACTTGGGTGTCCATGTCATAGTAGTCTAGAGCTAGATAGCCAACGCCTATGAAGAGACCTGCTCCGATGAAAGTAGTGTTTCTTAGAGCCGCCCCAGCATCCATATTTTTCATGGCTGAAATGGAGAACACGCCGACTATGGACGCAAGATATCCAACAATAGCCAGAAGAATTGGTATCATTAGATATTCAGATCCCATCTGGTCGCTAGCAGATGCAATCACCATAGCCGCAATTATTGAACCCACGAAAGACTCGAAGATATCAGCACCCATGCCAGCAACATCTCCAACGTTGTCTCCAACGTTATCTGCAATAACGCCAGGATTTCTCGGGTCATCCTCTGGTATACCAGCCTCTACCTTTCCTACCAAATCAGCTCCAACATCCGCGGCTTTGGTGTATATCCCGCCACCCACACGGGCGAAAAGAGCAATTGATGATGCACCCATCCCAAATCCAGCAATGTTAGCTACTGAAAGGAAATCTGTTTCAGTGAAGTAGAACATCAATGAGATTCCAAAGAGTCCCAGCCCTCCAACTGCTAGGCCCATCACTGCTCCTCCGTTGTAGGAGGTGGTCAGTGCGGCGGCCTGGCCTCCACTAGCTGCAGCTTGGGCTGTTCTGCCATTGGCGCTCGTGGCAGATTTCATCCCACTGAATCCCGCTGCCCCACTACACAGTGCACCAATTATGAATGCTACAGTTGTCTCCATTCCAAGATCGTCGTTATAGCTTCCTCCGACGAACAAAAGAGCGGCGACGACAGCTATGAATATGGAGAGCATTCTGTATTCAGCAACCATAAATGCCATGGCTCCGTCATGAATACGCTCAGTTATTTTTGCAACTGTCTCATTCTCAATCTCTATTGAATCAACTTTCCTGTATAGCATGAATGCGACAAGTAGGCCGAATACTCCTACCCCCATTCCAATTGTTCCTAGTGTCTCTCCTTCTATCATGGTATCAACCTGTATCGGTCCCGCGACAAAAGTCCCACTTATAATTCAAGCCGTAAAAGGACACCATTGAAGGCAACTAAGTAGTACGCGCCAAAACCACATTAGCAAAAGATTCCAGAACTCCAGCTCCATCGTGATCTCTCTGTAATGAAAGCATCTCATTTTCGCTAATGTGGCCCCATTGAAATGCGCGTTCAATCCTGTGCTTGGCCGCTTCTGGGTGGAACTGTACCCCCCATGCAGGCAGCTTGTCCCCACTAGCGCCCAGGACTCTGATCGCAGTAATCTCATTATGGGATGCAGAACCTAGTAAAACAGAGTTTTCTGGCATAGTCACTACATGATCCTGATGTGAGTAAACCACTGCAGGACCAACGTGTTCAACTTTACATAAATCGAACAAAATATCATTATGCCCCTCGTCGTTTAGTTTCATGTTCCAGACCCCACTCGACATGCTTTCTGCCCTAGTGACCTCGGCACCCAGAGATTTACACAGAAGTTGGTGACCAAAACAAATACCAAGAGTCGGAATCCCAGACGTTGATGACACCCTCATTAGAGACGATGCTCCGTACATCCATTCTTCCCACATCGTGACATTTTTCCTTGAACCAGAACAAACAACCGCGTCGACCTCTATGCACTCTAGCCACTTGGCCATTTCGAGGTCTTCCCTGACCGTTGGCAATGCCACTCTATGGAATCTAGCAATATTCCCTTCCATAGGGACCTCACAACTGTCCCAAAATGGATAATCATGGTCCCAATTTGGAACATCTTTCTCTCCAATGAAAAGAAGGCCTTCTTCAAACGCCCTGACTCCAGATTCTTCGGATTGCATGTGGGGAGTAAGTAGAAACACATCGATATCCCCAGCACTCGCAAGCGGTTGAATGACCTCCTGATTTCCCCCATGTCCAAATTCAGATCTCTCAACTAGAAGGTCGAGTAAGAGTACGCGGGTAGTACGGCTCATGCCACCCGAAACAGGCGATTGCTTGAAAGCCCCCCGTATGTACAGAGGTACGAAGCGGACATGGTAGACAAGCAGTTGATTCTGGATTCCGTAGGGCCAGTACAAGCAGTTCTTGATGCCCATGACGGGGTGGTTAATGTCATCGATACAACAGCAGGAGTGATTTCTATTTCGCTTGAGGGGGGCTGTACGGGATGTAGCGCCACACCGATGACAGCGATGCAGATCTATTATTCTCTGATGAAACTAGATCAGGTAAACGACGTCATATTCGTAAATGGAGAGCTACCTGCATACATGAGGTCCTTCATAGACGACAAAATAGGCGGAGAGAGCTAACGATTTTCCTTCCGCATCTTCATAATTTGGTGAGGATTAGCCTCTCCTTGAACATCCTTCCCCTTCAGGTTTAATGAGGCAGATATCGCTACTACAACTGCTACCAAGGCCATTGGAAGTGCGACGTTATCTGATCCCCATAGTTCACCTCCCAGTAAATGGAATAAAGTTAACAGAAGCGCTGCACTTACACAAAGAGTAGCGATAGCTCTCTGGGCTAGAGCCTCTCCACTATCACTTCTGGAGAATGTTCCGATTGACATCCAAAGTACGACAGATATTCCGCACATACTCAATGAAATTGTCTCGACAATCTCGACAAGTCCACCTTCCATGAACCCCCTAGGGAGTCAATACTTGTGAGGGTTGGGGGAGTTTGTTCACCGCACGCGACATAACGAACCTTCAACAAAGGTGAGTCATGAGAGGTGATCATGGGAGTCCTGCGCGGGTTGAGCCTAGCTTCAATTGCGGCTCTTCCTGCATTCATACTGGGCTTCATTGCATATGTGCTCATTGCATCTGTTAGAGGCTCATCTATAGACGCAACTGAGTGGGAAACATGGATGTTTCTCCCTTGCTACGGGGTCCCTTTGTTTTGTATGTTTATAGCATTCATTTTTGGAATAAGGTCCAGTAGGGTGGATGAAGAGTGAAAAGATCTGAAAAAGCCCTGAGAATCGGCGAGCAACTGGATACACTCTATCCAGAAACACCGATACCGTTGGATCATCATGATACCTATACTCTGTTGGTCGCCGTTATGCTATCCGCACAAACTACAGACAAAAAGGTGAATGAGGTCACGCCTTCATTGTTTGATATCGCTGACTCTCCAGAAAAGATGGCCAAACTTGAAGTCGAAGACATAAGATCTCTTATCAGAGAAGTAGGTTTAGCACCTACAAAGGCAAAAAACCTCAAGAAGATGGCAAATCAAATCATTGAGTCAGGCGGAGAGATATATCCAGATTGGGATTTTCTTGAGGGTTTGGCAGGAGTTGGTCACAAAACAGCCAGTGTGGTTATGTCCCAAGCCTTTGGGGTTCCTGCATTTCCAGTTGATACCCATATTCACCGTCTGGCTGATAGATGGGGCCTTTCCAATGGAACCAATGTAGTAAAGACAGAGAGAGATCTGAAGAAGGTTTTCCCAAAGGATAAATGGAATCAAAGACATCTTCAGATTATCTACTTCGGAAGGGAGTATTGCCCGGCCAGGAACCATGATCTGTCAGGGTGCCCTATATGCTCGTGGGCTTCAACAAAGAAGAGAATTAGACAGGGAAGGTAGTAATTTGATGATTTTTAGAGGGAGGATTACCTCATCAGGCTTCGAAAGTGGAGACTCATTGGTAATTGGTGACTGGAATGAGTCACCATTGGGAGCCTTCACCAACATAATGTGGTCAAAACCAAATGGAAGAAGGGTACTACTGTCGCCCTCTGCTGAGCATGCTGATTTTGTATCTTCCCTGTATGATTTTGATGAGGTAATAGTAACTGATATAATCGTAAATAGGAGGAGAAAATTAATTTCTATTAAAACAGATTTTCTGGAAGCCTCCATTTCTTGGGGAGTGTCATTTCCACTTCCTATTCCGAGGCCATTATGGTTCATCTCTTCCGTCGAAAATCTCTTTGGAAAAACTATTTTCGGTTCAAGCACCTATGGGATAGCGAGCGATGGAAGCAGGGAATGGTATTCAATAAGAGGAATCTCAAGAGTTTCTCATGCAGAGGCAAAAACTCCTGATTCGGATTTCGGAAAAATCGGAAAAACATCATTCGCTAAGCCATTTGGATTCAGTAGCCCTCCAAAGACCCCTACTAGCATCACAGTCAATTCTCATATTGAAAGGGAAAAGGCTTGAAAAACCTAGTAGTAGAGTGGGTAGCATGAGTGAAGTAGTCACATTGGCGGTCGGAGATGCCGCACCAGAATTTGAAGCGCCTTTGACAGATGGTTCTAAGTTCATTCTTTCACAGGTTTTAGAATCTGGAAAGGGAGTTATTCTTTACTTCTATCCTCGTGATAACACGCCTGGTTGCACATCTCAGGCTTGCGATTTCAGGGATAACTTTAGCAGAATTTCCAATAAGTCTTGGATTGTAGTCGGAGTTTCTACTGACTCTGCAAAATCTCATGAGAAATTTATTGATAAGCACGATCTGCCATTTGACTTGATTGTGGATGAGGGCGCAGAGTTGCATACCATGTATGGAACATGGAGGGAGAAGAGCATGTACGGAAAAACATACATGGGAACTCTAAGGTCAACGTTCGCAATCTCACAACAAGGCAAACTTTCGTGGGTTGGATACAAAGTCAAAACAAAGGGCCATGTCGATCAACTGATGTCGGATTTAGGAATTGAGTGATACCATGGAATCTGACCAAAGAAGAGATTTGGTTGAGAGGTTTCTAAGGAGATGTGTAGTCTATGCTGATGAGTCCATACGTAGGAAAAGAAAGAGGGGCGAGGACGAAGAAACAATAGCCAAGTGGACCGTTTACAGAGATTTTACAGAACATGCTGCCGAGGAAGTTGCCGCTGGAGACCTAGACTCTTGGTTCGAAGACGGGCCAGTAGATTTCGAACCCGATGGTCAAGACTCAGATAAGTGACCATTTCCGCCTATCCCTAGGTCATATTTCGTCGTATCAACCCTCATCATTGCACCAGGTACCATCAGCATTGAATCATCCTCGTTTATTGCAAAGGCGTGTAGTCCAAGTCTCTCTGACATTTCCTGGACTCTTCTCTTGCACACATCCTTCTGACTGGGCATATGAGCTAGTGACCCTAGGTCTACAATTACCATGCATCCTCTGGAAAGTGGCACTGACATTCCTTCGAGTGACAGTCTATGCAATCCATCTGGTTTCAGATAGACTACGTTTCTGGACGGACTTGGAGTATACCTAAGTGTTCTTTCAGACCATTTCATTTCACCCAAGTCAATATGCAGATCCCCCTCCTGTGGGCCGGGATCTGTAGAGGTCATTTTCCTCTTGGTGTTTGAGGCAATAGCCTTTGAGGGATCAGGCAGTCCAAGCAGTCTAAACAGGTTTGCCACGATGCGCCCGAGGGCTACTCCTCAAAGAGTGCTTCTATGTCTTCATCATCCAGAGCTTCTTCTATGGACATAGCGATACTTTCCGAAACCTCCTCCTGTATATCTCCCTCATCGATATCCTCAGGAGCTTCCTCACCTTCAGAATCACCGTCCTCCAACAGAATACTGGTTACATCTTCAGGTATCACTGCCTTCCGTGAAACAGACTCAATTTCCTCACCGGTTTGAATCTCAGTAAGGGGATCGTTTGAATATTCCAGTCCATTTTTCGGCCCTTCCCTACTACTTTTATCATCGAATGGATCATATTCCGGATCATCGAATGCATCATCCACTGATACCCTCTTCAATCTACTAGTATGATCAACTTCAGGGCCTGAAGGTGGAATATTATTCTGCTTATTCCTGATCACAAAAACCGCTCCTGCAATGGAAATAATCAATATTACTATGATTATTAATCCATATGACGCCATGAATTCACCAAGACTGAATGGAGCTTCAGAGACAATGACTGTAAGAGTAATTGAGGAACCCGGGCCTTCATCTACAGCTGTCAGGCTAACAGTTCTACTGCCCGAGCCAGTGAATGTCCACTCGATCCACTTCCCTTGGATATCGATGTCATTAGCACCATTGCCGTCTCCATCAGTATCAACTGATGTATCCATGTCCCAGTTGTAAAGTAGGTTCTCCATGTCATACGAAGAATCAGTAGTTCCATTGGCGCTAAAGAAAACAACATCTCCTTCCATCGGAGAGAATGTACTTGGAGAAGCTCTTGGATCCGGATTGACATTTCGTATATCGATCGGAATTTCTATCATCGCCGTACTT
>MDTB01146363.1_pt1 | contig 34681 bp, 36 predicted proteins | sample 811161 | NCBI WGS metagenome assembly MDTB01 (sample SAMN05326650, study PRJNA326480) | marine metagenome | isolation source: seawater | place: Mediterranean Sea | collected 2009 | reverse complement strand
TCTTTTGATATAACAAAGCAAAAGATTTCATATATTTTTCAGGACCAACACCAGCAGTTTCATAATCGCCACACATTGATAATACTATTTGTACATTATGACCTTGTTCAGCCCACCTTAAAGCAGAGTAGTCTAAAGTTTTCCAAACACAACCTGATAAGTTTTGTCCTGCTAAAATTACGTTTTTAATTTCCCAACCTGCTTTCTTGGCTTCTTTTTTTATCCAAGTAATAGAGTTTAATGGATTATCTTTGTCGTAGTCTGCCCATTTATCAGGTAGTTCTAACCAACAATATCTATCTTTGACTTCATCTTTTAGTTCCATCATTCTAGTATGGGTACCACTTTCTTGAAAGTCTTCCGATAATATAACCATATCTTTTATAGGGTGTTCAAATATTAACTCTTTTAATTTACTGAAACGCAAATCATTTAACTCCTTTTCTCCTAGGAGTTGATTGCCTTCAAAATCAATTAAGATAACACCTGTTGCAGGCTTAAGTCGGTGTGGATGATACATTAATCCTCAAATGCCCAATCCTTCTCATTACACCAAAAACATTCACCACATGTTTCTTCGGTTGTTGACCAAGCACATGATTTAGTTAATGGGTATAAAGTTTCCATTAAATTGTGTTCTTTAAAAACCCCTGCCACAAATTTTTTATCTACTCTTAAATACGGTGCATAAGTGTGACCACCATCAGGCCAATTTTCTGTTAATTGTTTCTCGCCATTTCCTGGATCACGTTTTCTTTCTGCTACTTCATAAAATCCTCTTTCTTTTTGTACTTCTACTGGAGGATTAGTAGTCATAGCCGATATTGCAGGCGTACTATGTGTATTAGACATTTCTGATCTAGCGGCTCTGTTTTGCATAGCTTTGGAACAACCGTTTAATGTTCCCCAAGTTCTTACCATTTCTCCTGTCTTTTCATTCTTGATAAAACCTCTTTTAGGATCGTTAAACATTTTCTTTGCTTTTTCCTGCCATACAGGATCAGATGTTTTAACTTCATAAACTTTTAAGTCTTGAACACTGTTAGGAAAAGTGTCTTGTAAAAATTTATGTACGTTTTTTGCTTTTTCTGTATCTATTCTACCGTCTTCATCACTCATATGAAAAGGGTAAATTTTCATTTCGGGTAGATACTTACCGATTAAGTAAACTAATGAAGATGAATCACAACCACCTGATAAAGACACCACTGCTTTTTCTGGTAGGCCTTCAGGAAAATTTTGTTCATCAAATAAGTCAACTGTTTGATTACCATATGTAAACTTCATTTTTTCTCCTTTAATAGTTTGTTTCTCTCTTAGCTTTTAAATAATGTTCTTCTAACTCCGGATGTAGAGCAAACAAATCGTGTCCTTCTCTTTTACTAAAACCATTTTTATCTAAATCTTGACAATACTCAATAGTTTTAACAAATTCCTCTACATCTTGTTCTTTGTTTAATGACTCAAGAATATTAGGATAATCCTTATATAGTGGTTTAAGTTTTTCCTTAATTTCTTTAGGCAAATTCTTTACTTGTAATATTCTCGGGTGTTCAATGATATAAAACGTATGTGCTATACCCATATCTTTTAACATCGCAATTAATTTATGATTTTCTAATACAGATAAGAAAGATATTACAGAGTGAACATTAACTCTTGCATTTTTTCTTGATCTCATTAATTTCATATTTTCTACAAGTTGATTCCAATCAGATTTCTTTCTGATATAATCATTATATTTACCATAACTGTCTATAGATATTTTCATAACAAACTCTTTGAAGTGAGGAAAATAATCTCTAAAGTTATAACCGTCCATATCAAATACAGATAAATTTGTTTTGTATATTAGGTCTATACCTTTTGAGTAACCTGTTGCTACTAATTTGTCTAATAGTTTATAATGATTTACCATAACTAAAGGTTCGCCACCAATTAGTTTGATTGATCTAGTATACTTTGCTACAGAGGCAATATCATCCAAATACTTTTCATCATCATGTTTCATAGTATTCATTCTTTCGCCATCTTTAGGATCCAAATCTGGATCGTATACTTTTTTTAATTTTTTTAGTGAGATAGTTCTAGTGTTAGCACTTCTTGGTGTACACATATAACAATCTAGATTACAAGCATTACCAAACATTTTCATTTTGATGTCTAGTATTCTTTCGTCAAAATCTTTTATATCTCCTTCGTCTATAAATTTCTGAACAGCCCTTAATAACTCTGGAACCTTACTATCAAATGTACCTTTTAATATTTGTTCACTATATTTCATTCTATCTGAACGACCATACTTTTGTTCTTGTTTCCAACAACCTGTACAATGGTGTCTAAAAAATTTAGGATCCCAATCCTCTTTTAACATTTCTTTTCTTAATCTGTTTTGATATTCGGAAGTATACCATTCTTTAATAGATGTATCTTCCATATTGTGGCCAGTTCTTGCTAGTGCGTCATAACAAGGCGCAAATCTACCACTTAAACTAGAAAATATGTGTGTGAAAGGTAGAGGACAGAACCATAATTTTTTATCCTTTAACTTTTGTTCAAATTCTTTTTTCTGTTCTTCATTCATATTAGTTATTTATCCATATCTTATAAAGAGGGCTATCAGGTAGATTGTGTATAGCACGATTCGGACCTGTGTAGTGGACAACCTTTAATTTCTCATTAGGTTCATCTAACAACATAAAGTCTGTATTAAATTTTTTTGCATACATCTTATTCAGATTTATCATATCTTTGGCATTTTCTGTATACTTACCTAACCATTCTTGTGGTGTATTAGTAAGTTTACTTTTCTTTTCAAAGATTTTCCAATCAACATAGTTTTGTTCGCCATAATATTTAAAGTGTACCTTACCTATATTGTAATAGTGTAATTGCCAATATTCAGGATTAAGTGCAAAGTCGTCCCATATATGCTTGAATTGTCCAGATTTAAATTTATAAAAACCACCGTTCAAAGGTAATATGTTATTATCTTTTAATCTGTTAGTATGTAATCTTTCATTCCAAAATACACCATATGATACTAACTCATCATCGCCAACAGGATGACCTATAAGTTCATCTACATTACCTACTATAACTTGATCTATATCCATTATGATAATCTCATCGCCTGGATTTTGACCACCAAATAAAGGACTAAAGTATTTTAGTTTGTGCCAGTGTTTTACGACATTACTATGATGATTATATGGTAATACTATATCTGCTTTTACGTTAGGGTCGTCACTTAAACAAATAGATTGAAAAGGTATTGTACTATTTCTTTTCAGTCCATCATAGAAGTTGGCAACATAGTCTGGTGTATACATGCCTTTGAAATACACCGTACATATTTTAAGCATTTATATTTCTCCAGATAATATCAAACTTTTTATTAATAGCGTGTATAAGTTTAGCCGTTTTAGGAATAAATCCTTGTGTATCAAAGAAATAATGCCAATCATCTTGCAACCAATGTACTGGTACATTATTTTCTTTTAGTTTAACAGCAAATATTGTTTCGTTATCATAACCAAAGTATTTTGCTATTTTCATAGGAAAGAAATCATCTTGTCCTATTAAACTTGTCATAAGGTCTAAAGTTTGTTTAAAATCTGTAAAATAATCTAATTTTTTTAAGTGTTCTCTATTGATACCTACTATACCTGTATTGATAACATCATTTTTAGGACTTAAACCTTTTTCTATTAACATTGCCTGAGCGTTATAAAATTTTGAGTTTGGACTTCTTATTGTTTGTGTTCTTTCGCCTATCTTATGAATAGGGCTTACTCTTTCGTTATTGTTCTTAACGGCCACACCTTTTGATAAGTCAAATACTTCAAAAAAGTTTTCTGTTGTATTAGGTACAACATCAAAGTCTAGATATAACACCTCGTCATAGTCTTTAGCAAATTCATATAGTAAATGTATCTTAAAAAAGTTAACTATGTTATAACTTGTAATTTCTGGATAAAACTTTCTCATCCATTTGTAATAATCAACATAACTAGTATTTAAACCAGCACACTTTGTATCATTTTCTACCATAGTAAAATCTACACCTATTTTTTTGGCATATTCTACTTTACAATCTACTAACTGTTGGTAGTTCTTTTCAAATTCGTTTTTAGTATTATAGTTTGTAAACTCAGCATCCTTTTTCTTGATATGCTCGTCAAACGTATCTAATTCTTCTTTTGGAATATTAATGTATAAACTAAATATTTTTCTTTTCACGTTTCGCCTCTTCCCATGACATAATTGGATCAGGAGTACCTTCCATTTTTCCTACTATTATAAATCTTGTGCCTCTGTAATCTGTAACCTTTTCCTCTGATAATACAGTTGCATTACTAGGTAATTGCTTTTTAAAATCTTCTATTGTCTCTACACAATTAATATGGCCTTCAATATCATACATGTTGTTAGATGTAAAAGCAAAGTGTGTTGGCGATGTTCTTCCCCACCAAGGATTTTTCATTATTGGTGCTGGTCCCCATTCTTTCATGGGTTTCATATGTTCGCAAGAAGTATTAATAAACAAATCAACACCGTCATATTGATCTCTATATTTTTCAAATACATCACCTGTAATCCAATCTATATTCCAATCTTTAAATATTCTATACTTTGATCTACTAATTACTTGTGCGTCTGTATCAACACAAACTATTTGTTTTACTTTGTGATAAAATGCCGGTATTAAAATACTACCATACCAACTACCAAATATAACTACTTTTGAATCTTTATTTAAGAAATCTAATTTATTTACAGCGTCAACAAGTTTTAGTTTAGTGTTGAATTGATTAGGACTTAACGAATCTAATAGGTCGTCATTCTCCCTAATTTCTGCCATTAAATTTCTTAATATTTCTAAATCAATCATTTTTTCTATATATGTAATCGTTAATAACTAATATATCCAATGCAGTTCTTTTAAAAGTTCTCATTGCATTTTCTGGTGTTTCTACTATAGGCTCTTGACAGTTAAAACTTGTATTAAGTACCATAGGTACGCCAGTGATAACACCAAACTCTCTTATTAGTTCATAAAATTTATTATTATCTTCTTTGTTTACTGTTTGTATTCTTGCAGTACCATCAACGTGAGTAATACCTGGTACTACTTTCTTTTTATCTTCTTTAACAGGACAAATTCTTGACATATAAGGACTAGGCAAAGTTGTATCAAAATATTCCTTATAATGTTCTTCTAAAACTGCTGGTGCAAAAGGTCTAAAGTCTTCTCTCATTTTTATTGTACTGTTAATAATATCTTTTATATCTGGATTTCTAGGATCGGCTAATATACTTCTATTACCTAATGCTCTATTACCACTTTCTGATTTACCTTGAAACCAACCTACTATCATACCATCGGCAATTGCTTGTGCAATCTCTTTATATGAAGTTAATTTTTCTCCACCTTTATGGTCATATGATAAGCCAGCATATACGTTAGACTTATGTACTTTATTGTTTATTGTATATTCAGCATGTTGATAAGTACCGATAGCTTGGCCTTCGTCACCAATTGCAGGTGGAACAAATACATTATCCCATTTTTTGGTAAACATTTCATTACAGTAACCGTTATATGCAACACCACCAGCTAGACATAAGTTATCGGAAGTTTTTAAAGGATATACATGTTCCTTAATTCTTTCCATAGTTATTTCTTGTAGTGTATACGCCAAGTCATCTATACCATGTTTTGCAATTTGTATTTGTTTCCATTCTGGATATTTTCTTTCTAAAATAGGTCCTTCTAAAATTTGTGTAAGTACATTGTAATAATAATCACTATGTTTACCATAACCAACTTTACCCATAAGTTTACTTGCACCTAATGTTCCAAATCCTGTTAAGTTAGACATGTGGTTCCATAACCAACCGATAGGAAGTTTTGCTGATAAATCTGTTGCGTTGCCGTCTCTGTCAAAGAATAAACATCTATATCTTGAGCCAATACCATCTATCGCAAGTATATCACTTTGTTTGTAGCCGGAGTTTAAAAATGCATATGTAGCATGTGATTGATGATGGTCAATATAATAAATGTCATCTTTATAATATCTTTGCCATAATGTTTTAACTTCATAATCTAAAATTTCATCATGACCTTTAAATATTGTATTAAATAATTCTTCTTTAGATTTTCTGATACCACCATAGGTATAAGTCCATGCAAAGACAGTATCAGGTTCTTTCTTAACATAATCATTTACAAATTCATCATTTAAAGTATAATCACCAGGATTTAATATATCTGATTGGTGGTTATAAGCTTCTGCTTTATATGGCAAGTTATGTTTGAATCTGGTGTGTCTTTCTCTCTGATTATGATAAACACCGTCATAGGTGTTGTGGTCATGTAAGTTTATAGCAACAGCGTTAATTTTCACTTCTTTTCTCCTTCAGTTATTTATTATAGTCCTAATAAACCTCTTATCTCTGGATCAATCATGTCTCTTGTCCATTGAGGCGTCATCGTGACTCTTACATTGCATTTTAGTCCTGGAATACTTTCAATATTCATCTTTACATTATTTACTATTTGGTCTGCCGCCGGACAAAAGGCAGACGTTAAACTCATTAAAACAAAAACATGTCTTGCTTCTGTCACTTTAACATCATAGATTAAACCAAGTGTGTATATATCTGTAGAGATTTCAGGATCGTAAACTTGTTTTAACTGTTCCTTAATCTTTTCAATATATTCTAACCTAGTCTCTTGATGATCTTGTATATCGCTTAAATCTTCTTTCATAATTTATACATTTAATATATTACTATATTTTTCTATAGGAAAATGTCCTTTCGGTTGTACATATTCTTTGCAAGTCACACAATACTTTTCGTATTTAAATAATTGAAAATTCATCATCTTATCAATATTTTCTTTTGTCATAGGAAAAGACCTAGACAATTCAATGTTGTTTGCAAATTTTTTACTACAGTGTACTATATGCCTTTTTTCAAAGTCAATAACAGGCACCATAGGAAAAGCGGCACACATTTTACGGTCTATTTCAGCCGCTTGTTCGTGTACTGCTGTCACATCACCCTTTGTTGGTGTTCTACCATTGAACGCCTTAAACATGGTGTTTTTGTGATCTAATTTCTTTTGAAATTCTGGATAGTTCTCTACGTACTTAAAGTAGTTAGGTGTTTTAAGTACTACATTATAATTGTTCATTTCGTTTGGTCCGAAATAATCAAAGTTACCTAGTTTTTTAATTTCTTTAGGATAAAAATCTAATGTTAAGTGTTCTACATATAAGATTTCTGGATCCTCTAGTATTTCAGGATATCTTTTTCTTACGAAAGAGTTAGATAATACTGAACATATAAAATTAGGATATTCTTTTATCATTGCTATCACTTCACGTAGATTTTTAATTAAACCTGGTTCACCACCTAGTAAACATATTCTGACTTTATATTTACTTAATGCGTTTAATGTTTCTCTTAAAAAATCTAAATCTACTGTTAAGTTCCTCATTTCTAAAGTATAACTTGTGCAGTAGTGACAGTCTTTATTACAAGACATTGATAAGAAGAAGTCTATTGCTAAATAATTTTTTTGTACGTATGTTAAATCAAACTTCATGCTTCTATTTATTCCCATTTTAAATCAAATGCCCAAGCTTTCTCAAAACACCAAAAGCACTCGTGACATTCTTGCGAATAGTTATCAGTCATTTCCTCATCGCCTACACATGAACGTGTAAGTGGAAATAAACTATCCATTAAATTATTTTCTTTAAAAACAGCTGCGACAAACTTTTTGTCCACATTGGCAAATGGGAGATAGGATCTCCGGGGGCCCCTGGTGTTTCTCTGTTTGTCATTCTGGTTTCTCCTGGTTTCCGCCATATGAAACATTATAGGGTGTTTTTTCATATCTTCTATTGGTGGATTTCTAGTCATACCGTTTATCATATATGCGTTAGGATATCTGTTTCTTAATTCGTCTCTTACTGCTGATAATTGTAAGGACTTTGATACTTGTTGTGCTGTCATTGTAGAAAAACTTGGATCGTTTTTGATAGCTTCTTCAGCGGCTGGATATAACGCTTCGTTTCTATCATCATAATTTCTTTTTATTAAATCTTGTATATTCTGACTAGGAAATTTATCTTGCATAAACTTTACAATCTTTTCGGCTGCCTGTATGTCATATGGATTATATACGTCTTGACAACTGTAAGGTATAACTTCTATGTTAGGAAAGTGTTTACATATCAAAAACATCACAGCGGCTGAGTCTGTACCACCTGATAATGCTATTACGACTTGTTCTACTGGAAATTTAAAAAAATCAATGGTCTTATCATTATAAGTTATTTGCATTATTTCTCTTTCAATTTATCCTCAAAAAAATCTCCATCTTTTTCTCCAGGTATATGTAAATCTAACCATTTCTTTTTAGTTAAATCTTCTGGTTCAGGATCATTATCTTCGTTTGTCACAACCCAATTAACAACCTTTTCAAAATCTGGTTTAGGGTCTAAATGTGTTTGTTTAGTTCTTTCCATAAACTGCCATCTAAAATATTTACCAACACCTGTTGACATTATAATATGTGGCTCTTGGTCTACATATGGTATATGTTTCCAATATTTTTTAAACTGTTTAGGAAAACAAGAAGTAAAAGATACATCTAAACCTTTTTCACAAAGTAAACCTGTTAATGTAGCACAGAATAATCCACACTCAAATGAAATTAATGTGTTTATTACTTCTAACTTTTCCTCAAATTCTTGTTCCGGATGATGACTATCTTCATCAATGGCCATTTTATTAAACTCGTTTGATTCACTAACTCTAGACGTAAATATAAAAACATATGGTGCTGTTATTATATGTTGATAGTTTCTATTTACTGTATGTTTAGAATGGTCTAGATAACCGTCAGCCATTGCGTCATCTTCAACTTTATGGTGGTTTTTAATTGCTTGTTTCCATATTCTTTCTTTTTCTGCCTGATCTCCTGGACCGATAACGTTTACTCTGTAAGGCATATATTGTTGTTTAGAAGGAGTTAATTGCCATGCCTTCTTTAAACACTCGTTTACTGTTTCTTTAGATGGTATATTTTTATCATCATATACCCAAACGTGTTTTCGTTTTTTAAATATGTCGTATACTTTATCCATTTACATTCTCATATGGTGATTCACCTTTGCCGTCTATTGCTAATTGTACTCGTCTTTTTAATTCAGTTCTATTTTTGTCTGTAGTACCTGGTGAGTCTTTAACCCAATTTATTATATCTTCAAATCCTGCTTTTTTATCCATATCCCAATTACTTCTTCCGTTTTCTATATCAGGACCGTTTTCTTGCATCCATTGTTTTTTATAATACTTGCCATAACCTATAGAACATGTTAATAGTGGTATAGTGTTAACAAAAGGTACATCATGCCACTTATCTACATTTTTTGGAAAACAAGTTGTATATGTTATATCAATACCTTGTTCTACTAATATACCTGTTAGTGAAGCTGCAAATAATCCAACTTCTATACTTGTTGCTTGTGCCAATGTTTCGTGTTGGTCTGAAAACTCTGGTTCACTAAAGTGACCGTCTTCAGCAATACATTTTTTATTCCAGTCATTTGTCTTTTCTGGATCAACAGTTCTAGATGTAAATACTATTACATATGGAGCGTCTGATAAATGTTGATATGTTCTATTGACTTTAAATTTTGTTTCTTTTAATTGTTTCTTTTCATGGGCTCTTATTTCTACATCATGGTGGTTAATCATTGCTTTGTCCCATACTTTTAGTTTTTCATCGTCAAATTCTTTTCCTGGTCCTAATATGTTTACTGAATATGGGTAATAATTTTGTTTTGATGGTGTACAATGCCAGGCATGCCATAATGCGTCTGTAATTGTTTCTTTATTTGGTATCTTATCTTTATGATACTCTATTACGTGTTTTCTCTTTTTAAATATGTTATATGTTTGTGTACTCATGTTATCTCCTTCCTTAAAAAGTCTGCTATTGCTTTGTGTCCTTTTGCGTTAGGGTGATCATCTAATTTACTTACAACTAAATCATTTTTTAATTGTTCTTCTTTTGTACTGCCTAATATCTTTTGATGGATATTAAATCCTTTATTATGATCTTCTTGTAGACCAGGCCAACCTATAAAGTTATTTATTCTATCCTTATAGTACTCTAATCGGCCGTAAATTCTTTGTGTATCTCTTTCTATATTTCCTTTGTATATCTGATAGCCATCAACAATTTTATCCTCTGTAGGTTTTAAACCTCTAACATATCCTTCAAATAAATCACCCATTTGAAAATGCCAATAAGGTAAATTGTATCTTTCACATAATCTTTGAAAACTTATTTGGTATCTTAACGTTTGAGTTACCCAATATAATATATCTCCATCATGTTGTACTCTACGTGATCTCCATGTTTGCCATTGACCTTTTTCATAATTTACTCTAGGACCTTTTACAATACCTGATTGCCAATCTTGTCTCATTGCTTGAGTCCAACCTGCTATGACCATACCTATATCTTCTTTATTAGTTATATCTTCTATTTGATCTAATATTGTGCTGTAGATAAATTGATTACCTTGGCCACCTTTTGCAACACAAATTAATTCCATACCTAGATAGTCTGCTAAAATTTCAGGCCATTTTGGCCATGAAAAGTCCCATGTAGGGTGACAGATTGATTCAAAACTTAAATCTGTACAACTATCTCCACTAATTATTAATTTTTTCATAAAATAATTTGTTAAATGCTATCTTCAATTTTTGTTTTGGTTCTTCTTTAAAGTTTAAAGGTCCGTAATCATATTCAGGCATTAAGTAAGTTTTCTCTACAATATACTCATACACCGGTTCATGTTCTTTATCAATTAATGTTTCGTCAAAGATGTCACTAGTACCTAATGCTCTTTTCATCATCTGACAAGTCTTAATAAGATTTTGATCTGCTATAGGAACAGGATTGCCTTTACTGTCTATATAACTAACTTGATCTAATTTTTCGTTTGCTATTATTTCAATCATAGATTATTTAATATACCATTACAAGTATCTTTTATCTCCTCATCTGTTAACCATGGATGTATAGGTAAAGTTAATATAGTTTTACTAACATACTTGGCATTTTTACAATTGTCACTTCTATGTTCTATATTTTTATACATAGGTCTTTCTGAAATAGGTTTTTCATAGTGTACTTGAGCACCTATCTTACCTTTTATTCTATCTCTTGCCTCACCAGATTCAACTGGATCGCCTTCATCAAATCTTATAATATACTTGTGATACGTATGATTAAGACCATTGGTTGGTTTATGTACATACACATAGCCGTCTAATAGTTCATCATATTTTTTTGCTATGGCTTGTTTCGCCTCAATATACTGATTTAATTTCTTTAGTCTGTAATCAATAAACTTTGCATTAAAGAATAACATTTTAGAATTGTATCCTAATATCTCGTGGTTACCATGTTTTCTTAATTTGATACACATATCAGCGTGATCTTTATTGTCTGTTAATACCACGCCACCTCCGGCGATTCCACCTATCGTTTTATTCGCATTGAAACTTATTGTACTAAATTCTCCTAGTGTACCTGCTTTAGTGCCATTAAGACTAGAGCCTATGGCTTGAGCTGCGTCTTCTACAAAGGCAATGTTTTTCTCTTTACAAAATTTTAATATCTCTGTCACATCTGACATACTACCAAATAAATGTGGATAGACAATTGCTTTTACCTTGTCTGAATACATACGTTTGATACTGTCAAGTGTTATATGGAAAGTATATGGGTCTATATCACAAAATACTGGTTTTGCACCTACCATAGATATACAAGACGCTGTTGATATCCATGAGAAGTTGGTCGTTAGTACTTCATCACCTTGTTTTATACCTAAACACTTTAAAGAAAACATTAAAGCGTCTGTACCGTTTTGACATGCAACGGCATATTTTCTAGGTACTATATTTTTGATTGTTTTTTCCAGAAACTCTATGTTTTGTTCCTGGTTTTCTTTCATACATTCATCAAAGAGTTTTAGATAGTTCTCTTTGTCAACTTCATATTCATATTTCCATGCGTCCATTATTTTACATCCTTTGCTACTTCTTTACCTTTTTCATAATAAGTTTCAACTTTTATATTATCTTCTTTGTTTCTTGCTTTACAATGAAACAAACAAGTTTGATTAATCCTATTTAGGTTGTCTCCTACGTCTCTAGCCTGGACTAGGTCATCTTCAAATTCTTTCCATTCCTTTGTATCAAGTATCTCATCTATACTATTATAATCTTCTAACTTACTAACTTTATAAAGTGGTTTATACAATTCAGCCTTTGTTGTTTTAGGGTGGTCACACCAACAACAAGGTATTAAATGACCTCTATTATCTATTGCCAATGGCATAGGTTGAAAATCTTTATTATCTGGATCAGGTAAACATTTAGGTTTTAGTTTCATCTTTCAGTACCTTTGTATACAGCCGCTTTTGATTTTAACGAGTTAGTTGGTTTAAAAGGATCGTCATCACTTAACCACCTTGATGATTCTATTTGTATAAAACTTAATCCTTCATCTTCGGCCATTTTCTTTGCAGTCTCTATATCATTTTCATTATATTTAAATCTTATATATTGCCATACAGGTGTACTTAATAAATGTTTCTTGGCCTCTTTCATTATTTCAAACATTTTCTCCCCATCTTGGTTTTTCCTGTACTTGTGGCTATCTTTCGGTAAACCGTCACAAGCAAAAATCCAAACTGCTTTAGGATTTGCTTTAAATGATTTTACATACCACGACATTGGTTTAGCCGTAGCTGCATTATGAACAAACACCTCTGGTACATCTTTTAGTTCTTTCATTATTTCATTAAATCTAGGATGATGTACAGGATCAGATAATTGACCACAAAATCCTATATCTACAAAATGTTTTGCAATCATTTTAATTTCTTTCATAGTTAAATCACGGCCATGTGGTACTAGACCGTAATTAGTAAATGATGTTTGTCTTTGACAATTAGGACATTCAAGTGGACACCTGTGTGTCACATCTAGATTTAATCTACGTCTTTGTTTAAAGTATGTCATTCATTGCCTTTATAATAACTTCTATATTTGGTTTATTAACAGGATCAGTAAGACAATATGCCGGTCTTTTATAGTAAACTGGTCCTGCGTCTTTAATATTTTTATCTCTTGCATATATAAAATTCATTCCAAAGAAACGACACTCTTGCATTAATCTTGGTGCCGGATCAAATGTGTGTTTAGTATAAACGTAAGTATCAAACATACCTAATAAATTTTTTACAGGTACAAATACATGATTTAAATTATGGTCTATGTACTTGTCTTTGTATGCCAAGATACCATGATTTTGGTATTTGTGAATATGTTTTTTTAGTTCAGTATAATAACTTTCGTTTGTACCTAAAAACAAATATTTAAACTTAACGTCTCTGACTATAGGTTTATATACACTGTAATTAATAATCTTTTCAAATTGTCTACCAACACCATTAGTATAAACTTCATGGTCGCATAAGTCAATTACTTTTTCTGGTTTAAAAAATTCTAGTGCTAAAGGATATTCTTTAGGATGGTTTTCTGAATATACTGATATAAGAGGTTTCTTAAATAATAAACGTAAAGTTAATTGTGTGTCTTTATCATAATCTTTAATACTTTTATATGCCAGAGTTATCATACTTCTACCCATAATTAAATTTACATCAGCTTCTTCATAATCAAAATACACATGTTTAAAATGTATATACTTTTCTGTTAAGGCCTCTATGTAAGTTTCTTTGGTAAACTTGTAGTGTGGTATGATTATAAGATTAGCTTTGATACCTAAATCATTTAAATACTGTACTTGCTCAAAGCTATAATGCATTAAGCCATCACCTGGTTTAGAAGTCACTATTACGTTTAATCTGGTCATATATTATAATAACATTTTTATTCTATTTTGTCAATGTTATGCATATTTATCCGTCTTATAAATAGCTATATACAGAATGGAGGCCAAATGACTATAAAAGAAAAACATAAAGAGTTAAAAAAACAAGTTAACGAGGCTGAAATACGAAGACGGATTAGAAGAGGTCCGAAAAGTTGGTCAGATTTAAGAAGACTGAAGAAATTAAAACTGGCTATGAAAGATAAATTATTAAAAAGTAAAAAATGATAAAATTTCAATACGATCTAGAGCGAATCAAAAAAGAGTTATCAACACTTCCTGAATATAAGAAACAGTTGTACTTACAAGGGTATTCAAAAGATATGAATCCCGAAGAAGGAGCTGGCGAAGGATATGCCATAGATAACGTAGAACAAACATACACGGTACCTCTTTTTGATATACCATATATTAATGAGATTATGGAAGAACATAATCTAACTAGAACGAGATTGATGAGAATGAAACCAAAATCCTGTTATCTATGGCATAACGATTTAACAAAGAGATTACATATACCAATTGAAACACATGAACATTGTTTTTTGATATTAGATAATGACCGATTTCATATACCAGCCACAGGCGAAGCGTATGTGATAGATACTACAAAAAAACATACGGCATTAAATTGTTCAACAATAAACAGAGTTCACATTGTTGGAGGATTGCCGAGTGACTACTAGATTTCCTACAGCAGACGAAAGATGGCCTAGAGCAGGTGACGTAATACCTGAAGAGCCTTTATATGACGCCGTTATTACATCACTACCAGGTATGGACAAAAGTAAACCGGCACCTGGTCCTTCTTTTCTAAAAGGTTATCTGGAACCATTAGGTTTTAAAATCAAAGTCGTTGACGGTCATATGTACGACACGTTAGATAATATAGAAAAAGAAATATCAAAATACAATTTTAGATGGTTAGGTATATCAGTATTTTCTTTTATGCAAAAAGAAGATGGTTTAAATCTAGGTAAAAGATTTGAAAATGTATTTTATGGTGGTTCAGGTGTTGATATTAAATGGCCAACTCCTTATTACATAGTAGGAGAAGGAGAATATGCTTTACGTGAGTTCTTAAATGGTAATTTTGATTATCCAGGTATCAACGGAAAACAACCAGTACAGATAGAGAACATAGAAGACTTACCACCACCAGATTATTCAGACGTAATACAACATCAAAAATATAGAAAGTTTGTAATATCAGGATCAAGAGGTTGCGTTAGAAACTGTACCTTTTGTGATGTTGCAAGTATATGGCCTAAATTCAGATGGAAGACAGGTAAGAAAATCGCCGATGAAATGCACCAAGTATCTGAACAAACAGGTACAAAGAAAATACACTTTTCAGATTCATTAATCAATGGCTCTATGAAACATTTTAGAGATTTGTGTAGAGAGTTATCTAACAGACCTAAAAAGATTAAATGGGAGGCACAGTTTATTGTAAGAGATCAAAAGACTTTCTCACAAGAAGACTTTGACAACTTGTCAAACTCTGGTTGCAATGGACTAGAAATGGGTATAGAAGCAGGTAACGAGGAAGTTAGAGACCATATGAGAAAGAAATTTAGTAATGATGATATAAAATATTTTGTGGAAAATCTCGGAAAGCGGAATATAACTATGAAGTTCTTACTGATTGTCGGTTATCCCACGGAAACGGAAAAAATGTTTGAAGATACTCTACAATTATTGAGAGACTATGCCAAGTATTCACATTTAATTAGTATATCGCACCACGTGATGATGACTTTTAAAAATACTCCATTAGATTTTGACCATAGAGAGTTATTTGATAGTGAGTTTGGATTTAAATGGAAAAATGAAAACTCTGATTTTGATATACGATTTGAAAGATTTATAAAAGTATATGAATTGGGAGTTAAACTAGGTTACCAATTTCAAGCACACTGTTTAGAAAAAATAGAAAGATACAAATCCGATAAACTTAATGAAGATAGAAAGTCTATAGGATTTGCCCACCCTAAAGATAAAAATAAACTACACGTACAATCTTAAAAAGATTTATTAAATCCTAAAGTAAATTTTCTTCCTTCTTGACTAAACCCATGAGGTGATTCATAATTTTCATCAAATAGATTTAACAAACTAATACCAAAGTCTATACCATGCCAATTATATCCAAGATTTAAATCTAACAAATGTGTTTCTGGCATTGATATGGTTGACCAATTAGAATTGTGTACATCTAAATGTTTGCCTTTATATTTGTAATTAGTAGTTAAAGAAAAGTTATTTTCTAAATCTTTTGTATGCATAAATCCAAGAGACCAATTAGGTCTTCTTAATTGTACTACATCACCTTTTTTACTATTTAAATGACTAATAAAAAATTTAGAGTTTTCTTGATTATAACTAAACTCTATACCGTCAGTATTTAAATCGCCAATATCATTTTTAAATATAGTTGTTGCAAAATTATTTTTAGTTAATGTTAACTCTTGTGATTCTCCATATTCAATAGCAGTCCATGTTGTTTTATCTTTATAACTTGTTGATGTACTACCACTTATACTTAAACCATCTTCTATCTCTTTAAAGAAACCTAATTTATATGTTTCGTGTTCCTCATCAAACCTATGATGATATGAAAATATATTATGTGAAAAATTAAAGAAGTATCCTAAATTATGATGTTGACCTGTTAATGATTCATTATGTTTGTAATCAAAACCAAATCCATATTTTTGTTTTTGATGTGTGCCTCTTATAGTATAGTTTTCACTTTCATAATGAGCATTATCATAATCTCTATCATATTCGTGTGTATGAAAAGTTAAACTGTTATTTAAATAATCAACACCTGTTTGTAAGGCAAAGAAAGTATTATCTGCCCATTTGCCGTCTTGTATAGAAACATTATGACCATCTATATCAGTGAAAGTGTTTCTTGCAAACCAAGATGTTCGCCAATGTACAAGATCGTACCATTTACTTACATTAACACCTATTGTTTTATTATTTGTTCCATCTTTTTCGTCAGCACCTGATAAAGCAGAAACGTTTTGTGATTTATGCTCACCTGCTGAAACAGATATATCAAAGTCATTTAATCTAGTATAATAATTACCACTAATAGTTTTATCATTACCATTACCTGATAAACTTAATCTTTTATCATAATCTACTGTTGTTCTAAAATTAATTACACCACCAACAGCGTCTGCTCCCCAATGAGCACCTTGTGACCCTTTGTATACATCTATTTGTACAACATTGAACATAAAGTCTTGACCAACATCATGGGCACCTGTAGGTGTAGAGTAATCATTGATTGGTATTCCATTTAATAATACTAATGTGTGATTAGAGTTTGTGCCTCTTAAAAATAAAGATGATTGTTGACCTGTCGGACCTGATTGAGTTATGTCTAAGCCTTGAACATAGTTTAATACTTTAGGTAAATCAATTAGATTATACTTTTCAATTTCAGATTTTTTAATTGTATGAGTAGGTGTTATCTTGTCACCTAATGCGTTTGAATTGTTTATATTTGGATATATTGTAATACAAGGAATATCATCATTCCAATTACAATCACTATCCTTGGAATAGGCAACATTAGCCCACACCAAGATTAACATAAGAATTAATCTTATCATTGAGTCTCCTTGCTCGTTTACTGCCTAGGTGGCATTCGGAGTATAACCGTATCAAGTAATCTGAACGAATTGCACGTCACTTTCCCACTACGCTTTTAGGCAGTTATATTATATAGTATCACATTTAATCCAAAATGGCAACTTTCCGAATATAAATAAGTATATGGCTGGTATAGCAAACTTAACAATAGATCAAGGATCCAATTTTACTTACGACCTAGAAGTCACTAATGCTGACGGAACGGCATTTAACCTTACTGGATTTACAATGGTTGGTAAAATGGCTCAAGGATATGCAACAACTTATCCTAGAGTAGTATTTACTTGTACTTGTACAGCAAGTATGGCTCTTGAAGGAGTGGTAACTATTAGTTTAACTGCTGACCAAACAAAAGCATTAAAAGCTGGTCGTTGGATGTTTGATGTTGTTGCAACTCACACTGATAGTACGGTTACTCGTTTATTAGAGGGTATTGCTATTGTCACACCGTCTGTAGTAAAAGCTTTTACTTAAACGTTATATTCAAATATCGCTTTATTCTCACCTTTTTTAACAAGTCTAAATCTCGCTTTAGACATAAAGTTTTCTAAAGTAGCCCATTTCAAACCTGAAATATCATCAAATATCCATACAGTTTGATCTGCTTTTCTTTGATTAAAGAATACGGCCTCTTTTAAAACACTTTTAGTATCATGTGGACCGTCAAAGGCAACAAGTTCATATTTAGATATTAAAATTTTATTTTCTTCATAGATAGGATAACCATCGGCAAATCTATTAAAAAACTCTGAATCTTCAAAGTTAACTAAATGAAACTCTGGATAATCTTCAGCAAAGTTTATTAATGTTGTCTTTCTCATTAAGTTATCATAGTTAAACTTTCTTGCTAATACAGAATCAGAAGCTGCATAATCAATATTGCCATAAGGGTCAATACCTAAATGTACTAATCTTGTTTGTGGATGATAATTTCTATATGCGTCTATAATAGTTTTACTTCCTAATCCTAATCTAACTCCAAGTTCTACACTACAACCAATAGGTTTTTTTAACATCTGTACTGCCTCTGCCAAAATATCATACTCAACACTATCGCCGGTAAACTTTTCTCCTTCGTTTACTTCTAATGCATATTTTCCAGTTTCAGGATCAATACCTGGATATGTTCTCTTAACATCTTTTGCAGTCTTATCAATAAATCTAGTATCTTTGGCACCTTTGCCTTCAACTTCCGTTTTATATATTGCTGTGTTATGACCTAAATCATTTACAACTGGTATAACTGGTGTATCTATATTTCTATTGTCCATAATTTGTCCTACTTCAAACGTACTGTTACCACTATGTTTACAACGTATTGTGGTATCAGCAAATATTTTAAATCCTTTTTGTCTTGCTTTTCTACAGAAATCAACATCTTCGGAAACAGTATTGTTATGATCTAATGCAGAGTGATAAGTAAAATAAGGATAACCAACTTCTCTCAATACTTTACTTTTAATTAAACAACAACCCATACCACAAGCAACTATCTCAAAGAAAGGATTGTCTTTACATTTATCCCATGGTATACGTCTAGAGCCGCCGTGGTCTCCTGCCTCGTATATTTCTAATGAGTGAGTTCCTGGTATTCTTTGTATATAAAGACCTGATACCATATCTACATCATGCTTAAGCATTCTTTCTAATGTATCTTTTGGAAATGCTATATCACTATCTACAGAAAATAGATAGTCGTAATGTTCTGCCCAATGTGCTATTAAATTTCTTACTTGGTCTATTTGATATCCATAAAAGAATTGAAACTCTACTTTAAATCCTTCTGGTACTGTTAAATCGTATATTGCTTTATATGTATCTGGTTCAATATACTTATTTGTTGGTATTGCTATTAATACTTTTTTCATATTGTTTCCTATTATTTAATGAGGCCTGTTTCTGTCTATTAAAAGAAAGAATACGCTCGGCGTTTTTTGTTTGTTCAGCGCTGTTAATTTTATAATCATTGATAGGATTTATATCATTATAATTATATACGATATCAGACACCACTTTTACTTTTGCAGGATCGGCTTGTTCTATTAATGTGTAGAATATAGAGCCGTCACCTCCTGCTTTGTACCATTCTCCATTTTCATCTTGGAAATTCCAGTCTTCGCAACCATCTAAAAGTTTTGCTTTAAAAGTTCTTAAATGTGTGTATGGCATGTTCCAATTAAATTTGTACATTCTATATTCTTTTCTATCTTTTACGTAAAATGGATACTCTTGTGCTATTAAAGGTATATTGTCTACCATTGAATAACAAGATCCATAACTAAATTCTGTTGTGCCATCATAAAGATTATTATATTTTTGTAAAATTTGATTATCATTAATAAATGAATCATCGCCATCTAAAAACATAACAATGTCCTCTGGTTCACAAAACTTTCTAATAGTCTCTATTTGATTTCTTACGGCACCTTGATTTACTCCATTACGAAGTACTTTAATTTTTATATCATCATCAAAAGCTTTTGCAACATTATAAGTTTCGTCTGTAGAACAATCATCAATTACTATCATTTGATAGTTTTCATAATCTTGTTGTAAAACTGACCTAATACAATTTGCAATATATTTTTCAGCATTATAAGTTGGTGTTATAATAACTATTCTTTGTTCTTTTTTTCTAGGTATATAATTTTCTTCTAGATTTGTAAATCTTCTACCAAATACTTCTCTAACTCTAGAATTAATATAACTTACTTTTCTATATTCATCTACCGGTAAATATTGTCCTAACATTCTATATAAGTGTTGTTTCCATTGTAGTGCTACACTATCCCAACCAACTATACCTTTAATTTGATTACAAGCATATTGTTTTTGTTGATGTAAATATCTATTGTGATGTGCCATTATTGTGGCTTGTACAAATTTTTCTACTTGTCTTTCTTTAGGTATAAATGGAAATAAAGAGTTTGGTTCTATTGCATAGTCTATCATATAACAAGCTTCACTAACTGCTGTTTCTTCTAAAGCGCCAAAACGTGTACCAACGATAGGTGTATTATATAATAATGACTCTAAAGAAGATATACCAAACGTTTCTGGAAAAGCACCTGGAAATAATTTATAAGTTGCTCTGGCCAATATCTCTGCTATTTCAGATTGTTTAATAACACCTGTAAATTCTATACCTAGTTCTTTATTTTTAGGGTCTTGTGACATCTTCAACCAATCTTGACCTTGAGCGTCCATCTGTCCATCTTTAAATGTATAGAAACCACCAATACAAATTAATTTAGCTTCAGGTATTTTTGCTTTTATTTTAGGCCATATATCCTCTACTAAAGGTTTCATGCCTTTTGTGAAAGCTGCATTGAAGACATATAGGTGTGGATCTTTTTTTCTTATATCTACACCATCGCCACCATTAACTTTATATTCTACAACACCATTTCTTGTTTGAAAAAATCTATGTTTTAATACTTCAAAGTTTCTACGTTTACCATGATCACAATTCATAACATACGTTGAGTGAAAATCAGACAAAGTAAATACTTCATCTATATGACCTTGTACTAATAAGTCTTCTAACATAAGATCGCCGTTTGCAAATGTATCATGCATCCAGACAATTTTATGTTTTGCGTTTGCTTTAATATGTTTATATCTTTGAGGTTGATATTCTTTAAAGTGTGTATATTGATTAGGCGCTAAAAAAGGTACGATTGTTCTTAAAGATATTACAATGTCAAATGAAAAGTCATTTTTATAATCTAGTATAGAATTATCTAGATAGGTAACATCATTATAATTGCCTTCTTTTGCAAGTTTGGCGTCAACACCACAATTGTTAAATACAGTGACTTTAAAGCCTAGATTAGAAAGTTCTTTGGCCATTAAAATAGTCGCAGATTCAGAGCCACCTAAGCCTCTTTTACTTAAAGTATTACCGTCATAGGGTAGACCTATTATATCTAAAAATGCGATAGAAATCATTTATTTTTTCTGTATCAATTCACTACAGTTTATTTATAAATATACTATAACAGAATAGTTAAAAAAAGTCAATGCTTGGACTTTTCTAATGAGGGAGATCGTATCGCAATATGCCAGTTATTAAGAACGCCGGTGTCCGTGTAGGATTAGGGCGTATCGGTTATACAGGTTCATCAGGACCACAAGGTTACACTGGTTCCAAAGGGGACAAGGGTGCTGACGGTTCACCTGGAGGTTATGCCGGTTCACAAGGTTTTACAGGATCAGTAGGTGCTCAAGGACCTGCCGGTGGTTACACTGGTTCAGCAGGTGCTTTAGGGTATACTGGTTCACTTGGTTATACAGGTTCATCGGGAACAGTAGGATTTACAGGTTCACGTGGAGAACAAGGACCGTCTGGCGGCTTTACAGGCTCAGTTGGTTATACTGGTTCTGCCGGAGCAGGTTATACAGGTTCTAAAGGAGACGCAGGCGCCGTAGGATTTGCCGGCTCAGTTGGGTATTCTGGTTCTAAAGGCGATATAGGTTTTAGTGGTTCTAAAGGAGACACAGGCGCCGTAGGATTTAGCGGCTCAAAAGGTGATCAAGGTGTAATAGGTTATTCAGGCTCTAAAGGAGACGCAGGTGCCGATGGATCAGATGGTTCAGATGGTGCAACTGGTTTTACCGGCTCTAAAGGAGATACAGGCACCGTTGGTTTTACAGGTTCAGCTGGCGTAGGTTATTCCGGTTCAGCAGGAGCAGGATTTACTGGTTCACAAGGTCTCGTTGGTTTTACAGGTTCAGCAGGAACAGGTTCAGATTCACCTTTAGTATTCACAACTTCAGGAGATTATAGAACACTTACAGGATTTTTGGAAGGTGGTACAACTTCTACAATTAGAACAGCAGAGTTTCATAGTGACTTATTAAGATTAACTCTCGCTACATTTACTCCTTCATTTACAGCAACATCAACTCCAAGTTCATCATTAAGTTGGGATCAACCAGCAACAGGTTTCTCTGTATCAGTAGATAACCCTAGTGATGTCACAAATGATTTCATAAGTTCAGTTTACTCTATCACTCAAACAAGTGGAAGTGTTAACGGTACTTTGTCTAATTATACAGCAGGAAGTAAATCACAAACACCAGCAGGTGGTGTAGATTGGACTCAAGCTTTCACTGTAGACAATTCAAATTCATATATTAGATCAACATCAACTACTCGTAGTGGTGGCTCAGCAGGCGCAACAGTTAAATTTAATCACAATGATGGCTCTGAATCAGAATACACAGCTTCAGATACATCTTTCAGTGTAAACTGGTCAACAGCGTCAATGAGTTTATCTAAATCAAATGTCAGCGGAAAAACATTCCTAAAAACTTACTCTAGTACTTCGTACTCAACTAACGTAAGTGGCATACAAACAAATTCAAACACCTCTCATGCTATAACAGCAAGTGGAGGTACTTTGAGTACAACATCAGGAAGCGGGTATGTAAGTGGTACATTTACTTTTACATCACCTATACATAAAGACAATACAGGCGATACTCGTACAGTTTCAAATACTTGTACGTTCACAAGACCGGTTGATGTAACCGGCACCTCATACACGGCGACTCACTCGTCAACAACAAGCAACGTAAGTGCCTCATTCACGTATCCGTCTTTCTGGTTGTGGACGACAAGTACAGGAAATCCTCCTACTTTGTCGGACATTATTGACGACAGTCAAGCAACAGGTTTCAAGACTTCTACGAACCAATTGGGTTCCAACACGAAAGATTTCCCAGTCCAAGCAATCAACAATACTGATTCTAATCCTCGTGCCTTTTGGTTCGTTGTAAGGCAGGCTGCCTCTCAACCAACAACATTTAAAACTGGTGCAAGTGCCGGATTATTATCAGACGTTTCTCAAACAGATGGTGGTACAATTAATTTAATACCATCTTCTCCTCCAGCAGGATTAACAGATGAGGAATATCACTTATACGGAATAACACTTCAACCAGGTACAACTTATGTGGAGATTAGTTAATGGCTAGTAATTACGACGGATTAACCAGAAACGTATGGCCAGGTACATGGAGTACCGGGACTAACTCCCCTATTGTACTTGATACAGAGGTTAGAGGTACTTTACATTCTATCACTGGAGATTTAAACGATAGACTAACAGATATTCCAGGTGCTAGAATACAAGAAGGTATGTTAGTGTATGTTAAAAATACATACACATCAGGAAGTACAACATACACAGGCGATAATTATTTTACTTACAAACTAGCAGTAGGCCAATCTAGAGACGCAACAACAGGTGCCGTTCCTAATGCAGACGCAAACTGGTCATTGTTCAGTGTGTCAGGTGGTTCTGGTTATACAGGTTCAGCAGGTGCAATTGGATTTACCGGCTCAAAAGGAGATATAGGTTATTCAGGCTCAAAAGGAGATTTAGGTTATACAGGATCAAAAGGCGATCAAGGTGTTGTAGGATTTACAGGCTCTAAAGGAGATCAAGGCACTTTAGGATATACCGGCTCAAAAGGAGATATTGGCTCTGTAGGATTTACAGGTAGTAAAGGTATTCAAGGTGCAACAGGATTTGATGGCTCTGTAGGATTTACAGGCTCAAAAGGCACAAAAGGAGATATAGGGTATTCAGGCTCTAAAGGCGATACAGGATTTGACGGCAGTAAAGGAGATTTAGGATATTCTGGAAGTAAAGGCGATATAGGTTTCAGCGGCTCTAAAGGAGACACAGGAACAGCCGGCGCTGTAGGATTTGTAGGCTCAAAAGGAGATTTAGGCTATACAGGATCAATTGGTTATAGTGGTTCAAAAGGTGATCAAGGTGTAATTGGTTATACAGGTTCGGAAGGAAATTTAGACGTTGCTGTTTCAGCAACACCACCAGGTTCAGCAGGACTTGGCGATGTTTGGATTGATAACGCAACAGGTATTCAATACTTCTACATGAACGATGGTAATAGTAACCAATGGGTAGAATTATCCAACCAAGGTATTGTAGGATTTACCGGCTCTTCTGGTACTGTAGGTTATACAGGTTCGGCAGGAACATCAAGCTCTTCTATAAGTGCTGGCAATAGTTCAGTATCAGTAGCAGACACAGGTACAGATGGCGAAGTCACATTTAGAACGGAAGGAACCGATCGTTGGGATATTACAAATGGTGGACATTTATTACCAGTAGCAAATGAACAATATGATATAGGTAATGCTTCAAGAAAAGTTAGACACTTATTCTTAAGCGATAACAGTTTAAAAATGGGAGCAAATGAAATCGCTTTAGGTTTAACAAACGACAAATTAACAGTTAATAGTCAATACGTAAATACTAGTGAACACGAAACAAATGATAGTACAGGTGCAATTGACATAACAAAACGAAATCACTTTATTACAGCAGGTATACATTATACTTTAGCAGATGGTACATATGTTGGGCAAGAGCTTTGGTTCTATAAATCAGGCGTCACAGTCTCAACATATTCAGATATTACTGTTGCTAATGCAAAGGTTGTAGTAGCAGGTAGTGGTGCAACAGAATTAAGGACTTCACACAAATGGAGATTAGATACAACTGGCAGTGTTTTTGCCAATTCTTTCTCTTGTGTTTGGGATGGCCAAGGGTGGTGCCTAAATGGTGGTACAATTGGCGCATAAAAATATTGATAACTCTTATAAAAGAGAGATATATTAACTTATAAATAGAGGTAGGAAAAAGAAACGAAACACTTTTTTCTTGCAAGAAATTTATATAAAGACGATTGATTATGTATTATTTTGAAAAGTATTATTTAATTAAATAAAACAATTAGGAGAAACACAAAATGGCAATAAACTTTCCAAATTCGCCATCGTTAAACGACCTTTATACACTGGGAACACGTCAGTGGAAATGGAACGGTAACGGTTGGGCGCTACAGCCTTTAACAGCAGGTTTCACTGGATCAATCGGTTATACCGGTTCTAAAGGTGATATTGGTTATACAGGTTCAAAAGGAGCAACTGGTTTAGGTTTTAACATTGCTAAGACTTATACAAGTGTTGCTAACTTATCAGCAGATACGTCTCCATCAGGCATTGCGACTGGTGAATTCGCTATCATTGAAAACGGCTCATTAACAGACGCCGAAAATTCTAGATTATACCTATGGAACGGTTCAGCTTACTCATTCGTATCTGACCTTTCTGGTACAATTGGTTTCACAGGTTCTAAAGGGGACACTGGTTTCACTGGTTCAAAAGGTGATATTGGTTTCACAGGATCTAAAGGGGACATTGGTTACACAGGTTCTAAAGGGTTTACAGGTTCTAAAGGGGACATTGGTTACACTGGTTCAAAAGGTGACATTGGTTACACTGGATCAAAAGGTTTCACAGGTTCTAAAGGGGACATTGGTTACACAGGTTCAAAAGGTGACATTGGTTACACTGGTTCCGAAGGTAATCTTGATATTACAACATCAGCTTCACCGCCAACTTCAGGCGTAGGTGAAGGAGACATTTGGGTAGATAACGCTACTGGTATCCAGTACTTCTACTACAATGATGGTAACTCAACTCAATGGGTTGAATTATCTAACCAAGGTGTTGTTGGATTTACAGGTTCAAAAGGTGCTCAAGTTGACACTATTGACTCAAGTAATTTCAGTTCAGCGGTAACGTTGATTATCAAAAACTCTAGTGGTACTGCATTAAAAACAATCATAGGAAACGCTTCGTAAGAAGTATAGAGAAGGAGAAAATATAATATGGCTACAAGAAACCCATTAATATACAACTCGGGTGATTTAGTTGAAATGACTTCGGCTCAGATTGACGCTGTAGTTGATAATATTGTTTATCAATATTCTCAAAGTCCGTCAGTGACATTATCAGTTGTTGGTAGTGGTGGTACTCTAGGTACGATTAACGATACTAGATTACAGGCAGGTACGCATTCTACGAATGCTTCCTCTTTTCCAGGTTCTGGAACAACACAAGACCCACAAACGGTAACAGTTGGTTACGATAAAGTAAGTCAAGCAGTTGCATCGGTTTCGCCGACAGCTGACTCAGGTAAAACTTGGCCTATCTACTACACAAGTGGTGGTGACGTTCAAGCTATGCCTTTAGCAGATATTAAGGATACGTTCTTACATCCTGCTATTGATTTATTAACAGCGGCTTCAACTACGACACAGCAAGGAGGTACATACTTTGTATCATCTAACGCTAGTGAAAGTGGTGCTACTGAAGTTAGTGGAAGTTCAACTCCGATATTTGTTGACACAAGAGCCAATACTGGCGCTTATGCTTCAAGTACGATTGGATCACACGCACTAGATAACCCTACAACGATTACTAGCTACTATCTACACAGAGTAGATGGTGCTACGTCATCATACGCAAGTCTATTAAATGTAGACGGTTCAAATGACCTACAGCAAACTGGTTCATCTTTTGACACACTTTGTCAAGAGTGGATTAGATACACAGCTGCTAGTTCAGGAGACGGTTACACTATTAGATATAACTTTAATGGTTCTGGTACAACTAGAGGGTCAGGTATGGCAGATACTAAACTTGACGGCACTAATTACCAAACACATCAAGTTAACGGTGATGATTACAGAGCACAGGAGTTTCCAGCTGGTTCAGCTGCAACTGCTGCTACTCATACATTGAAGATTGTTAAAGCTTAATAATCTCTAGTAATCACGTAAACAAATTAAACCCCCGGCGCTTCGGTTCCGGGGGTTTTTTATTGGAAAATAGCTATCCTAAAGTCAGTATAAATATTATAAATATGTGGACAATAACATTAAAGGATAGACTTATTATATGCCAATAAATTTTCCGACAGGACCGTCAACCAATGACACGTATAATTTAGGTACTCGTACATGGAAGTGGAATGGCGAGGCATGGGAATTACAACCATTAACAGGTGGTTTTACAGGTTCACAAGGTGCTATAGGTTATACTGGTTCAGCAGGTTCAGCTCCTACTGATTCTTTAACGTTAGTAAATACAAGTGTTGATGATACTATTTCAGCAACAACCACTGAAGATTCAAGTTCAGCAGGTCCTGTTATCACATTAAAAAGAAATTCATCAAGTCCAGCAGACGCAGATTATCTAGGACAACTAAAATTCAAAGGCGAAAATGACGCCGATCAAGAAATAGTATACGCTAAAATTACAGCAAAAATTCAGGACGCAAGTGATGGTACCGAAGATGGTATTTTAGAGTTTGCAAATAAAAAAGCAGGCTCTAATGTAATCACAGCAAGATTAAAATCAGATAAATTACAATTATTAAATAGTACTAGTTTGGAAGTAGATGGTTCATTAACAGTAGGTGGCCAAGCAATAACACCTGTCACTGCTCCAACAATTAGTTCAATAAGTCCTACAGCCATTGTCACAAGTACAGCAACGGCAGTCACAATTACAGGAACAAATTTTGTTTCTATTCCACAGGTAGAGGCTTTAAATCCTTCTACAGGTATTTGGTATACTGCCGATTCGGTTACATTTACTAGTTCAACAGTTATTGTAGCAACGTTTACAATAGGTGTCAATGCTAGTTATAAATTAAGAATAGAAAATCCAGATGGTAATGCTGTATTATCTTCATCAGCTTTGATGTCAGTATCAGCTGCTCCAACTTTTTCAACTTCAGCAGGTACTTTAGGTTCCTTTGCAGGTAATTTTTCAGGAACAATTGCAACATTGGCTGGTAGTTCAGATAGTGCTATTACATTTTCTGAAACAACAAACGTATTAACAAACGCTTCACAAGCAAACTGTTCACTAAATAGTTCTAGTGGAGCAATTACAACAACAGATTTAGGTGGAAGTGCTACTTCACCAACAACATATAATTTTACCATAAGAATAACGGATGCTGAATCACAAACAGTAGATAGAGCATTTTCAATTACAACAACTTATGGAGCAACAGGAGGCGCTCAGTTTAACTAATGGCTAATACAAGATTATATAAAACTTATGGACAGGATGCTGATAGTAAAAGTAAATTAACATTTTCATGTTGGCTTAAAAGAAGTGGACTAGGTCAAATGGATGTATTTTCAGCTTCTAGAGCAAGCGATGGTTTCCAAACAGATATAGTCCGTTTTGGAAGTGATGATAAATTAGAGTTTTGGGCATTTCTTGGTCCATCAGGAACATCTTCGGTAAAAACAAATAGATTGTTTAGGGATACTTCAGCCTGGTACAATATAGTTGTATGTGTGGATACATCGGAATCCACGGCCTCCGACCGAGTAAAAACTTGGGTTAATGGCGTAAGAGAAACTTCATTTAGTTCAACAGATTATCCTGACCAAAATTATACATTGGTACCATTAGGTATTGGTTCAGGAGTAGAACATACAATTGGTGCTGTAAGTACATCTAGTTATTTTGACGGATACTTATCTCATCTTCACTATTGTGATGGCTATGCTTATACGGCTTCAGATTTTGGAGAGGAAGATTCTACGACAGGAAATTGGAAAATAAAAACTGCTCCAAGTGTTTCTTATGGAACAAATGGTTTCTTTATGTTAAAAAATGATAACTCGGTTAATGACCAGTCAGGTAATAGTAATAACTTTACCTCAGCTGGTACAATTACAAAATCAGAGGATAGCCCTAGTAATGTTTATGCCACATTTAACTCACTTCATAACTTTTATGAACAAGGAAGTTATGCATATGGAAATAATCAATTTACATCGGGTGGTTCAAACAGATATACTCACAATAACTCAACTTTAGGAATGACAAAAGGAAAATTTTATGCAGAGTTTAAATGGGTTAGTCCATCATCAAGGGATGTTTTAGTAGGTATTACAGACAGATATACTACAGATCAAACACACGAATTAGGACACCGTATGGAAGATAAAGGTTACAGATATAATGGAGATTTAAGATATAATAATGGTAACGTTTCATCATGGGGTGCAAGTTATGGAACAGGAGATGTTGTAATGGTTGCCTTGGATTTGGATAACAATTGCGTTTATTTCGGAGTTAACGGCACATGGTCTAATAGTGGTGATCCAACTTCAGGTGCTTCAAAAACTGGAGGTCAAGCAATCTCTGGTGTTGCAAGTACTCACGATGGTTGTTATTATTTTGCAGCTTCAGTTTATGATGATAACTCTGCCGTTTGGCAAGCAAACTTTGGAAATGGATATTTTGGAACAACAGCAATAAGTTCAGAAGGAACAAATGCTTCAGGAAACGGAAAATTTGAGCATAATGTTCCTACCGGGTACACGGCATTATGTACGAGAGGAATTAATAGTTTTTAAGGGAGAAAAATATGGCTTATACAGCAATAGATAAAAGTGGTTCATACATGAGCGCCAAAACCTATGCAGGAAATAATGGTTCTCAATCTATAACAGGAGTAGGACATCAACCAGACATGATCTGGATTAAAAAAAGAGACGGATCGGCAGATAGTTCACTTATGGATTCAGTTAGAGGAGTTAGAAAATCTTTAACTACAAATAATGCTGAAGCTGAATATACAGAAACAGCAGCCTTATCTTCCTTTGATAGTGATGGATTTAGTTTTGATGGTTCAGGATTTGACCACGTAAATACAAGTAATGATTTTGTAGCTTGGAATTGGAAAGCAGGAACAACATCAGGAATTTCAACAGACGGAGAAACAGATATTACTCCATCAGGTTATTCATTTAATGCTACAAGTGGTTTTAGTATAGTTAAGTATACCGGAACAGGAACATCAGGAGAAGGAGTACCTCATGGCCTTGGAGCAAAACCACAATTTATAATTGTTAAAAGAACAGACACTAGTGGTGCATGGACAGTATTTACTCAACAGACTTTAAATACAAGTAATGCAACTAAATTTTTTGAAATGCATAATACGGATGCAGAAGCAACCAACACTAATAGATGGAATGGTTGGCAACCAGATACAGTTAATTTTTATTTAGGGAACGCTGCTGAAGTTAATGCTAGTGGCGGTACTTATGTTGCTTATGTTTTTGCAAGTAAAGATGGCTTTAGTAAACATGGAAGGTATACCGGGAACGCCGATAGCGACGGACCGTTTTGTTTTACTGGCTTTCAGCCGTCCTTTGTAATTGTTAAAAGAGTTGATAGTGCTGATACTTGGTTTTTATTAGATGGAAAAAGAGATACTTATAATCCAGCAAAACATTGGTTAATGGCAGATAGTAGCGGTGCTGAACAAACTTCTCCTATATTTTTTGATATGTTGAGCAATGGGTTTAAACAAAAAGGAACCGGTGGAGGTAACAATGCTTCTGGTGGAACCTATATTTACATGGCTTTTGGCCAGAGTATAGTTGGTTCAAATAACGTTCCAGCAACGGCAAAATAAGGGATAAATATAAACATGGCAACACCAACAACAAGAGAACAGTTAAAAGAATACGCTTTAAGAGCATTGGGTCAACCTGTTATAGAAATTAACGTTGACAATGATCAATTAGAGGATAGACTTGACGAAGCTTTACAATATTATTCTCAATATCATATGAATGCAATAAGAAGATGTTATTTAAAATATCAATATACACAGGCAGATTATGATAGAATCGTCACTAATGGAGACGTATCAGAGTCACAAACTAAAAACTCGGTAACTACAACATGGAAAGAAAATGCAAATTATATCGTAGTTCCAGAATCAGTTTTATCTGTCACTAATATATTTCCTTTTTCAAGTAAAGGAAGTTTAAATTTATTTGATGTAAGATATCAGATGAGATTAAATGATCTCTATGATTTTTCTTCAACATCGGTAGTTAATTATGATATAGTTATGAGACAATTGGATTTTTTAGATCATATATTAGTAGGTGAAAAGCCATTAAGATTTAATCAAAACGATAACAAACTATTCATTGATATGGATTGGAAAGAAGATTTACAAGTTGGTGAATATTTGGTAATAGATTGTTTTAGAAAATTAGATCCAGAAACATTTACAGATGTATATAATGACCAATGGTTAAAAAGATATGTCACAACACTATTTAAAAAACAATGGGGAGCAAACCTGTCTAAATTTAACGGCGTTGCTATGATAGGTGGTGTGACTCTTAACGGAGGCCAAATATATTCTGAATCACTACAAGAGTGTGAAAAATTAGAAACAGAAATACGTACAACGTTTGAAGAGCCTCATAACTTCATAATAGGGTAAACAATTATGGTAGTAATGAATCCATACTTTCAGCACGGAGATGGGATCGGAAATGCATCCGAGAAATATCTATACGAAGATTTAATCATAGAAGGATTAAAAATATATGGTAATTTAGTTTACTATATGCCGAGAGATATTGTAAACAGAGATTTAGTATTAGGCGAAGACGTTAATAGTAAATTTAAAAATGCTTTTCCTATTGAAATGTATTTTGAAACTACCGAGGGATTTGCTGGTCAGCAAGAATTAATCAATAAGTTCGGATTAGAAATTAGAGAAGATACTACATTGATGGTATCTAAAAGACGTTTTCATAATAAAGTAGACGTTAGAACAACATTAAACGTAAAAGGTAGACCTAACGAAGGAGATATTATATATTTTCCTTTAATGAATAGTTTTTTTGAGATTCAATTTGTTGAAGATCAGGAACCATTCTTTCAATTAGGAAATTTACCAGTTTACAAATTAAGGGTTACACGTTGGGAATACTCAAACGAAGGATTGGATACTGGAGTACAAGGCATTGACGATAAAGATGAAGCTTATTCTACAAACTTATTAGTAGATAGAATACATTTAGAAGATGGCAAAGGCACTATTCAACTTGAACAAGATGATGAATCTTCAGGTAATGCTAACTTCTTAATTAATGAAAGTTATGATAGTACAAAGGTTACGGTTCAAACACAGTCTACATATGCACAAAATTTAGATTTAGATACAGCGGCTGGCTTTGATACAGCTAGTGTTGCTGATGATGTGTTAGACTTTACAGAAAGAAATCCATTTGGGGAGGTAGATGAAGTATGAGAGACGTAAAAGGTTTAATATCTTACACAAGTAAACAAGCCAAAAAATTAAAAGATTTACAATTATTTAAAACATTAAAAAATGAAGTAGTAGCTGGTGCAAACGGCACGTTTGATTACGTTTTTAAAAAAGGTAAAAATACTGGCAAGACTCATAAGACAAAGGAAAAATAATAAATGTTCGGCACACCGTTTTATAATGAAGGATTAAGAAAGATTATTATTGCTTTCGGTCAACTATTTAATAATATAGTTATTGAAAGTAAGAATAAGGATACTGGTGCCGTATTACAAAGAATAAAAGTACCTTTAGCATATGCGCCTAAAGAAAAATTTTTAGTTAGATTAGACCAACAAGCAGATTTAGACGACAGATCATTTGCTGTCACTTTACCTAGAATGGGTTTTGAAATATCAGGTTTATCATATGACCCTACTAGAAAGTTAACTAGAATGCAAAAGATTAAACATGAGAAAACTCCTTTGACTAGAGACCAAAGGGTTGCTCTAATGGATCAGGTAGCAATGGAAGATGACAGTGGTTTTATTATGTTAGAAGAAGCAAACGCTACAACAGGTAATGCAGAGTTTCCATTATTAGAAACATCGCAAACAACTTTTGAAGATTCTAAAAAAGCGTTATACAATTGGACGCCTGTACCATATAACATAAGTTTAAACGTATATTGTTTTACAGCAACTGCTGAAAATGGTTTACAAATAGTAGAACAAATATTACCTTTCTTTCAACCAGACTATACGGTAACAGTAAATGTTATGCCTCAATTAAAAGTAAAAAGAGACGTACCAATTATTTTAAATAGTATAAATTATGAGGACAGTTATGATGGTGCATTTACAAATAGAAGAGCAGTAATATATACAATGAATTTTACAGCAAAAACATACTTGTTCGGACCAACAGTCAGTCAAGGTGTTATTAAAAAAGTACAATCAGATTTATATGCTGATACAGATACAGTAAATACTCCTAGAGAGGAAAGAATAACAGTTATACCTAATCCACCAAATGCAGATGTGACAGATGATTTTGGATTTACAACAACAATAGAAAATTTTACAGATGGTAAAAAGTATAACACAACAACAGGTAGTGATGAATAATTATGGCAAATTTGGAAGACAAAGTAAATGAGATTCTAGGATTAGAATCTAAACCGGAAAACAAAGTAGAAGAAACAAAAGAGTTTCAACCACCTGTGGAAAGACCAAAAGGAGAGGTTGACGTAAAAACGGAAAAAGATATTAATCAAGATTACTCTTATAGTAGAGATAGTTATTATAATCTAATAGATAAAGGTAATGAAGCTATTGAAGGAATATTAGAAATTGCAAAAGAAGGACAACACCCTAGAGCATATGAAGTTGCAGGTCAATTATTAGGACAAGTTGCACAAACGGTAGATAAACTACAAGACTTACAGAAAAAATTAAAAGATTTAAAACAAGTGCCTAAATCGGCAAGTACAAACGTTAAAAATGCTCTTTTTGTTGGCTCCACTGCCGAGTTGCAGAAAATGTTAAACAGAAAACAAGAAGATGAAACAATTGAGAAAAATATTACTCCAAAAAAGGAGTAAACAATGAGTGAAGCGTATTTAGGAAATCCTAATCTTAAAAAGATTAATACTCCTGTTGAGTTTACTAAAGAACAAATAATAGAATTTGAAAAATGTTCTAAAGACCCTATTTACTTTATGGAAAATTATATCCGTATTGTATCACTTGACGAGGGTTTAGTACCTTTTAACATGTATGATTTTCAAAAGACCATAGTAAATACGATACATAACAATAGATTTACAATTTGCAAACTACCTAGACAATCAGGTAAGTCAACAACTACCGTTTCGTATCTATTACACTATGCATTATTTAATCCAAACAGCAATATTGCCATACTTGCCAATAAGTCCTCTACTGCTAGAGATATTTTAGGTAGAGTACAATTAGCATATGAAAATTTACCAAAGTGGTTACAACAAGGTGTAATTAATTGG
>MDTB01064669.1_pt1 | contig 34686 bp, 31 predicted proteins | sample 811161 | NCBI WGS metagenome assembly MDTB01 (sample SAMN05326650, study PRJNA326480) | marine metagenome | isolation source: seawater | place: Mediterranean Sea | collected 2009 | reverse complement strand
TGGTGTCGTAGCATCCCGCAGGGTGCTATGCACTATACACATTGTTGGAGTGTCGTAATTTAAATTTCTGGTTTTAGGACTATATTCTATCCTCTTTAGATTTAGCATGAGTTCCAAATTTTCGTTCAGAGAATTGTCCTAAGAAATATGCTATCAATATTGGGATCAACGAAAAGGCCATATATTTTTCTAAATATCCATAGCTGCTTATTAGTAGCAAAATCCCTGTTGAGACTGCAATGAAAATCAAATCGAAAGTTCCTTTTTTCATATGTTATAAATTTATTTAGTTACTGTTTTATTGAATGCACGCCAACGAGGAAATAAACGTAATACGTTTATTTCTGAGTTTAATAATCAAATATAAATAGAATGCCTCACACTTGAAATGCGCCTAAATATTATTTGATTGAAATAAGGTTATCGAATTCTTCAATTCTATATATTTGCGCGACTAATTTTTTTTAACAACAACTTATTTCAAATGAAACCAATTTTCAATTATATTTTAACAGCTTCTTTATCTCTTTTATTATCCTTGAATATGTACAGCCAATCTTTTGGGATTAGCGCCGGGATGAATATTTCCGAACTAAATTTTAACGATAGTGACAATAGCTCATCATTTTATGGAGATTTTAAATCAATACTTGGTGTGAATGCCGGATTTCATTATGACTTTAAGTTTAGTGAGCGAGCGGGCATGAGGCTGGGTCTGGCCTATTCATCAAAAGGTTTTGCATATGATTCGGAAATTTCTTTTACCTCAACAATAGGTGGTGATATTTTTTCTGAATATTCTAGACTTGAATCAAACGCGAGATTGAATTATATTCAGCTAAATCCAATGTTTAAGTATACCATTCCTATGGGTGAAAAGAATGCCTTTTATTTTTTGGTAGGGCCTTACATCGGTGTCGGTGTTTTCGGGAAGTTGGACCAGAGTCAAACTTATTCTTACACAGATCCGACGGGTACAATGAATGTGAACGAGTCTAATTCGGAGGATATTGAATTTGGCCAAGATGGAGATGGATTTGACTACCTTGACTTTGGCGTCACACCATCGATCGGTTTTCAGCTACATTCCTTTTTTGTTGAAGCTTCTTATGACATTGGAATCAACGATATTGATACGTATAACGAGGATGATTTCAAAGCTTATAACAGAACCTTATCTATAAAGCTTGGCTACCTATTTGAGAAATAAGTAAGGTTTTAGTTAGATTACTTCTTAGCGTTTTTCCGTAAAAACATATAAGAGCATATGTGTTTTTTTCTTTGAGTTTAGCTCGGAGGGTCCTGTGTAAATATAGTTGATTTTTAGCTCGGGATGTTCCCCTTTAAACGTGTTGATTGTTTTTTCCCAAACCAATTTATCTGCCAAAAAAGGAAAGTCAAACTTGTAAACATCATCGATTACTTCTTCTCCTTTAACTGGGGAATCTACGTTTGAAAATGTTTTGTTTGAGAAGTCCAATATGGATATTGAAGCAATCACCGTAAGGCAGGTGCCAAAAATTATTCCCGTTTTAAATCCTTTTGTGTTTTTAAGCGAAACAGTTTCCTCCGAATTTGCCATGTATTTGTACAAAATCCATGAAGCAACTAGAATTAACCAAAATAAGCCGTGCTCGAGCAATTGAAAGCGGTCCCCAAATACCTGGTCGGCAATTGAAAACAAGCTAAACAGCGCCATAGAAGAAAATACGGCTCTGAAAAACCATTTTTCTGCACCCTCGTGATGGCCTTTTGAAAAGTTGACCGTTGAGATTAAATAGAAAACAAAGTTGATAACCTCTAAGGCCGAAACTAGCGCTAAGGCGATGGTCGCAAAAATAGGGTTCTTCAATCCTAAGGAGCCAAAAAACTTAACGAATAATGCGAAGAAATCCTTCCCAACCCATAGGTGATGTACATCTGGAATAATCTTATCTAGCACGCTTAAACCCCAAAACAGGGTCCAAAATAGTAAGATTGAAAATCGTATAATATTTTTTTCTTTCATTACTTCTTTTCTTGGGTGATGATATAAAAAATAAGACCGTCCGCCTTTTTCAATCTCAATGGGTTTGGCACAGTATAGATATGATTGATGCTTTTTGTTGGGTTTTCGTTTTTAAATTTTTCAATTGATTTTTCAAATACCGTACTTCCTCCCAAAAAGGGAAATGAAACTTTATAGATATTTTCTCCAACTTTTTGCGCAGCAAGTGCATCCGTTCGACGATGAAAATAATTTGTATTGTAGCTGAAAATGGAAATACTTGTAGCCATTACAAGGATCAAAGCAACAAGTGAAGCGCCAATGATTTGTTTTTTTTCAAGATGCAATACCTCCTCCGAAGATGCTGTTTTCAATCGAATAAAAGCGACCCAAGAAAAGAGGGTCAAAAACCAAAACAGGCTATGCTCTAAAAGCTCAAAACGGTCACCGAACACGTGGTCTCCGATTGAAAATATTGTAAAGGTAAGCAAGGTCAAACAGATACCAACAAAAAACCAAGACCGAGCGGCGGTTAACCTTTTTTTAAGAAAATGTACCAATGCACCAACAAAAAATACAAAAGCAAAGACTTCGAGTGCTGCGGCAATAACAAGCGCAATATCTGCAATGATAGGGGAGTCAAGTCCTGCCGAAGCGAAGAACTTCTGAAATTGTGCGAATCGATCTCTTCCTACCCACAAAAACAGGCTACCTCCAATCATTTTGTCGACAATATTGAAGAGCCAAAAAAGTGACCAATACACAAGTATGGCATACCTAATCAAAAGATTGGTTGATAATTTCTGTTTTTCATTTGAGGCTGTCATAGCGCTGATCTTGTTTGATGGTTCTAAGCTACGGCTTTTTTTGTGATTTAATTATCTCTAAATAGCTCGAATAAATTGCCGATTCTAACAATATTTTTTGGCCAAGGATCCATCTTTGTTTTTCGAATGTGAAGTCAATTATTAGGTGGAATAGGGGATGACTATCTATTTGATGAGGGTAATATGACCTGTCAGCTCATAGGCTCTTTGGTCATACCACCTGAAGTTGATTTTCCAGGTATAAGTTCCATCCTGTACAGGGTTTCCTTGGAAGGTTCCATCCCATCCTTGGTTGAAGTCTGTCGTTTCAAAGACAAGCTGTCCCCATCGGTTATAAATATCGAGATTGTATCGCTTCACGTACTCAGGACTCGAAAATACGGGGAACCAAGTGTCATTGACGATATTTCCATCTGGTGTGAATGAATTCGGTGCATATAAGAATGGATCATTGAAGAAAGCCACAAACCCTTGGGTACTATCTGTACATCCTTCATCTGTTATCGCCAAAAGACTCACCCAGAAAGTGTCTGCAACATTTGGACTATAGGTATATGCGCCAGGCTCGAAGCCCATAAAATCAATAGGTGTATCTCCCATATTCCACACAAATGTATCTCCACCCACAGATTCATTGGTGATGTTTGTGGTCGGCACATCGGGATACAAATAAGTGGGGTCGACATTCATTGCCGCTGTGGGCGTTTGGTATACGGTAATAAAGTCATTGTAGGTCACATCATTGAAGCATCCATTGTCGTCGTATGCGGTGAGTGATATAGAGTAAATCCCTCCTTCTTCATAGACATTGAATACATTCTCGCATCCTGTATAGGTATTCCCATTTCCAAAGTCCCACTCACAGTTCGCCGTAGCATTAGAAGTATTGGTAAACTGCACCACAAAAGGACTACATCCCGAAAGGGTATCTACATCTAAGGATATTTGCAGCTCAGGGGGTTCAGCTAAAAAGATATCAATGGAGGTAAAACATCCGAGTGTATCTACAATTTGTGCACTAAAATCTCCTGTGGCCAATGAATCAATACTGATGGTGGTATCTCCGGTATTCCATAAGTAGCTATAAGGTGCTGTTCCTCCTGCAGGAATCAATGTAAGCTCCCCATCGCTGTATTCAAAGCATGAAGGTAAGACCTCGTCATAGGTCACCGTAAGTGGTGCGTCAGGCTGTGTCACTGTCGCTGTTTCTTGGTACACACAGTTATTAGAATCAATGACATTTAAGATATAATCTCCAATCGGTAATGAATCAATAAAGAGCGTAGTATCCACAATTGGGAGGTCCCAATTCCAAGCATAAGGAACTGTTCCGCCACTAATATCTGCCAACACATTCCCCGTAGAGTCTCCAAAGCAATATACATCTAGAATGGTGAAGTCAATATCTATGGGCGCATCAGGTTGTGTGAGCACTACAGAAAGTGTATCTGAACACAATAAGGAATCAGTGACTAATACCGCATAAGGCCCAAAAGGAATACCTGTCAAATCTTCTGTAGCAAAGGCACCACTGTTCCAATCAAAGACATATCCTGTAGAAGCGGGTGTTCCTCCACTTACTGTCAAATCCACCGCACCTGTAGCATCACCAAAGCAAAGGATATCCACCTGTGTGGCACTCAAGGCAATTGGTGCTAGGGGTTGGTCAATAAATACACTCAAGGAATCCACACACTGATTGGTATCAGTTACGATGACCTGATAGGTACCCGTAACCAAGGAGTCGACATCCTGAAGGGTATCTCCAATATTCCATAGATAGCTATATCCTGGAGTACCCCCTGTAACACTTAAATCAATGGAACCTGTTGTATCTCCAAAACAGAACACATTGATAGAGTCCATCGTCAGCGTCAAAGGCACCAGCGGTTCTGTTACCGTCACTGGATAGAGTGTCACACAATTATTACTGTCTGTGATGGTAACTTCATAGGTCCCTGCAATCAGGGTATCAATATCTTGAAGCGTATCTGAGTTACTCCATAGGTATTCATATGGCGCAGTGGCTTCACTAACGGTAAGATCAATCCATCCATCATTTCCGCCAAAGCAGCTTACATTTGAAACGGTATCTTCCACCACCAAGAGTGTGGGTGATACAATCACGGTATCCAAAATAAGCTCACAGGCATTAGAATCTGTCACAATTAAGGTATAAGCACCTACAGCAAGACTATCAATGTATGCCGTAGTGGAATCATTAGACCATGCGTAGGTGTATGGGAACGTTCCCCCACTGATGGTAGCATCTATGGTTCCAAAAGACTCTCCAAAGCAGATGTTGTCCACCACATCCAATATACCTGATAATGGAGCAAGCGGTTGGTTGATAGTTGTGCTCGTTGTAAAGAAACAACCATTGGTATCTGTCACAGTCACAGTATAAGTTCCCGCAGGAAGAGAATCTACAATCGCTGTCGTATCTGCTGTACCGGTATCCCAGAGATAGGAATAAGCACCTACTCCTCCAGTTGCAAGCACAGAAACGGTTCCTGTGCTATCGCCATGACAAAGCACATCGATAGAATCGGCCACTGCAGTGAGTATCGGTGGCTCTGTGACAGTCACTGTAATGGAATCTGCACAGAATAAAGAATCGGTTACCACCACGGAGTAGTCTCCAGCAATAAGGCTATCAATAAATAATGAATCTTCCGTATTCGACCACATATAAACATAAGGTGCTGTTCCGCCGCTTGCAGTCACGGTTGCCGTACCATTGTCCTCAGAGAAACAAATGACAGGCGTCATGTCTATACTCAAGCTCAAAGGTGCTAAAGGCTGTGTGAGTGTCATCGTTAAACTCGTAGCACATCCCTTGAAATCTTGTACATCTACAGTATAGGTTCCAACAAATAGATCGGTGAGGTCTTCTGTCAGTGCGGCATTACTCCACACATAGCTATAGCTTCCGTTTCCACCAGCTACAGTAATATCTATAAACCCATCATTGCCATCAAAACAAGAAATATTTGAAGAATCAGCAGTCACAGAAATCGGTGCCGCAGGTTCATTAATGCTTAAGGTGACCTCTGCTGTACATAAGTTATCATCGGTAAGCACTAAGCTATAATCTCCTGCAATCAAGGAATCTAAATCCTGTGTCGTAGAATCGTTGGACCATTGATAGCTATACGGTGCTACACCTCCTGCGGGAGTCAAATCAATGACCCCATCATTGTCACCAAAGCAGGTCGCATCTATAAGATCAGAGCCTAATACCAAAGCAAGGGGTTCATTAATGATATAGGTATTGGTATCTGTACATAAGTTGTCATCGGTAATGACAAGCGTATAGCTTCCTGCAGCTAAGGAATCAACATCTTCTTCTGTGCTACCATTGCTCCAAGTATAGCTGTATGGAAGTGTTCCTCCTGATGGAGTAACAGCGATGGCTCCAGTAGAATCTCCAAAACAAATGACATCAGTAATAGAATCTGTTGCTGACAATGCCGACAATGGTTGATCTACAAACCCAGAAATAAAGCTTTCACATGAGTTGCCATCCGTTACAATTACAAAGTAGTTTCCAGTCACAAGTCCTGATAAATCTTGTATTGTGTCCGTATTCGACCAATTGTAGCTGTAAGGTAATGCGCCACCAACTACCGTAAGGTCAAGCGCTCCATCACTGCCCTCAAAACAAGAAACAGCAATCTCTACAATCGAAAGATCCATCGTATTACTAGGGTCTAAAATCTCAATTGTGATACTATCTATACAACCATTATCATCGGTAACTTGACCAACATAAATACCGGGAACAAGCTCTACAATGTCTTCAGTGATTTCGTTGTTGTTCCACAAATAGGTATAGTCAGGGGTTCCTCCCGTTACCGTTAAATCAATCGTTCCTTGATCTCCACCAATACATAGCGCATCGGTATGGGTCTCAGAAAGTAAAATAGCATCTAAAGGCTGAGAGAGACTCATTGCTCGGGCACTAGAGCAGCCATTACTATCCGTTACTATAATATCATAAGGACCAGCAGGAATACCTGATAGGTCTTCACTTACAGCGCCATTAGACCATAAATAAGTAAAAGGAGAAATTCCTCCACTTACGGTCAAATCGATAGAACCCGTAGCATCACCAAAACATAAAATATCAAATTGTGTATGGTTGAGTGTTATACCTTCTGGTTGATTTATGTCCTCTGAGATACCTAATATACATCCCAAGGAATCTGTAACCGTTAATAAATAGGTTCCAGCTGTTAATGCTGATATGGACTCTAGTGTTGTATTGTCTGACCAAAGATAAGTGTACGGCGCCGTTCCACCACTTACGGTGCTTTCAATAGAACCTGTAGCTGCTCCAAAGCAATCTACATCCGTCACCTGAAGTGAAGCAAACAGAGAATCACTTGGCTGCGTCACAGTTGCTGAAATAGAAAATGTACAAGCATTCGTATCTGTTACAGTAATAGAATATGTTCCTATGGCCAATCCTGAAAGGTCTTCTGTCGTATCTGTAGTGCTCCATAAGTAGGTATAGGGAGCTGTTCCTCCCGTAACACTTGCATCAATTGATGCTGTAGAATCGCCATAACACGCCACATCTATAACTGAAAGTACTACATCAAGTGGAGCAGCGGGCTCAGTTACTTCTACAACGATGACCTCAATACAATTTAAGGTATCTGTTACGGTTAAGGTATAGGTTCCAACTGTGAGGTCATTAAGATCTTCTGTTGTATCACCCGTATCCCATAAATAAGTGTAGGGAGCAGTACCTCCTTGTACGGTAACATCAATACTTCCAGTAGCATTGCCAAAGCAATCTACATTGACATGTGTTTCAGTTATCTCTATAGGTGCTGCCGGCTGGGTAACCGTTGCGGTCAGCGTATCAGTACAGCCATTTAAATCTGTTACTAGCACACTATAATCTCCAACCATAAGGGTATCAATATCCTGCTCAGACTCAGCATTTGACCATGAATACGTATATGCAGGAACACCACCAATGACTGTCAAATCAATAGAACCATCATCACCTCCGAAGCAAGAAACGGCAATAGAATCAGAACTCAATTCTAGAGGGGTGGGCTCCAATAAAGTAACGGATGCATTTGTCTCACAACCATTGGTATCAGTGACCAAAACATTATAGGCACCAGCGGCCAATGAATCTGCGATATCCGTTGTATCCCCGTTAGACCAAAATACCTCATAAGGACTTGTTCCACCAGAATAGGTTACTTCGGCCAAACCATTGCTATCTGCAAAGCAGCTTACATTAAAACCATTGAAGTCAGTCAAAACAGAAGCGCTAGAAATTAATAAGGCCGGTTCTGATATTGAATATGTAAAAGTATCAGTACAGTTATTTGAATCAATTAATTCTAAGGTGTAATCTCCTGGGGAAAGTCCAGAAAGAACACTGTCACCAATACTACCATTCCAAGTGTACTGAAAAGGCCCAATTCCAACTGGTGTTACAGCAATTTCGCCATTGTCAAATCCATTACATGAAATATTTACAATCGAATCCACAATACTCTCGGGTGAGGCCAAAACTTGAATCGTATCTGTTATGTTGTCATATATACACGAGCTATCAATAAGCGCAATACTTACTGTATATACACCTTCGTTTGTTGAGCTCAAATTCAAAATTGTTGGATTTGCCTCAGTCGAGGTAAAACCATCCGGGCCTTCCCAGGAATAGGTTGCGTATTCTGATACAGGTACAATGAATTGAACCGAATCTCCTTCACAATATATACTGTTAGAGGTGATTTCTATTTCTGTACAATTTGGCGCATTGATCGTAACAACATTATCGGTTGGTGTTGGGCAGCCATTTGCATCGAAGGATGCTGAGGCACCACCATTGTCATAAGGGTATCCACCAATCTCACCATCTCCGAATATGAAAGATAAGTTTTCTAAAGTGGTATCACAAAGCAGAAGAATGCAATCATCAATAACTTCCACCTGAAAACGAATGGCAGCACTATCAAGGCCTAAGGGGGAATTTACCATTGTGCCTCCGTTGATCGCATCTGCTCCTGCATTTACACGTGTTCTAACAATTTTATTTATTGCGTCATATTCTGCTTGATCGTCACCACTAGCATCCGTTTTCGGCCCAATAAAGGGGCCATTCAGATACTCTATCGAATTTGGTACATATACTGTACGGATATCCAGTGCTGTCTGCATGTACGTATCTAAAGAAACATCAGAACCAATATTTTTTCCGACAACCGTATATTCTAAAATATCTCCCGGCTGGGCAGGTGGCCCGTTAAGATCATTGATGGTCACACTTGCCCTTAAGTCTGGTTGGTACACATCAATTGCAGAGGTGATAATTCTCGGAAGGATTGCATCTTGTGTCGTCACAACCCGAATAGTGGCGGCAGTTGCACTATTTCCGATATAGGTAAAAGCAGAGTTATCAGGAATAAATATTCCATTGTCAAAACCAAGAAGATTATTATAGTCTGGATTTCTATGTGGCGTAAGTGTTCCTCCGCTCGTAATGGTACTGTTAAAAAAATCAGATGCTGTCCTCAGTGGGTCAGGGACATCGAGAAATGCGCCGGTACCATTGAATTGAAAGCGATCTCCTTGAATACTTCTGTCTCCTTCATATGCTGTTGCTCCGAGCTCAAAACTGACAGGTCCTGTGTTGGGTGTAACAAAACCAGAAATAGGGATGTCCAAATTGTTTTGTCCACTAACATAACCCATTCCATCAAATACCGTTAGATTCCTTAAAGATTCTAGTTCGTTTCTGTAAACAACCACAATCGTCCATGCTGCAAATAAATTTTCATCACCTGTTCTCGATGAGATATTGGCTAAAGTAAAACGACCATTACCTTCCGAGGCTTGAACAAGAGCGGTGATGTCTTTAAAGCAAAAATAGCTTGGCATTCCAAATGAGGGGTTGCCGGGTATATTTTGTACATCAATCGTCTCATCTGCGGTAATGTTTTGATAAAATAGGTTATTCAACTTTATTTTGACATCCTCACGCGTAACATATTCAACCGTATTTTCTTGAATCCGTGCACTCCAATATAATCCCGCCCAACTTACTTCACTGCAGGATGGAAGCGCAAGACTATCACTAGATGACATAAATGTTGACCCGACATTGTCAATATCTACATAATCCATGGTTACTCCTCCATCTTGGTTATGGTTCCCATTCGGAGGAAACTGATTTTGAAATGTACCACAGTTTTCATTGGCTCCATTGCAAGTTAAGGCTACATTCGAAATCATTTGTATCCCACCTTTTTGATTGGCTTGAAAGCGAATATCAAACGGACTAACTACTTGTGCATGGAAAGAAATCGAGAAAAAAAACAATAAAATCGTCACCAAAAATTTGGTGTAAAAATTACGTTCCGGGCTATTTATACTTTTTTCTTCAAAAACCACATTCCTTAAACGACTCTTATGTCCAATATGTTGCTTTATAAAGCAATAAAAATGGGAGTAAAAATATTTAACTGCATTTCGCTAATGTTTTAGGGCCTTTGAAGATTCCTAAATTTGAAATATTATCTTTAATTATTCAATTATAATAACATTAAGAATATGTGGAAAGTAGCATTGTTATTAATCTTTACTTTGGTCACTGTGCCTGTCGTGTGCTTTTATTATGACGAGCCACTTTCATCCTTGCAATATGATGCCCTTTACACGCTTCTTTGGGTGTATGGTATAGCTTCTTTTTTATGCTTCTTGGTTAGCACAATAACGGATAATTACAGCCAGGTGGATAAACTCTGGAGTATTATGCCCATACCTTATCTATGGATTTTAGCAGATTATTCAGATTACAATAATAGAATGGTTTTGATGGCGCTTTTAGTTACGGTATGGGGTGTTCGATTGAGCTTGAATTTTGCCAGAAGAGGTGGCTATTCGATTAAGTTTTGGACAGGAGAGGAAGATTATCGTTGGTCTATATTACGCGCTAAGCCTGGATTTGAACAAAAATGGAAATGGATTTTGTTTAATTTAATTTTTATTTCCGCATACCAAATGGGACTTGTTCTGTTGACAACATTGCCTGCAATTCGTGTTCTAGGAACATCGGGAGAATTGGGTTTATTTGATGTTGCGCTGGCTTTATTAATGTTAGGATTCATCTATATCGAGTACTTGGCAGATCAGCAACAATATGATTATCAGACAGAAAAATATAAGCAAAGAGCAGCGGGAAAAATAGCGCCATTCTATAAAGTTGGTTTTGTACATACCGGTCTTTGGGCTTATATGCGTCACCCTAATTACATGGCGGAACAAGCAATTTGGATTGTCTTTTATTTCTATTCGGTCATCGCAACAGGATATTGGATCAATTGGACGATAACTGGTGGCTTGCTGCTTGTCCTACTATTTAAAGGGAGCTCGGATTTTTCAGAATCAATTTCAGAGGAGAAGTATCCCGAATACAAAAAGTATATGAAATCAGTTGGTCGATTTTTGCCTTTTAAGGGAGCTTACAAAAGGCAGCAATAGAGGTCTAAATTGGATTGTATTGACCTCTTTTGAATAATTCATAAATAATGGCGGCCTCCATTCTAGAATCATCAAGCCCGCGATGTTCCTCCATTTTTGGTATATCAGGAAATAGAATGTCCCATGCCTCTTGGGCTTTTGGCCATTTGTAACCGAATGGTCCTTCGATTTTGAAGTAGTCAACACTTTTTTTCATTGGACAGTCAATTGGCGCGCCCAAATCAAAGCCTGCATGTTCCAAAAATGCACTATCAAAATCTCTATTCCAGGCAGTAATTGAACCTTGAAACGCATTCATTATTCCCTGAATTTCATCCATATATTTAGATATAGGTTCGGCATTTCTCACTTCGTCGAGCTCCATAAAGCCATTTTGAAAGATCCATGCCTCTCTGTGCTTGGCAGTGAGTCTAGGGTCCCTAAATACTTTATTAAATAGTTCGCTTATTTCCCCTGTTTCAAGATTCAGTTTAACCATACCTAGTTCAAGAATTAGGTCTTCTTTTGGTTTCAATCCTGTTGTTTCAATATCAAGTACTATGATTTCTTTACCCATAAATTCTTTTGTGATTTTCTTACAAAATTCTGGTGTTATTTTCCATCATTTGAAAGTAGCAACTCTTTTTGCGAAATCCAATGAAAAAGCTCAATTTTGTATCCATCAAAAGACAATGGTAAGCATTTATGAATAATCAATCCAAAGAAGAAAAGTATGGTTTATTGGAAGCTGAACTTAGGGCCCTAATTTCACGTAAAGATGCCCTTGTTTCTAGCATGTCCAACTTTGCTGCTGCTGTTCAAAGCCATTTTGGCTTTCTTTGGACGGGTTTTTATTTAGTAGAAGGAAAGGAGCTCGTATTAGGTCCTTTTCAAGGACCAGTTGCATGCACAAAAATTGCATTTGATAGAGGGGTCTGCGGAAAGGCTTGGTCGAATAAAAAAACTTTTGTGGTCAAAGATGTACATCAGTTTCCGGATCATATTGCTTGCAGTAGTGATACGAATAGTGAAATTGTTGTTCCTCTGATTGACAAATCAGGTGAGGTTTTAGCCGTGCTCGACATCGATAGTATTGATTTCAATTATTTTGATGACACAGATCAAAAATGCTTAGAAAAAATTATAAAATGGTTCGTTTCGGAGGTGTATTAATAGGTTTTATCCTGCTGTCATCCTGCGCGCAAATTGGAACAATTACAGGAGGAGCCAAGGATATTGTGCCTCCTCGTATTGAGAAAAGCATGCCTGTGGATGGGTCGGTGAATGTGAACACAAGCCAAATTCAAATCGAGTTTGATGAATTTGTTGTTTTGCAAAAACCGAAAGAAAATATGGTTTTGTTGCCATCCAATGTCTCCTATGAAACAAAACTCATCAACAAGACTTTAACGCTCGATTTACAGGAGGCTTTATATCCTAATACAACTTATTCTTTGTATCTGAGTGGAGCAGTTAAAGACCTTACTGAAGGGAATGATACCTTAATTCAGTTGGTTTTTTCAACAGGTCCATTTTTAGATTCTAATGTTGTTAATTTTCAGGTTAAGGATGCATTTACCAATGAAATTCAATTAGGAATTACAGTCGGTTTATTTGATTCTTTGGAACAAACCCAGCCCATTTATTTTTCAAAAACAGATGATCAAGGTATGGCGAGGATTAGGGCTATTGCCGATGGGAATTACTTTTATGCCGCTTTTGCTGATGAAAATAAAAATCGGACAATAAATGGGGATGAGTTTCAGTTTGCTTCAAAGTATGCGATTCAGGTTGATTCAAGTTTTAAAGACACATTGACATTGTTCACTTCAAAGCCATTGGTACCCAAGAGTTCATTAAGTGCCTCTTTTTTAAGTCCTTATATTTTAGCTATTAGAATTCCAGCGGAGTCATCATTTGAAGGCCTTGAAATAGAAGACTTGAATATGGTTCGAACTCCCATAAAAGAATTTAACGGGGATAGTATTCATTTCTTTTTGCCTATTTATCATGATTTTTTGCAAGTTTCAATGGACACCTTGAGCAAGAAGGTTCGAAACAAAAAGGATTTGACTACATTGAGCTTACTTAAAGAGGTTAAAAATTTTACCTTATTGCCAGAGGATTGTTGTTTGGAAATGCGCTTCGATATGCCGCTTAAACCTATTGATTTGACAAAGGGTTCCTTCAGGTTGTTTTCACCTCAAGATAGCGCTTATCAGGAAGTTCAAACAGGTATTTCAGTTCATAATAATGTTCTGAGCTTTAAAACTGAAGGATATGCATGTAATAATGTTCGTTTTGAGATTGATTCAGGCGCAATTGTAGGTGTAAATGGTTCAGTAAATTCAGCCATTAAAACAGTGATTCAAAGAAAAGAATCTGAAAGCCTCGGTACTCTTAATGTTGACGTTATTACCGATATTGCGCATTGGTTTATTTCACTCCAGAAGGATGGAAAAGAAATAGCCAAAAGAAATAGCATGAGTACAAGCCAACCCGTAATATTTGAAAACTTAATTCCTGGAAACTACACGGTTCATATTGTTGCAGATACAAACGAAAACCAAATATGGGACCCATTTCAACCAGATACATTCAGTCCGCCTGAAAGACGTTTTTCTTTTGGCAGAAAAACAAGTGTAAAGGCAAACTTTGAGCACGAAATAGAATTTATTATTCCCCAATAAGCGCAAAGTCTTCAATTTTGTTCCCAGCAAGAAACTCCTTGTAGCTCATTCTTCTTTTACCTTCCATTTGTAGCTCGTCCACCAAGATAAATAAATCCTTGCACGGAAATAGGATTCCGTTTTCTGATGACTTTAGGTTTTTATCTCCTGGTATTGGTGCATCATTCGTTAGCACTGAAGAAAACAATTTAAATTGAACGACAGAACCTTTTAATTTATTTTCCATTTTACACCAAGCTCCAGGGTAGGGCGAGAGCCCTCTGATTTTATTATGAATAGCCAGCGCCTTCTGCGCCCATTGGATTTCACAATCCGCCTTAAAAATTTTCGGAGCGTGTTTGAGTGAATTGATTTGGATGTCCATTTGTTTTTCTTTCTCAACATGATTGCTTTTAATTTGGTCGAGGCTTTCCACGACTAATTCAGCACCGTTAACCATTAAAAGATCATGTAGCTGCCCTGCATTCATATTCTCAGAAATACCTACTGCTCTGCGTTTTATAATATCACCCGTATCAATTTTTTCATTAATAAAGAAAGTAGTTACGCCCGACGTTTTTTCTCCATTCATAATGGCCCAGTTGATAGGAGCAGCTCCACGGTAGTTTGGAAGCAGAGACCCGTGCAAATTGATAGTCCCTTTTGGTGGAATGGACCAAACCATTTCAGGAAGCATCCGAAATGCAACCACTACAAATAGATCAGCATTGTATTTTTTGAGTGTTTCTATGAAAACCTCATCTCTCAGTTTTTCAGGTTGCAGGACATCGATTTTTTTCGATACCGAATATGATTTTACCACACTCTGCTTGAGCTTTTGACCCCTGCCAGCAGGTCGATCCGGTGCCGTGACGACAGCAAGAACCTCATGCTTGCTTTCTATAATTTGTGCAAGAATACCTTGTGCAAATTCTGGGGTACCCATAAATATGATTTTAAGTGCTTCATTCATAATCTAAATAGATTTCAATTTCCAATTTGAGTTCCTTAAATATAGCATACTCATCAGACCAATTACCCCGAAATATATGTATTCAACTGTCCAAATCCAATAAATATCAAAAGAGAAAACATTAATAAATAAATGGCATGCGGTGACGTAAATAAACACGGTAGATAATTCAATACACATCGAATAGAAAGTATTTCCACTTCCCTGAATCGTCTGGTAATAGACAGAAATGAGCCCGTAAAGAATAATCGATAGAGAAATCAAGCGCAAAATTGACGCACTTTTTGCGATGTAGGCCTCTTCGGGATTGATCCAAGAAACCAAAAGCTCAGGGTATAAAACAGCACCATGGAAGGTGACGAGAAGAAAAAAGGTGGTCAACAGCTGAATCCTCCTTTGCAGCTGAGGAATTAATTCAGTTCTTCCACTCCCTAAATATTGTGAAACATAGGTTTTGGTTGTGCCTGCAAAACCCCAAACCGGAACAAAGGCCAAGAAGTATATAGAACGAATGTTTTGAGATACGGTAAGCTCAAATACTCCTCTTTGTTCGAGCATCATAAAAAAGAGCGTCCAAGTGCCTAAAGCGATACTTCCTTGAAGCATTAATGGGCTTGATATTTTCAGGATATTCTTCACAGATTTTAGATTAAAGAATTGGAATTTAAACAACCTGAATTCGCGATCCATAATGAATAGAACCCCCATTGAAACCATTCCTATTAGGTCGGAGCATGTGCTTGCAAGGGCAGCCCCTTTGACACCCATTTCAGGTAATCCGAAATTCCCAAAGATCAGTGAATAGTCAAGTACAACATTCGATAAAGCAGTAAGTATCGCTGAAAAAAGAACGGGCCAAGTTTTACCTTTAGCTAGGAAATAGGCCTGAACAATGAGAAAAATACAGCTGGGAAAAAAAGCAAAGGAACGGATGCTTAAAAACTCTCCCTGAAGTATTGCAATATCTTGCTGCTGTGAAATAGTGATTAACCATGTTGGAGCGATGAGAAATAATATGGCAAAGAGCGCTGTGGCAAACATAAATTGGACCAGCAGCGCTGTGGTGAAAACATATGGAAGTTGCTCCGTTTTTTTTTCACCAATTCTTCGAGCTAAAATAATTTGTGTTCCGTCTCCTAGACCTACTAAAATCATGAAACATGTAATAAACAATAGTCCTGCATTTCCCACAGCATCAAAAGCGAGTGTTGAATATCTACTCAGAAAGGCAGAATCGGTCAATAAAACAATCGATTGGATAAATCCAGATACCATTAAAGGCATTGAAACCTTCAAAAGGCTTGAGTATTTGTGATCGAGTGTCATAAAGAAATCAAAATTACTACAATTTACTTCTGCGCACCATTGGTCTGTTTAAAATTAGTGGATTGAGCACATTCAAATTTGAAAATCAGTTTTGTTCCATTATTCTTCTCTATTTTTGTTCTTAAATTCATAACATGGCAAATAAAAGAACTTTTAAGAAAAACCTAAATGAGATGGTTTTTGATATCGTAGAGGAATGCTTCTATCTACAAATGGTCGATGATTCTAAAACGAAGAAAACTGAGGCCTTAATTGATGAAACAGCTGCTTTTCAGGATGAGGTTTTGGGTAAAATATCCAAAAGCAAAACCAAAAAAGAATTTGTAGAGCTTACTGATTACGTTGGTGAGAAAGGCAAATATTTTGTTGAACAACTGAATGCCTTGAACAAATAAAAGTGTTTTTCATTAAGCACAAAAAAGCTTTAGCTGCATTTTCGGCCTTGCTTATTTTCACTGTACTTGTGATGAGCGGGGGTGGGGATTCAAAGGCATATAACGCCTTGGCAATGGCTGGGGTTATGGTTGTCTTTTGGATTTTCGAGGTAGTTCCCATATACGCCACGGCACTCATTCCTCTTTTTTTAGCAGTTCCGCTTGGTTTATTAGATTCCACTGACCTAGCCAAGTCATATGGAAATCATAACGTTTATCTTTTTTTAGGTGGTTTTATTCTTGCTCTGGCACTTGAAAAATGGAAAGTACACCATCAAATTGCCTCTAGAATTATTGCTCTGTTTGGTTCAACAAAGTCGCGTGTTTTAATTGGTTTTGGATTAAGTGCCTATATCTTGAGTATGTGGATTTCGAATACAGCCACAACGTTGATGATGCTGCCTATGGCACTTTCTATTATACAACTGCAGGCCAACAAAGATTCTGATTCTAAAGATCGCTTCCCTTTACTGCTTATGTTGACTGTTGCATACGCGTCAAGTATAGGCGGAATGGCAACATTGGTGGGCTCTCCGCCCAACACACAGATGGCTGCAACCTTATCTGCTACTTACGATTTACATATCACATTTGTGGAATGGATGCGTATAGGCGGGCCTGTCAGTTTAATTTTGTTTCTGTTTTTTACGCTGTTTTTTCAGTATTTATTGGGCAAAGAAAGAGCAGAACCTGTTAAAAATGAAATTCTTCAGTCCAATTGGACCAAGCCTCAAAAAAGAGTGTTGCTTCTTTTTGCTTGTGTCATATTGTTATGGGTGTTCCGTTCTAATATTGTTGATTGGGTTCAGATAGAAATTAAGGATGCTACCATTGCTATTCTCGGCGCATTTTTATTGTTTTTAATTCCTTCAGAACAGAATGAGCCGCTCCTTAAATGGCAAGATACGGTTCGTATTCCTTGGGGTATTTTGGTTCTTTTTGGAGGAGGAATCGCTTTGGCCTTATCACTTGAGAAGAGTAATGTCCTCCAATATTTAGCTGCCAACGCTGAATTCTTGAACCAATGGAGTTTGGTTTTTATAATGCTAGTCATTATCGTGGTGTCTTTATTTGCCACGGAGCTGATGTCGAATTTGGCGTTGGTCTCTGTTCTTGTGCCCCTCGTGGCAGTTTTAGCCATTCAAATGGGTTATGATGTCTTTCAGCTTACCATACCTTTGACCTTAGCAGCGAGCTGTGCATTTATGATGCCCGTGAGTACTCCTCCCAACGCTATTGTATTTTCATCTGGAAAAGTAACAATTGCCCAAATGGCTTCAATCGGATTCTTTTTAAATATAATCGCCGTGCTCACCTTGTGGGGTTACTGCTATTTTTTCTTGGCATAAAAAAAGCGTCTTAAAAGACGCTTTCATAAGATTATATAAAGAGACTTAATTTTTGCCTTTTGCACAACATGATTTTTTAGCTTGGGATGAACCACATGCTGCTTTTTCCGTTGAACATGAAGATTTTTTTGATCTTCTTTTTTTCTTTTTCTTTTTCTTTTTGTCGTCTTTTTTGAGCTCAATTGTTGTTTCAGAATCTGACGCATATACCGGATTGCTTACAGCACCGACAAGAAACATTAGCGTTAGGGTAAAAAATAGTTTTTTCATGATAAATAGTTTAGAATTCAAATATATGAAAATTCAGGAAAGAAATCCAATTGTGCTTAGCTTCGCTTGAACCTTTTGACCCAAGGCTACATCTATTTTCGTATCTAACGGGAGGAATAAATCTACACGTGATCCAAATTTTATAAAACCTAATTCACCTGCTTGTTCTACCTTGTCTTTTTCTTGACTGTAGTAACAAATTCTTCGCGCAACAGCACCAGCTATTTGCCGAATTAGTATTTCTTTACCGTCTTCATTTTTTACAACAATGGTAGTTCTTTCATTATCCGTGCTGCTTTTAGGATGCCAAGCAACTAGGAATTTTCCAGGGTGGTATTTAACAAAAGGTAAGGTTCCTTTGATTGGATAATAATTTGCATGAACATTCAATGGGGACATGAAGATAGAAACTTGTATTCTTTTATCCTTGAAGTACTCCGTTTCTGTTGTTTCCTCAATAACCACTATTTTTCCATCTGCAGGACAAGTAATTTCATTTTTTTGATATGTATTTTTTCTTTTCGGAATTCTAAAAAATTGAACAATCAAAACCAGCATAAAAAGCAACAAAGCATACACAATATAGCCAATGATATGCGATAATGGGAAAATGTAAATCCCATTTAATGCACTTAAAACTAGGTATATAACAAGGCTGAATAAAATAATACTTGTTCCTTCTCTGTGTAAAGTCATTCTCTAAGTTAATTATATTGCACCAAAATAAAGCAAAAGATAAAAAACAGGAAGTGCAAATAGTATTGCATCAAAGCGATCCAAAATACCTCCATGACCCGGCATGATTGTGCCAGTATCTTTTACCTTCATTTTTCTTTTCAGTGCAGACTGAAAAAGATCTCCGGCGACAGCGGCTGGAGCAATAAACATGGCAGACTTTACCCAAAAATACGGCGCATAGCCTGCATCAACATATATATACTGATCTAAAATGAACCCCATAATGATAGCAAAAGCAAATCCACCTGCAAAACCTTCCCAAGTTTTGTTGGGAGATACTTTTTCATATAGCTTATGCTTGCCAAAAATATTTCCTGATAAATATGCAAATGTGTCATTTGTCCACACCAATAAAAAGACACCTAAAATGATGGGGACCGCACCGGTATCTTTTATATGAACCTTAAAGCCCAAATAAAAGGGGACAACGATATATAAAATTGCCGCTATAAACAGAAAGAAGCTCGTCGCTTTCTCCTTAAAAACCAATAATTGTAATGCACCGTAAATAAGAATTATTAGTGGCACAAGCCAAATGAGATTCAAGCTGAAAATATATATGAAATAAGAGGGAAGGATTGAGCTAAAAAAAACAAGCAATCCCAATATAACAGTTATAGACCAAGGATGCTCAAACTGCTTTTGTTTTGAAAATAGCTTATGGAATTCAAATAAGCCAATACCTACAACAATCGAGGAAAACACCAAAAAGTATATTTGTTCTAGCATCAAGCTTAGAATAACGAGGGCTACAAAAATGAGCCCAGATATACTACGCGTCAGGAGCGTCTTCATGATTGTTTAATGCATCAATTGCGCTCTCCTTATCTTGAACAGTAACATAGATTTCATATGTGCCAAAATCATTGAACATGGAATCTACAGTACTAGAAATTTGAAATGGAATCTCATTCATAGACAATATAGACTGGCAAAGTTGAAAGTAGGTGCGATCAGTCGTCGAGATAATTCTTTCTTTAGTCATTCAAATCTTCTTCATTAATCTCATCGATAGAATCCCCTGAATCAGAATCTTTCCGAGATTGATTCTTTGTCTCAGTGCGATCTTCTATGCTGTCTATTGGCTCGACAAGGCTAATAGGTTCAGTTTTTTCTGATTCTTCCTCTGGCTTTGTCACCGAGAGCGCGGGTTCTTTTGTTTCATCTTCCCATTCTCTCTTTCCGAAAACAGTTTCTAAATCTTCTTTAAAAATCACTTCATGAGACAATAGCTTATTTGCTAGCTCAGTAAGTTTGTCTTTGTTCTTGGATAATAGGTCAAGCGCCCGAGCATATTGTGCCTCAATCATTTTACTCACTTCCTCGTCTATTACTCTTGCTCGATCATCCGAATATGGTTTGGTAAACATGTCAGCGCCTCGTGAATCAAAATAAGAGATATTACCAATTTTTTCGTTTAGTCCATAGATTGAAACCATGGCATACGCCTGCTTGGTTACTTTTTCTAAATCACTCAACGCTCCTGTGCTAATTTTCCCAAAGATGAGCTCTTCCGCAGCTCTTCCACCAAGTGCCGAACACATCTCGTCTAAGATTTGCTCTGTTGTTGTGATGCTTCTTTCTTCTGGAAGATACCACGCAGCTCCTAAAGATTGTCCACGCGGAACGATGGTAACCTTTACCAAGGGATGGGCATGCTCTAACAACCAAGATACCGTAGCGTGACCCGCCTCATGAAAGGCAATGGCTTTTTTCTCACTCGGCGTAATGATTTTGTTTTTCTTTTCAAGTCCACCAACAATTCTGTCAACAGCATCTAAAAAATCCTGCTTCTCTACTTGTTTTTTGTCATTTCTTGCCGCAATAAGGGCTGCTTCATTACATAAGTTAGCAATGTCTGCTCCCGAAAATCCTGGGGTTTGTTTGGATAAAAAATCTACGTCCAAATTCTTTTCAAGCTTCAATGGCTTGAGGTGCACTTCAAAGATTTCCTTTCTTTCATTTAAATCTGGCATGTCAACGTATATCTGACGGTCAAAACGACCTGCCCGCATTAAAGCACCATCTAACACATCCGCTCTGTTTGTTGCGGCCAATATGATTACGCCCGAGTTCGTGCCAAACCCGTCCATTTCTGTCAACAATTGATTGAGTGTGTTTTCACGTTCATCATTTGAATTAAACCCATTGTTTTTTCCTCTCGCTCTGCCTATCGCGTCTATTTCATCAATAAATATAATGGCAGGTGATTTTTCTTTGGCTTGCTTGAATAGGTCTCTCACTCTAGAAGCACCAACACCCACGAACATTTCAACAAAATCGGAACCCGAAAGAGAGAAAAACGGCACTTTGGCTTCACCCGCTACGGCTTTTGCCAATAGTGTTTTACCTGTTCCCGGAGGGCCCACCAAAAGGGCGCCTTTGGGTATCTTTGCGCCCAACTCTGTATATTTTGAGGGATTTTTTAAGAATTCAACAATTTCAACAATTTCTTCTTTTGCACCTTCAAGACCAGCAACATCTGAAAAGGTAACATTTGTTGTTTTACCGTTTTCATAGACTCTTGCTTTTGATTTTCCAATATTGAAGATTTGTCCACCACCACTTGCACCGCCACCTGACATTCTGCGCATGACAAATATCCAAATGGCTATTATAATTACAAAAGGAAGTAAATAGCTTAAAATTGTTCCGAAATAGTCTATTCTTTCATCATACTCTACAGTAATACCTTTTTCATCAAGTTTTTGGGATAGATAGGTTTGGTCAACCTGCTTGATTTCAAAAACAATTTTTGTTTTATCAACTTCTTTTGACTCTTTTAACGTTTTACTTATGCTCTTGAGTTCTTTTTTTTCCGCCTTTTTAACGAAATCCACGCCTTCAGAATTTAATTGAAACTCAACGCTTTTTTCATTGATAATAACAACGTTCTGAACACCAGATTCATCTGCTATTTCAAGTAAAGATTGAATCTTTACACTAGAGCGCTCTGTCTTTCCCATGAACAACTGAAATGCAATGAGACTAACCCCTAAAATTGCATAAATCCAGTAGATTGAGAAATTATTTTTTTTGTTTGCCATTTGTTTTTTTTAAGAGGGTATATTTGTTCTCGTAGCGTCAGACCACAATTCTTCAATGTCATAAAAAGACCGTTTTTCCTTGTAAAAAACATGTCCTACGACATTAACATAGTCTAACAAAACCCAATCACTATTTGTTTTGCCTTCGATATTCCAAGGCTTCTCTTTAAGGTTTTTTCGCACATATCTATTAATAGAATTTGAGATTCCATCGACGTGTGTATCTGAGTCACCAGAGCAAATCACAAAAAACTCAGTTATCGCGCCATCCAATTCTCTCAAATCAAGGACTACAATTTCGTTTGCTTTGTTTTCTTGCATTCCTTCTACAATTGCGTCACACAATATTTCAGAAGAAGATTTGGATATTTTTTTGCTCATAGTTAAAGTATCACAAATCTAACTGATTAATTTTAATTTTGCTTTGATTAATATGTCACAAAGCAATTCTAAAATAGGAATCCAAAAGATTCGGTTGATATCTGTCGATTCAACTAACAATTTTGCTGCCAAACTCATTAATGATGGCTTAGCAGAGCATGGTTCGGTAATTTTGGCAGAAAATCAGACGAATGGCAGAGGTCAGCGGGGTTCAGAATGGCAGTCTCAGAAGGCAAAAAACATTTTGACTTCCTTTGTATTTAAATTTGAAGCACTAGATCCTCAGTTTCTTTTTCGAATAAATGCCTTTGTTTCTATTGCATTAATAGATTTTTTAAATAGCTATGGGATTGATGCACAAATCAAATGGCCTAATGATATTATGGTCAATTCTAATAAAATCTGTGGAATTCTCGTTGAAAATAAGTTGGTGGGAAATGCGCTGTCATATTCTATTGCTGGTTTTGGCCTTAACGTTAATCAAATTGAATTTGAGGATCTTACCTTTGTTACAAGTATGCAGCTTGAAAAGAATCAAGAACTTGATTTGAACACCATTTGGCTTTCAATCATCTCTTATTTTCAGAAGTGGGAGGTATTCATTACTTCTGAGCATCGCGCTGAAAACCTGCACAGCATGTATCAAAATAACTTATTTGGGTTAGGAGAAAAACGTCAGTTTCAAGTTGGATCGAAAATCGTTGAGGGGGTTATAAAGGGTGTAAATATGCACGGGTTTTTAATCCTTCAAATTGGAAAAGAAACACATTATTTTCAATCCAAAGAGCTCGTGTTTTTATAAAAAATGCTTACTGAGTTTGTTAGACATATAATTAAACAAGCTGAGTAGAGGTTTTTCAACCATCATTTTTAAGAATGCATTTACTTCACCATCAAATTCAATATGCCCTTCAGTTATTTCTTTTTCTTGCTCAACCAAATGAATTGTGAGCTTAAAAGGAAAGGGTGATTTTTCTCCGGACTTAAGGAATACTTTATCTTCTTCTTTTCCATCTTGGACAAGCGAAATGACAAACCCTCCCTGCACCTTAAACGAACATGATGTTTCATCACAGACAAAGTCTTTCACTTTATCCATAGGAAGCAGATGTTCCAAGTTTTTTGGTTTTATTAAGAAATCAATGATATTGGAACGATTGGTTCCTACGCTTACTTTATCTCCAGTTAAAATCATATCCTACTAATTTAGCCATTTGGATGGATCTCTGCTCCATTCTCTCAACAAATGAAGGCTGTCTTTCTTAATGTATTTTGAATCAAGTGCTTTTTCTAACAAAGTTGCGTAATCCGTTAATGTGGAATACGCGCACTCAGCTTTGTTGAATCTTTCCTGAGACTCTGAAAATCCATACGTAAATATTGCTGCTAGACCTTTTACTTCTATACCTGATTCCCTCAGGGATTCGACTGCTTTTAAACTGCTTCCTCCAGTTGATATAAGGTCTTCGATAACAACGGCCTGCTGTCCTTTTTCATAGTAGCCTTCGATTAAATTTTTTCTTCCATGACCTTTGGCAGCGCTTCTTACATAAACGAATGGTAATCCCATTTCTTGGGCAACCAATGCACCTATTGCAATGGCTCCAGTAGCCACACCAACAATTAAATCGGGTTTACCAAACTTCTCTCCGATCAGCTTAACAATACTTTGTCGAATATGTGTTCTCACTGCAGGATGAGAAAGGGTAATGCGATTGTCGCAGTAGATAGGCGATTTCCAACCAGAGGCCCATGTAAAAGGTTCTTCAGGCTGTAATTTCACAGCTTTCACTTGAAGGAGTAGCTCGGCAATCTTTAAGGCGCTATCTTTGTCGTTCATCATGAGGCAAAAGTATAAAGTTTTTACTGAACAAGGGGGTATTTTAATCTGTGATTCAAGAAAAAATAATATTCTGCAAAACGAGCCAAGCTCCTTTTCTGATTTTTCTGATTTTTCTGCCTTTGTAGGAAAAAACATAATTGAGGTTTTTGCTGAAAACCCAGAGATAAGGCTGAACCAATTGTTTTCAAATTTCAAGCCCATTGCAGCCGCCGGAGGTTTATTAATTCATAGAAACGAGCTTTTGCTAATTTTCAGAAATGGATTCTGGGATTTACCAAAGGGACATGTAGACCATAATGAAACAGATGATGCTGCTGCATTGCGAGAAGTAAAGGAAGAATGCGGTATATCGAAGCAAATTGAGATTGTAGACTTTTTTCAGCAGACAAACCATGTTTATTTATTTGGGCCCGTTAGTGTGCTCAAAAGAACGGATTGGTTCATTATGAAAACCGCTTTTAAAGAACAGCTAAAACCTCAAATCGAGGAGGGTATTACTGAGTGCAAATGGGTTCCAATTGATGGTTTAGATGAATATCTTAGTCAAACCTTTATTTCTATTCGTGAATTACTCTCTGAATTTATTAAGGTAAATAGCCTGAATAGGTAGCTAAATTAAGACGTTTTTATACATTTGCATTTAAAATTTCTCCATGAGCATTGCAAAGACATATGATCCCAAAACCGCAGAAGAAAAATGGTATGCGCATTGGTTGGAAAAAGGGTATTTTAACTCTGTCCCTGATGATAGGGAGCCATTTACCGTTGTAATTCCGCCACCTAATGTTACAGGCGTTTTGCATATGGGTCATATGCTGAATAATACGATTCAAGATGTTTTGATTAGAAGGGCTAGAATGCAAGGTAAAAATGCATGCTGGGTTCCTGGGACAGATCATGCATCCATCGCAACTGAGGCAAAAGTTGTTCAGAAGCTAAAGGCGGACGGTCTAAAAAAATCAGATTTATCAAGGGATGAATTTTTAGGTCACGCATTTGAATGGAAGGAAAAGCATGGCGGAATTATATTGGAACAGCTTAAAAAACTAGGTGCTTCATGTGATTGGAATCGTACACATTTCACTATGGATGAGGGTTACTCAGACTCTGTAATTGACGTTTTTATCGATTTATTCAATAAAGGCAAAATTTACCGAGGTGTGCGAATGGTAAATTGGGATCCTGATGCGCTTACAGCAGTTTCCGATGAAGAGGTTTTGCACAAAGAGGTTAATTCTAAGCTTTTTTACATGCGCTACAAGGTGGTTGGCTCTCAAGACGAGTGGCTAAATGTCGCAACAACGAGACCCGAAACGATTTTTGGTGACACGGCTATATGTGTAAATCCTAATGATGAGCGTTATAAATCCTTGCATGGCAAAAAAATTCAAGTTCCTTTAACGGATCGTGAAATACCGGTTGTAACGGACGAATATGTTGACATAGAGTTTGGTACGGGTTGTTTGAAAATAACGCCTGCGCACGACATTAACGATTACGAGATAGGGGTAAAGCATAATTTAGACAACATTAACGTTTTCAATGATAATGGAACCATAAATGCTTATGGACAACATTACGAAGGACTTGATCGATTTGAAGTTCGCAAACAAATAGAAAATGAGCTTTATGAGAAAGGTTATCTGATTAAAGTTGAGGACCATCAAAACAAGGTGGGTTATTCCGAGCGAACGAATGCGATTATTGAACCTAAGCTATCGATGCAGTGGTTCGTGAATATGAAAGAACTTTCAGATCCGGCCCTTGAAAATGTAATGAATGGAAAGATTCAGTTTCATCCTAGTAAATTTAAAAATACCTATAGGCATTGGATGGAAAACATCAAAGATTGGTGTATTTCTAGGCAGCTTTGGTGGGGGCATAGAATACCCGCTTTTTATTATGGGAAAGGAACCAATGATTTTGTCGTTGCGAAAACAGCAGAGGAAGCATTGAATTTCGCCTCTAAAAAAACGGGTAAGGATTTGTCTTTAGCTGACTTGAGACAAGACGAAGATGTTTTAGATACTTGGTTTTCAAGCTGGTTGTGGCCGATTTCTGTATTTGATGGATTGACGAAGCCTAATAATGATGAGATCAATTATTATTACCCCACAAATGACCTTGTTACAGCGCCAGAAATTATGTTCTTTTGGGTTGCAAGAATGATTATGGCAGGCTATGAGTATTTGGATGAGCTCCCTTTTAAAAATGTATATTTTACAGGTATTGTAAGGGATAAATTGGGCCGAAAAATGTCCAAGTCACTCGGAAATTCTCCTGATCCGATTGACCTTATACATAAATTTGGCGCTGACGGTGTTCGTGTCGGTGTGCTCATTAGCTCACCTGCTGGTAATGATTTGCCTTTTGATACAAGTCAATGCGAACAAGGTCGAAATTTTTCAAATAAAATATGGAACGCCTACCGATTGATTTCTAGCTGGGAGGTCAAAGATATTGAACAACCAGTATCTTCTGCGATTGCCATTAAGTGGTTTGAGCATAAATTTCAGCAAACCCTTGTGGAGCTAAATGAGCTTTACGATAATTATAAAATATCAGAGGCACTAATGGTTAGCTATAAACTTGTTTGGGATGATTTCTGCTCATGGTATTTAGAAATTATTAAACCTGGTTATCAGCATCCTATTGACCGTAAAACACTTGACCAGTCTATTGCGCTTTTTGATAATATTTTAAAGATACTGCACCCATTTATGCCATTTGTAACAGAAGAACTTTGGCATCAACTTTCTTCTAAAAGTGAAGACCTTGTTATTTCAAATTGGCCTGAGGTTTCAGGACATGATGATGCCCTATTAAGCTCATTTAATAGTGCAGCTGAAATTGTTACGAATATTCGGAATATAAGAAAGCAACAAAGCATAGGCGCTAAAATAAAGCTAGAGCTTTTTTATTCCGGCAAGTATAAAGGCGATACAGACTTTACCTCCCTGATTCGAAAAATGGGCAACCTTTCTCTTTTTGAAGCGACCAACGAAAAAATTGGTAATTCAAATGGTTTTATTGTAGAGGGTATTCAATTTTATGTTCCTTTTGGAGACACTTTAGATGTAGAGGCTGAAAGAAAAAAATTAGAGCAAGAGTTAGAGTATTCTAAAGGCTTTTTAACGAGTGTTCAGAAAAAGCTTGGTAATGAGAGGTTTGTCAACTCTGCGCCTGAAAAAGTTGTAGAAAATGAAAAGAAAAAACAGTCAGATACGCTTTTAAAGATTTCCTTATTGGAAGAAAAATTAAGCAATCTAAATTAAATAAACGTAAAATCGACACGTCTATTTTTGCTCTTTCCTTCCCTTGTTTGATTGGTTTCTGCGGGTTCGTTTTCTCCCTTAAAGTCGATCACAATTCTATCTCGCCTTAATCCTCTTTTAGTGAAGAATTTTATGATACTTTCAGCTCTTCTTTTTGAAAGATGTCGGTTGTAGGTTTTAGATCCATCTGAGTCTGTATGACCTGTAACTTGAATGCGCAAATCAGAATGACTTTTGGTTATTTTTATGATTTCCACGAGTTGCGTATGATATTGTTCTAAAATAATTGCCCGATCAACATCAAAATAAATGGGAATGAATTCGAATTCACGGAGCTCCTCAAGGCGTTTTTTAGGAGCGGATAAACCAGCATGGTAATTTTGAACAAATGAGTTTATCCAATGCCGGGATTCGATAGATTTAGATTTTGCATTGAATGAAAAATCATCTTGAAAAAGTACAATGATAGATTTTCTCAGGCTATCGTAAGGAGATTCTAAATACCCAGTTTCTAGGTTGTACTGCAATGTGAAGTTATTTTTTTTATTCGTCTTTCCTTTTGAGTTGTAGATTGAAGATGATTCCTTTATTGTTAAGTCAACATATTTCTTTGTGCCTATTATTTTGTTTACATAGACATCCTTGTTGTCCGCCTCGACTTTAATTATTCCGTCTAAAAGACCGCTTATGATTTTAAAATTTAGTTCATAAACAGCACCAACATCCGATGAATCGATGATCTCAACACCTCTCCAGGTACCTGACAATTTGAGCTGAGCATAGCTGTGCTGGGCCGAAATGACCAGAGATAGTGTTGGGGCTAAAAGAAGTAATTTAAAAGACATTGTACTTAAGGTATTCGTAGAATAACAAAAAATGTTCCATTTAAACTTTTTAGTATTAAAAGTGTTACTTTGTAGCATGAAAAAACTCAGTATACTCTTTATTTTAGCCGGTGGAACGTTTTTAATGGCATTCTGTATGGAATCAAATTCAAAACCTATGAATGAAAAGAAAATATCATTGCATGAATATACCGTTGACGATATAAACGGAGATACGTATGACTTCTCACAGCTCAAAGGTAAAAAGGTGATGGTCGTAAATACAGCCTCTAAATGTGGTTTAACACCGCAATATGAAGCTTTAGAGGCATTATTTAAAAGCTATGAGTCTAGTAATTTTATAATAGTCGCTTTCCCATCAAATAATTTTATGGGCCAAGAACCAGGTTCGGATGCTGATATTTTAACTTTTTGCAAGAAAAACTATGGTGTTACTTTTCCGCTTATGTCGAAAGTTGATGTCAAAGGAAAGGGTAAATGTGCGGTCTATAAATTTCTCACAGATAAATCACTTAATGGACTTCAGGATAGCGAGGTAAAATGGAATTTCCAAAAATATTTAATTGATGAAAATGGATTCCTAAACAAAGTTATTCCGCCAAGAACAGCGCCAAATGACCCTGAAATAATTGCTTGGATCAAAAATTAAACACTTCGTTGATACTTTGTTGATAAGTCCGTTCTTTTTACCGCCAATAAGCTATTAATTCCGTGCTCAAATCGTTATTTTTGTTAGTACCCCTTTGGGTTCAGTCAAATACATATGTAACGAATGGAAGAAGAAAATAAAGGTAATTATTCAGCAGACAATATTCAGGTACTCGAAGGCCTAGAAGCCGTAAGAAAAAGACCTGCTATGTACATTGGTGATGTGGGTGTCAAGGGTTTGCATCATTTGGTATATGAAGTAGTTGACAACTCTATTGATGAGGCGCTCGCCGGCCACTGTTCATCTATTCAGGTGTACATCAATGAGGACAATTCTATTACCGTAAGGGATGATGGTCGTGGTATCCCAACTGCGATGCATACCAAAGAAAAAAAATCTGCTCTGGAGGTAGTAATGACCGTTCTTCATGCAGGTGGTAAATTTGATAAGGATACCTATAAAGTCTCAGGTGGTTTGCACGGAGTTGGTGTTTCTTGTGTCAATGCGCTTTCAATTGATTTAAAAGCAACTGTATATCGTGAGGGTAAAATATTTGTTCAAGAATACAAATGTGGAAAGCCTCAATATGATGTAAAGGTAATAGGTGAATCAGAGGAGAATGGTACTGAAGTTACTTTTCTTCCCGATCAAGATATTTTTGAGGTCAAGGAATACAACTACGACACCCTTGCTGCAAGAATGCGTGAATTGGCTTTTTTAAATAAAGGAATCAGAATTGACCTTACCGACAAAAGACATAAAGATGAAAAGGGAGATTTGATTCACAATAGCTATTACTCAGAAGGGGGACTTAAAGAATTCGCTCAATTTCTTGATCGCAATAGAGAATCTTTAATACCCGATGTGATTTATTTCGAAGGAGAAAAAGATGGTATACCAGTAGAGGTTTCCATGACGTATAATACATCTTATACAGAAAACATTCAAGCGTATGTCAATAATATTAACACATATGAAGGCGGTACACATCTTTCAGGTTTTAGACGAGGATTAACCAACACCTTGAAAAAATATGCTGCAGAGTCTGGAATGCTTGCAAAAGAAAAAATTGAAATTGATGGCGACGACTTTAGAGAGGGATTAACGGCTGTGCTTTCTGTAAAGGTTCAAGAACCTCAATTTGAAGGTCAAACAAAAACCAAACTTGGAAATAGAGAGGTTTCGGCCCCGGTAAGTCAGTCTGTTTCAGAAATGCTTTCTGCCTATTTAGAAGAACATCCATCAGCGGCCAAAACGATTGTTGAAAAGGTTATTCTGGCTGCAAAAGCAAGACACGCTGCTCGGAAGGCTCGTGAAATGGTACAGAGAAAAAGTGTGTTATCCGGTAGCGGTTTACCAGGTAAGCTTGCAGATTGCTCAGAGAAAGATCCTGCAGCATGCGAAATTTATTTTGTTGAGGGAGATTCAGCAGGTGGTACAGCCAAGCAAGGGCGTGATCGTCATTTTCAAGCCATTATGCCTTTAAGGGGTAAAATCCTGAATGTTGAAAAAGCCATGCAGCATAAGATTTTTGAGAATGAAGAAATCAAAAATATATACACCGCACTCGGTGTTCGTGTCGGTACAGAGGAGGATTCAAAGGCTTTGAATTTAGAAAAACTTAGATACCATAAAATAATCATCATGTGTGATGCCGATGTTGATGGGTCTCATATTGAAACGCTTATTCTTACCTTCCTTTTTAGGTATATGAAAGAGCTAATCGAGAATGGATATGTCTACATTGCCACACCTCCTTTATATCAAGTTAAAAAAGGCGCAAAATCTGAATATGCTTGGGATGATAATCAGCGAGACCGTTTGATTCAAGAAATGAAAGGAGCTGGTACAGAATCATCAGTGAATATTCAAAGATACAAGGGTCTTGGAGAGATGAACGCCACTCAGCTATGGGATACAACTATGAATCCAGAATTTAGGACGCTACGTCAGGTCACAATTGAAAATGGAGCAGAGTGCGACCAAATATTTTCAATGCTAATGGGCGATGAGGTTCCGCCAAGGCGAGATTTTATAGAAAGAAATGCTAAATACGCAAAAATCGATATTTAAGACAAGGCTGTTTATTTTATTGGTATTAGTTATATCAATTATTGTCGCCTTTTCAACTAAAGAAACTCATCAAAACGTTGACTCATCGAGTATTAAATATGAGTTAAGTGATACACTTTTTTATCCCAGAATTGATTCAGCAGAATCGGTAATACACCATCTTTATTATGATTTAGTTTATGACGAAAATCATGAACAGGCAAAGTGGGTTTTTTATAAACTCTATCCGTCTTATATCGTAAAGTCGTTTGAAAGAAAAAATGATTTTCGTTCAGATCCATCTGTTGCTTCAGGATCGGCAGACCATTCGGATTATAGAGGTTCTGGCTTTGATCGTGGCCATTTAATGCCTGCTGCAGATATGGTTTGGTCAGAAAAAGCCTTGTCGGAGTCTTTTTATTACAGTAATATGAGTCCGCAGCACCCCTCTTTTAATAGGGGTATATGGAAAAGGTTAGAATCACGTGTGAGGAAATGGTTGTCGCAAGCCGATAGTTTATACATCATCACTGGGCCTAAGTTGAACATGAGGCTAAATACGATTGGGCATAATGAAGTTTCTGTTCCTGAATATTACTACAAAGTGATTCTGAAATTTCATCAAAATAATACAGATGGAATTGCTTTTATTATGCCGAATCAATCAAGTAAGTCAGACTTGAAAGATTATGTAATTACAATTGACGCTTTGGAAGAAAATTTGGATATTGATTTTTTCTATAATATGAACGATAGCCTTCAAAGTAGTATTGAGAGAACTTCTGACCATTCAAAATGGTCATGGAAATGAATGAAATTATTAGTTAAGCTGGAAATTGATAGGAAGTCGACAACGCGCTCGGACTTTTCTACCTGAAGCTTCTCCAGCAGTCCATTTCGGCATCTTTCTTACAACTCGTTTAGCTTCTTTGTCCAGGTCAGGGCTTACACCACGTTCAATAGCAACGTTGGATATAGAACCATCTTTCTCAACCACAAATGAAAGGAAAACACGCCCTTGCTCATTCATTTCGATTGAAGTTTGAGGGTAATCTACATTATCATTAATCCATTTCATCATAGCGGCAGGACCGCCTGGAAAGGCAGCTTCAACATCCGGGAATTCTACGATTTCTTCCACAACAGCAATGACCTCTTCCTCGGCAATGGGTGGAGGATCTGGGGGTGTTACGTCTGGCGGAGGTGGTTCATCTACATTTTCTTCCTCAACTATATCTTCAACAATAGGTGGTTCAATGACGACCGCTGGTGGCTCTTCAACCGGAGGCGGCTCTTCTTGCTCTTGCTCTTCAGCCTGAAATTCCTGAGTAACCTGTCTAGATTTGGAATCAGAAAGGTCATCTTCAATTTTCACAGATTGGAAAGTGAAAGCAGCTAATGAAAGACCCGCAACATAATTAAGTGCGATCATCATGAAGCTAGATTTTATTTTATCACCATCTACTTCTGGATTTTTCTTTAGTTCCATGGTATCAAATTTATAAAATTGACACAATTAATATGCCATTTATTGAATTAAATTAGAATATGCTTCGTCTGACAACAAGTTTTCAAGCTCGGACGCATTCGAAATTTTAACCTTGATCATCCATCCTTCACCATAAGGGTCATTGTTTACGAGCTCTGGATCCGCTTCTAATGCTTCATTAAATTCTAAAACTTCACCAGCAATAGGCATGAATAAATCAGAAACAGTTTTTACGGCTTCAACCGAACCAAATACCTCTTCTGTATCCAATGTTTCTTCTACGGATTCGATCTCTACAAACACAATATCACCAAGCTCACCTTGCGCAAAGTCTGTAACTCCAATGGTTGCAATATCTCCATCAACACGCACCCATTCGTGGTCTTTGGTATATTTTAATTCTTTCGGTATGTTCATTTTATTCAATTTAATCGTTCAAATTTAATGAAATTGGTCAATAGTTCTAATCAATGTGAATAAACAATAATAATTTTTTAAGACTATTTTTGTAGCATGACATCAGATCAGCTTAAAGACCTTTCAAAAAGGATTCTTGGAATTCGTGAATTTTTGAAAATAGATGAGAAAAAACTTCAACTGAAGGAATATGAGCTAAAAACGCATGATCCTGAATTTTGGAATGACCCAAAATCAGCTGAAACGCACATGAAATTAATAAGAGAACTCAAGTTTTGGGTTTCAGGGTTTAATGATGTTGAAAAAAAATTCGGTGATTTGGAGGTCTTAATTGACTTTGTAAAAGAAGAAATGGCTTCTGAAGAAGAGTTGAGTTCAGCTTTTTCGAATCTGCTAGATCATATTGAAGATTTGGAGTTAAGAAATATGCTTTCAAAGGAGGAAGATAAACTCAATGCAGTCATACAGGTTACCGCAGGAGCAGGCGGTACAGAGTCTTGTGACTGGACTTCAATGCTCATGAGAATGTACATTATGTGGGCGGAAAGTAATGGTTATAAGGTCAAAGAACTAAATTATCAAGAGGGAGATGTAGCGGGAATAAAAACAGTTTCATTAGAAATACAAGGTGATTTTGCCTTTGGTTATTTGAAAGGTGAAAATGGCGTACATCGATTGGTTAGAATATCTCCCTTTGACTCCAATGCCAAGAGACATACCTCTTTTTCATCTGTTTATGTTTATCCTCTTGTTGAAGATACGATTGAGGTGGATGTGAACCCCGCAGATATATCTTGGGAAACTTTCCGTTCAGGTGGTGCCGGTGGACAAAATGTCAACAAAGTTGAAACTGCAGTTCGGCTTCGTCACGGCCCTTCAGGAATTGTAATAGAAAATTCAGAATCCCGTTCTCAACTGGGAAATAAGGAGAAAGCGATGCAGCTATTAAAGTCCCAACTTTATGAGTTGGAGCTTCGCGCCAGAATGGAGAAGCAAAATGCAATAGAATCTGAAAAGAAAAAAATTGAATGGGGTTCTCAGATTAGAAATTACGTTTTACATCCATATAAATTGGTTAAAGATGTTCGTACATCGGTTGAGACAGGAGATACAGAGGCAGTTTTGAATGGTAAATTAGAGCCTTTTCTGAAGGCTTATCTCATGATGTTTGGATCATAAATAACGACCAAAAAAAAGAGGCGATTAATTTTAAAGTTGAGGCAACTTTATTTTATGCATTATCGTCTAAGAAGTGTGATTGTTATGTTACGAAATTTAACCTTTTAATTCTGACTTTTTGGTCATTTTTGTTAATGTTTAATTGGTAACCCTAAAGTAAAGTTTTATGAATTTCTCCAAACGGTATTTTAATGCCCCACAATGGCTATATAGTCTAATATTTTTACAAATCTCGTTTTTGGGTTTTACGCAAGAGAATGTTGGTATTTCTGACGTTGTAAATACACCAGACCCGTCAAGCGTACTTGATATTTTTTCCACCTCAAAAGGGTTGCTTGTACCTAGGATGACCTCTGTTGAGCGTTTGGCCATTGTGAATCCATCAAATGCCCTAATGGTTTTTGATACAGATTCATCGTGTTTTGTTTTTTATAGATCTACTG
>MDTB01116441.1_pt1 | contig 34687 bp, 34 predicted proteins | sample 811161 | NCBI WGS metagenome assembly MDTB01 (sample SAMN05326650, study PRJNA326480) | marine metagenome | isolation source: seawater | place: Mediterranean Sea | collected 2009 | reverse complement strand
TACAAATTTATTAGCAAGTATGATGTTATACATTTTCATATTATTTGGTCATTAAAAGTTGCTATACTTGCTTATTTTGCACATAAGTTAAGCATAAAAATAATTTTTAGCTCTCATGGATATTTAGATAGTTGGTCAATGAGATCAAGTATTATAAAAAAAAAATTTTATATCCTTTTAATACTTCAAAGATTATTTTTAAGATCTAATCTATTTTTTTCTAATATAGGTGAATATAAAGATTGCAAAAAGAGGATAAAGGCTGCAAATATTTTTGTAATTCCAAATGGTATTGAAACATCTTTATATAATTTTGGAAAGATAGATAAAAGTCCTAAAAAAAAGATTATTTTTTTTGGAAGAGTACATCAAAAAAAAGGTATAGAGATTCTTTTAAAAGCTATTAAAAAACTTCCTAAAGAATATTTTAATTTTTATGATTTTGAGATCACAGGGCCTGGCGAAGTTAAGTATTTAAGAAAAATAAAAGATATGATTAATAAATTTGATATACAAAATTATGTTGTTATGTACCCACCTAAAATTGGGAATGAAAAAATTAGATATTTGCAAAATGCAGATATATTTATACTTCCTTCATTTGAAGAAGGAGACTCAATTGCTTTAAAAGAGGCTATGGCAGCAGAAAATGTAGTCATAATTTCAGAACAATGTAGGTTAGATTTAGTAACTGACTATAATGCAGGTTTTGTAGTTAAAACCAACGAAGAAAGTATTAAGGAGGCGTTATTGAAACTAGAAAATCATGATTTAAAAAATATGGCTAAAAATTCAAAAAATATTATTCATAATTATTTTCAAAATTCTAATTGCAGTAATAGAGTATTAAGAATATATGAAGATATTTATACTGGGTCTTATAACTCAAAGGACTGGATTAAAACTTGATGGATAACAAATATACTTTGGGTATAAATTTTTTACATTCAGACACTTCAGCTTGTATTTTTAAAAATGGAAATTTAATTGTAGCAGCTGAAGAAGAGAGATTCTCAAGAATAAAACATACCTCAGAATTTCCAATTAAATCAATAAGTTTTTGTCTAAATGAAGCAAAAATTGATATAAGTGACTTAAATACTATAACAATTAATTCTAATCCGTTATCTTCAATAGACAAAAAAATTTTTTTTACACTAAAAAATTTAAAAAGATATGTTCTTGCATTAAAAAGTCTGTCTAATATTAAAAAAAAACTAAGTATTAAAAATCTTATATCTTCAAATTTTAAAAAAAATTTTAAAGGTAAAATTGAATATTTAGATCATCATCTTTCACATATCGCTTCATCATCTTATTTAAGTGGTTTTGATGAGTCTATAAATTTATCGATTGATGGATTTGGAGATTTTGCTAGTGCAGGCTGGGGCATTCTAAAAAATGGTAAACTTTCTATTGATAAAAAAGTTTATTTTCCACATTCTATGGGAATTTTTTATCAAGCTTTAACTCAATTTTTAGGGTTCAAAAATTATGGTGACGAATATAAGGTTATGGGTTTATCCTCTTATGGTAATCCTACTTTTGAAAAAGAATTATCTAAGCTTCTTTCTAATACAAGAGAAGGTTACAAATTAGATCTTAGTTATTTTGTACATCACAATCAACCAATTATTAAAAGTAATATTGATGGACAAATACAATATATAGATTTGTATTCTAATAAATTAATTAAATTGTTAGGCAAGGAAAGAAAAAAAGATGAAAAAATTACTCAAAGACATATGGATATCGCTAAATCAGTACAAATTGTTTATGAAAAAACATTATTTTATTTATTAAATGCTCTTTACAACAAATATAATATAAAAAATCTTACTTTATCTGGAGGATGTGCAATGAATTCGGTTGCTAATGGAAAGATACTCAAAAATACTTTATTTAAAAATATATATATTTCGCCAAATCCTGGTGATGCAGGGGGAGCCATAGGTTCAGCGTTATTATTTTTGGATAAAAATAAATATAAAATAGAAAAAAAAATTAATTATGCCTATCTTGGAAAAAAATATACAAATGATGAAATTGAAAAAATCATATTACAAAAAAATATAAATAAAAAATTTTTAGTTAAGAAATATGCTAATGATGAATTATTAGAAATAATTACTAAAAGGTTATGTGAGTCAAAAATAATTGGTTGGTTCCAAGGAAGAATGGAATGGGGAGCTAGGGCCTTAGGAAATAGATCTATTTTAGCAGATGCAAGAAATCCAAATATTAAAGATATTATAAATTCTAAGATTAAGAGAAGAGAGAGTTTTAGACCATTTGCACCAGCAATATTGCTTGAATTTACTAAAGATTGGTTCGAAATTGATAAAGAAGTTCCATTTATGTCTGAGGTATATAAAATTTTGAATACCAAAAAAGATATATTGCCTGGAATTACGCATGTGGATTCTACTGGTAGACTTCAAACTGTCAGTAAATCAAATAATGAAAAATTTTATAATTTGATTAAAAAATTTTATGATAAGACAAATATTCCTTTATTGTTGAATACATCTTTTAATGAAAATGAACCAATAGTTCAATCACCTGAAGAAGCATTAGACTGTTTTATGAGAACAAATATGGATATTTTAGTTTTAGAAAATTGGATTATTTTTAGGAAATGAAAGTTTCAATTATAACGACATGTTTTAATTGTGAGACTACAATTGAAAAAACTATTAATTCAGTTTTAAGTCAAGATTATAATGATATTGAGTATATTATGATTGATGGTGGATCAAATGATAAAACTTTAGAAATAATTAATAAATATAGAACTAAAATAACTACAATAGTTTCTGAAAATGATGATGGAATTTATGATGGAATTAATAAAGGAATTAAACTGTCAAATGGTAATATAATTTCATTAATCCATGGGAATGATGTTTTTAAAGATGATAAAATCATATCTAAAGTAGCAGATTTTTTCAAAAAAAATCCAACTATGGAAATTATGTTATCTGATTTAGCTTTTAAAAAAAATATGAATAGTAATCATATAACAAGATATTACAGTGCAAAAAATTTTAAATCTTGGATGTTAAGAATTGGTTACTCACCACCACATCTATCTGCATTTTTTAGACAAAGCGTTATTAATAAAGTTGGATACTATAATACTAGGTTTAAAATAGCGGGGGACTTTGATTATTTTGTAAGATGCTTTTTGAAATTTAAACTTCAGTTTAAATATTTTGAAGAATGTTTAATATTTATGAGTACAGGAGGAAAGAGTGGAAAAAACTTTAATAGTTATCTAATTTCATCAAAAGAAATAAATAATTCTTTAAAATCAAATAATTTTTACTCAAATATCTTTTTATCCTTTTTAAGATTTCCAATTAAAGTTTTTCAATTTATTTTAAAATGACAGATTTAACAAATTTTTTTAGAATAAATATATTTTGTTATTTAGTTATATTATTTCCACTATTGTTAATTACAGGTCCTTTTTTGCCTGATCTAAGTATTATATTTTTTTGTTTTTATTTTATAATACACTTTAATAAATTTAGATCTAATCAGATTTTTGAAAAAAAGATATATTGGGTTTTTATTTTTTTTTATATTATCATTTGCATTTCCTCTTTAAATTCTGATTATAGTTTGTACTCTATTAAATCTTCTGCTCCTTATTTACGTTTCGGCATTTTTTCACTTGCGATTTATTTTTTACTTTTGCACGATGAAAATATTATTTCAAAGCTATCAATTTTATTTTTAATTATATTAATTGTATTATTTGTCGACTCAATATTTCAATATATATTTGGATTTAATTTGTTAGGATGGAAATTTGAAAACGATTATAGAGTTACAAGTCTATTTGGTGATGATGAAATATTAGGAAGTTATATTGCAAGATTATTTCCATTCATGATCTCTATTTTCATTTTTTCAAAAAAACATTTGAATTTTAATTTCAATAATCTATTATTTTTATTTGTATTTATATCATCTTCATTAATCACTTTAATTAGTGGCGAAAGGACATCTCTTGCATTATTAATTATATCGATAATTTTGATGTTTTTTACATGCAAGAGCATAAGAAAATTAATATTTTTTAGTTTTTTATTTATATCAATAATTTTAACTTCTTTAATTCTAACTAATGAAAAAACTAAAAAAAGGATGTTTAATCAGACTGTGAAACAACTCGGATTAACATCCAAAAGTGAAAGGATGATAATTTTTAGTAAAACTTATGAGGGACATTATACTATTGCTTTAAAAATGTTTAAAGAGAAACCTTTTTTTGGACACGGGCCTAAATCTTTTAGAAAATATTGTTCTGAACCCAACAATTATATCAATGACGTTGCTTGTACAACACATCCTCATAATATTTTAATGCAATTATTATCTGAAACAGGCATTGCAGGAACTTTTTTTTATATTACCATATTTTTTTATTTAATTTTTAAAATTACAAAAATTGCAATAAATAGTTTTTTTAAAGGAAAAAATAACGAAAATGACTATCTAACACTCATGTATATTTTTTATTTTATAAACTTGTTCCCATTTGCGCCATCAGGAAATTTTTTTAACAATTGGCTGTCTGCAATTTATTATTTTCCACTTGGTTATATGTTTTTCTTAAAGAACTTTAAAAGAAAAGTGCAGTGATATTTTTAATCTTATTTTTAGTTATATTTAATATTATTCTAATTCTTGGCTTCAAAAGTATTTCTGAAAAGTTAAAGATTGAAGATAGGGCTGATGGAATTAGAAAATTTCAGCAAACACCTGTTTCTTTACTGGGTGGGTCGCTTATTTTAATAAATATAATAATAGCTTTTTTATTTGATTATTTTTTACATGATATAAATCTGCTTAACAATTTTATTTTGACAAACAGAGAAATTTTTTCATTTGTTGTAGGGATATTCACGTTTTATATTTTTGGACTATTCGATGATAAATATAATTTATCTTCAAACTATAAGCTTACAATATCTACTTTTCTTATAGTTTTTTTTTTATTAATAGATAATAATTTATTAATTTCAAAATTAGAATTTTCTTTTTCAAATCATATAATAGAACTTAAATCATTTTCTTTTTTCTTTACTATATTATGTTTTCTTTTATTCATTAATGCTTTAAATATGTTCGATGGGATTAATTGTCAATCTGGCTCTTACTGTAATTTGATATTTTTAATATTTGTTTTTAAAGGTATTATCCCAGAATTTAGTTTAATAATTATATTAGCAATTTCATTTTTTTTATTACTTAATTACAAAAATAAAATTTATTTAGGTGAAAGTGGAGTTTTAATTCTTGCGTTTATAATTGGCTATATTTTTATAAAAGCAAGTAGCAATTCATATAACTATTTTTTAGCTGATGAAATATTTATAATAATGGCACTTCCAGGGTTAGACATGTTTAGGTTATTTATATTAAGACTTTATAGTGGAAAACATCCATTTTCCTCAGATACTAACCATATTCACCATTTAATTTCAAAACACTACACAAATACAAAAACGTTTATTATAATATTTATTTTCATATTAGTTACTATAATTTTGTATTTTTATATTGATTTTAAATTAGAATTTTTAATTAGTTATATAATATTATATTTTTTAATAATATTTTTATTAACAAAAAAAATAAAAAATTAAACTTTGAAAAGATTTTTAGATTTATTATTTAGTTTATTTTTGCTTTTGATACTAATTTTTCCATTATTAATAATTTGTTTTCTTATTAAATTAGACTCTAGAGGACCTGCTTTAAATATCAGTAAAAGGATTGGAAAAAATAAAAAAGTTTTTAAAATGTTTAAATTTAGAACAATGAAATTGGACACACCAATTATTAATTCAAACAATTTAAAAGATCCTAACTTGTACATAACAAAATTTGGAAAAAAATTAAGAAAATACAGTATTGATGAATTACCTCAAATTATTAATATATTATTAGGAGATATGTCTTTTGTTGGCCCAAGACCCTCTTTAGATAATCAGTTAGATTTAATTGAAAAAAGAGATCTTTATAACATACATATTTTAAAACCTGGATTAACTGGTTTAGCCCAAATCAATGGTAGAGATAATTTATCTTTGGATAAAAAAGTCGAATATGATAATTTTTATCTTTTAAATCAGTCATTACTATTAGATGTTAAAATATTATTTAAAACTATAATTTTAGTATTCAATTCAAAAAATATTACGCATTGAAAAAAAAAAATAAAATTTTGGCTTTGAGCCACACTTTTGTAAAAAAAATAAATCTTTCGTTTTATGAAAATTTAGCAAAAAATTGTAACTTAAACATAACTTGCGTGGCTCCATACTATATAAAAAACTCTAATAAAAAAGTCTATTCAGATTTCAAAACTTATGATGGAGAAATAAAAATAATTAAATGCAAAATAATAAATAATATACCTCGTTATCAATATTTTGAAAAAATTAAAGATTTAATTAAAAAAGAAAAACCTAATCACATAATTTTAGATAATGACACAATATCTATTCAATCATTAATTTTCATTTTTTACTCTTTTTTTTTTAAGTTTGATATCTATTTTTTTTGTAACGAAAATGATTTAAAGAATATAACTTTAAAATTTTCGTTCAAAAAATTTTGTAAATTAATAATTTTATACATATTAAATTTTTTAATAAAAAAAAAAGTAAAGAAAGTATTTTGCTATTCAAGACAAATTAAAGAAAACTATGATTTATTAGGATATAAAAATAAAACAATTATTGCACCACTTGGATATGACGAAAAAATTTTTTTTAATAAAAAAAAAAATAAAAAAAAAGACGATTTAATAATTTCTTATTTTGGTAGAATTAGGTATGAAAAAGGTATACATGTTTTAATTAAATCACTTAGTCTAATAAAAAACTTAAAATGGAAATTTTTTTTAGACATAGATCAAATTGAAGATAAGCTGTATTTTACTTATATAAAAAAATTTCTCTCTAATAATTTTAATAAAAAAAAATATTATTTTATTAAATGTAATCATTATCAAATTGCAAATTATTTAAGACAATCAGACATTCTGGTTCTTCCTTCTATTTATGAAGAACAATATGGCAGAGTTTTACAAGAAGCTGTAGCCTGCGGAAATGTTATTATAGGATCGAATAAAGGCGCAATACCAGAAATTATTAGAGATAAGGAACTTTTATTCAACCCAGGTGATCATAAAAAATTAAGTAAAATTATAAAAAAGATGTATTCTAAAAAATATTATAATAAAAAATTTAAGTATTTGTATTCTTCTATAATTAATGAGAGAACAATTTCGAAACAAGTAAAAATAATTAATAAACATATTGGATAATAAACTAATGAAAGTTGTCATTCTATGCGGGGGGAAAGGTACAAGACTTTCAGAGGAAACAAAAATTATACCAAAACCTTTAGTAAAAATTGGAAGAAAACCTATTTTACTTTACATAATAAATTATTATAAAAAATTTGGATTTAATGATTTTATCATAGCTGCTGGATACAAAGGTAATTTAATTAAAAAATATTTTTCAAAATCAAATTATGATAAAAATATAAAAGTAATCGACACTGGGTTAGATACAATGACAGGAACAAGATTACTCAAATTAAAGAATTTTTTTAAGGTAAATGAAAATTTTATGTTAACTTATGGAGATGGATTATCTGATGTTGATATATTAAAAACTTTTAAATTTCATTTAAAACATAGAAAAATTGTAACATTAACCGCAGTAAGACCACCAGTTAGATTTGGAGAACTTAGATTAAAAGATACAAAAGTTACAAAATTTATGGAAAAAACTCAAACAACCCATGGCTGGATAAATGGTGGATATTTTATATTAAACCAAAAGGTTTTTTCATATCTTAACAAAAGAAATGAAATGTTTGAAAAAGAACCAATGGCTAGATTAGTCAAAAACTCACAGGTAAAAGCTTATAAACATAGTGGATTTTGGCAGTGTATGGATACTCTAAGAGATAAGGAATATCTTAATAAATTATTTAAGTTAAAAAAAACACCATGGATAAAAAAATAAGTAATTTTTATAAAAGTAAAAAAGTAGTAGTTTTTGGGGCTACAGGCTTTAAAGGATCATGGCTCTGTCTTTGGTTAAAAATAATGGGGGCTAATGTGTATGGTGTTGGCCATAATCCAAATAATAATAAAAAACTATTCAATCAATTAAACTTAAGTAAAAAAATTAATCTTCAAAATATTGACATAAGAAATTCAAATAAAATTAGAAAATATATAAAAAAAATTAGACCAACAATTATATTTCACTTAGCGGCCCAACCTATTATTTCTAAGTCATACGAGGAACCTAAATATACTTATGAGGTAAATTCACAAGGAACTTTAAATATCATCGATTCTTTGAAAAATCTTAAATTTATTAGATCTGTTGTATTTGTTACTTCAGATAAATGCTATCAAAGTAACAACTCAACGATTGGATTTAAAGAAAATGATAAGCTTGGTGGTGTAGATCCATACAGCGGATCTAAAGCTTGTGCTGAAATAATTGTGAATACTTATTATGAGAGTTTTTTCAAAAATAAAACGAAAACTGGTATAGCTACAGCTAGAGCAGGAAACGTGATTGGTGGAGGAGATTGGTCTAAAGATAGACTTATACCTGATGCAATTAATTTTTTAAATAATGATAAAGAGATAGTCATAAGAAATCCAAATTTTAACAGACCATGGCAACATGTATTAGAACCTTTATATGGATATTTAATATTAGCACAAAAGCTTTATTCAAATTCTAATAAATTTTCAGGTCCATGGAATTTTGGCACCGAAAGAAACACAGTTACAAGTGTAGAACAAATTATTCATAAAATTATTAAAGAATGGGGCAAAGGTAAGTATAAAACTTTTAATAAAAGAAAATTTTACGAACAAATCAATTTACAGCTTGATATTTCAAAAGCAAAAAAAATTTTAAAATGGAAACCAAAATTTTCGATAGATGAATGCGTTAAAATTACAATAGAATGGTACAAAGAAGTATTAATAAATAAAACAGGTGTGCAAAAAATAACACGATCACAGATTTTAAACTATATGAATAAGAATGAAAAAAAAAAAAATTAAAATAATAAAGAATAGAAAAGGAAATATAATAAAGTTTTTAAATTTTAAGAAAAAATTGTTACCAAAATATGGAGAATTATATTTTTCAGAAGTAAAAAAGGGGCAATTTAAAGGTTGGAAGTATCACGAAAAAAGAAATCAAATTTCAACTATAAGTTCAGGAATTGTTATTTTTTCATTTAAAGAAAAATTGGATGGAAAAGTTGATAAAATAAAAATTAGTTATCCTAATAATTTATATTCAGTTTATATTCCAAAAAAAACCTATTACTCTTTCAAGTGTGTTTCAAAAAATAATGCAATGATAATCAGTTTAATTGATGAAATTGTAAAATAATGAAAAAGAAAATTTGTCTTTTCATGAGAAAACCAATTAAAGACAAAAACTTTAGTACCGAAAATTTTTATTATGAACTTTTTAGAAATTTTAGTCACAAAAATTTTGAGATTAAATTTAAAATTTGTCCCTTAGAGTCAAAAAATCTCTTTAATAGATTCGTTTTGTGTATTTGGGCTTTTTTTAATCAAGGATCAATCAATCATATTTGTGGAGATGTAAATTTTATTTCCATTTTTTTGAAAAAAAGCAAAACAATTAATACAATATTAGATTGTTACTCTATGAAAAGATTAAATAATTTAAAAAAATTTTTATATTCAATTTTTTGGATAAAAATCCCTGTATTTCAAAGTTGCAAAATTATTACAATTTCAAAAAGTACTTTTAATGAAGTATTAAGATATACAAATATTAAAAATAGAAAAAAAATTGAAATTATAGGAGTTTGTACTTTAAGTGCTTACAAAAAAAAAATTAAAAAGAAGATTAAATTAATTCCTAGAATATTGATTGTAGGCACTGCTCCACATAAGAATATCTCAAATATTATTTCATCACTTAAAAATATAGAGTGCAAGATGATAATAATTGGGAAGTTAACAAATGAAATGTTTGAAAAACTTAACAAAAATAAATTAAATTATGAAAATTATATTTCAGCTTCAAAAAATAAATTAGTTAATGAATATAAAAAAAGTGATCTATTATTATATCCATCAAATTATGAGGGATTTGGAATACCTATAATTGAAGCTCAATCAATAGGAAGGGCGGTAATAACTAGTAACTTGGAACCCATGATCACTGTGGCAGGAAAAGGAGCTTTATTTGTAAATCCAAAAAATATTAAAGAAATATCAAAATCTGTTAAATTACTTATTAGAAATCAAAAACTAAGAAATTCACTAATTGATAAAGGTTTTCAGAATATAAAAAGATTTAAAAAAGAAATTATATTAAATAAACACTTAATTATCTATAAAAATGTTATTAATTGAACATGATTAAAATTTTAAAAAACATAAAATTAAATAACTTTTCTAAAAAATTAATTTTAATTACACTAGATTTAGTTATAATTATTTTCTCTGTTTTTTTATCTTACTCTTTAAGATTAGATTATATTTATCCCCCCTTAGACATTGATTTTATTATATATTTAATTTTTATAGTAGTAATTATTTATAATTTTTATTTAAATAATATTTATCAAATTTTAATCTCATTTTTTGACAACCAATCAATACTGAAAATTATTCGTGTAGTTTTAATCTCTCAAGTAATTTTATTTATAATAAATATAATTCTTCACAAAACTTTTTTTTTCCCTAGATCAATTTCAATAATTGCACCAGTTGTTTCATGTATATTATTTGTACTTATGAGGGTCATTTTAAATTATTTAATTAATTCTGATAATAGTAAAAGGAATAATACTAACAATATTCTCATATATGGTATAAATGCTAATACTTTCTCCTTACTAAAAAATTTAAGAAATTATCCAAATTATGGAAAAGTTGTAGCTTTTGTTGATGCAAAAGATAGATATAAAAAACGTGAATTAAGTGGAATTAAAATTTTTAAAAATATAGACCTTAAAAATGTAATTGATAATTATCAAATCACAGAAATTATAATCAATAATAAATCACTATCTAAAAAAAAAGTTGAAAATCTATACAATAAATTTGAAAAACAAAATATTAGAATTAGAAATCTTACTTCATCAAAAAATTCATTAAATTTTTTAAATAAATCATTAGAAACTAAACCAAGTTTTTTTGATATCATAAATAGACCAAAAATTATTGTCGATAATAAAATATTGAATAAAAAAATAAAAGGTAAGAATATTTTAATAACAGGTGGAGGTGGCTCAATAGGATCAGAGTTATGCATAGAAATATTAAAACATGAACCAAAAAAAATCTATGTTTTAGAAATTGCAGAAATTAATCTTTTCAATTTAATAGAAAAAATCAAAAAAGAAAAAAAATATAATTCAAATGTATTAATCCCAATTTTAGGAGATTGTTCTGATAAAAAGTTTTTAATAAATAAATTTAAAAAATTAAAAATTGATGATTTATTTCATGCAGCTGCATATAAGCATGTTAATTTCGGAGAGGAAAACCCCTATTCAATGATTAAAAATAATATTTTTGGAACCAATACAATTGTTGAATTTGCAATCTATAAAAAAATTAAAAATTTTATATTTATTAGTTCCGATAAAGCAGTGAATCCTAAAAGTATTTTAGGATTCTCAAAAAAAATGGGAGAAGAGTTAATTAAAAATACACATTTTAAAATTAAAAATGATTTCAAAACCGTTTTTACAATTGTGAGATTTGGAAATGTGATAGGGTCAAGTGGGTCGGTTATACCTATATTTTTAAATCAAATATCTGAAATGTCGGCTCTAACAGTAACTAGTAAAAAAGTTACAAGATATTTTATGTCAATATCAGAAGCGGTTCAGCTAGTAATTAATGCATCATATTTTAATCGCAAAGGTGTAAAGATTTTTGCTTTAGATATGGGCAAACAATTAAACATTTATGAAATGGCAAAAAGAATTATTAGATTAAGTGGACTATCAATTAAGAATAAAAAAGACAGTAAAGGAGATATAAAAATAAAAATAATTGGCTTAAAGAAAGGTGAGAAAATTAGTGAAGAAGTTACTTTAGGAAAAAATTTAGTAAAAACATCTCACCCACAGATAATGATATGTAATGAAAATTTAGAAAATAAAAGTTTTGGTAAAAAAATGAAAAATATTAAAGAAATTTTAGATAGACCAAATATTGATAATAGAACTTTAAAAAATGTTTTAATGAAAAACTTGTAGAATGAAAAAAAAAAAAATCATATGTTTTGATTTAGACAATACATTATGTAATACAATTAAAAGTAACTATGAAAAAAGTAAACCAATCAAGAAAAATATAGAGTTGTTAAATAAACTTTATGATAATGGTTTTTATATTAAGATTTTTACTTCTCGATATATGGGTAGAAATAATGAAAATAGATTAAAAGCAAAAAAAATGGGCCTAAAAATTACAAAAAAACAGTTAATAAAATGGAATATTAATTATAATGAATTAATTTTTGGCAAACCAAGTTATGATATCATCATAGACGATAAGTCTTTAAATTATAAGAAAGAATGGACTAAGGATTTAAAAAAATTACTATTATGAAAAAATTAGATGAATTCTTAAAAAGATATAATAAAAATTTTTTAAAAGCGTTAACATTTGATGATGAAATTAAATCCAAATTAAAAGAATGTATAAAATTAATTTTAAAAATAAGAATGAACAAAAAAAAAATCATTATTGTAGGGAATGGAGGTAGTGCAGCTATAGCAAGTCATTTCAGTGTTGATATGACAAAAAATGGTAAAGTTAGATGTGTAAATTTTAATGAAAGTGATCTTCTGACATGTTTCTCAAATGATTATGGTTATGAAAATTGGGTAAAAGAAGCTTTAAAATTTTATTCTGATAATAATGATTTGATAATACTTATTTCGTCAAGTGGTAATTCTAAAAATATGATTAATGCTGCAAGATATCTTAAAACTAAAAAAAATAACTTGATAACACTTACAGGATTTAATGGAAAAAATAAGCTAAGAAACTATGGAGATATCAATTTTATAGTAAATTCTAAATCATATAATTTTATAGAAAATATTCATCAATATTGGCTTTTAAGTTTAGTAGACATATTTTCAAAATTTAAAAAATTATAATTCAATTAATCTTAAAGTACCTTTTATAATTTTTTTTTAACCATTTTACAGAAAAAGATTTGGGATTTACTTCATTAATATTAGCTTTATATTTTATAAATATTTCATTAATTGCATCGTCAATATTTTTTTTTGGTTTAAACCCAAGTGATAATAATTTTGAGGAGTCTATTCTATAATCCCTCACATCAATACTATTTTTAATTATTTGAATATTAGATGGTATAATTTTCTTTACTCTTTTTGCTATGTCTATAATTTTTAAATTTTCAAATCCCGCATTGAAAATTCCATTATATTTTTTTTCTTTCTTAAGAAAAAAAATGTAAATATCCAGCAAATCATCCATGTGAATATTTGGCCTTGTTTGCTGTCCACCAAATACAGTCATATTTGAATCCTTTAATGCTTGATATGTCATCATGTTTACACTCACATCAAATCTCATTCTGGGTGAAACTCCACATACAGTAGCTGGTCTAATAATTGAGTAATTAATCTTATCTGAGTATGATAATATTATTCTTTCAGTTATCATTTTTGCTTTATTATAAATTGAAACAGGTTTTAAAGATAAATTTTCAGTAACTCTTTTTTCTTTTTTTATTCCATAAACAGACGCTGATGAAGCAAATATAATTTTTTTAACCTTTTTTTTAATAGCAAACTCCATTAACTTCATAGTTCCAAGACATGAATATTCCCAAGTTAAATTATGGACTAAATCACCCATTGGATCATTAGCAATAGAGGCTAAATGAATTATAATATCCACACCATTTAAATCACTTTCATTAATATCTAAAATATTCTTTTTTAAATTTATAAGATTTTTATGTTTCTTAAGATGATTTCCAAACCATTGAGTATCAACAGCAATAACCTTATACTTTTTTTGTAAAAGCTTTGGAACCAATATTGTTCCCTGATAACCACAAGCACCGGTAACAAGTATTTTCATATTTTCTTTTTTTGAAAAATATATATAGCTGCTCCAGGCAAACATACAATTAAATTAATTAATCTATATAATACAATTACACTAGCTATATTCTCTAAATAATCCTCTGTTATAAAGAAAAGTTCATTTATTTTAACAAATGTTATTTCTCCAAGCCCTATCCCACCAGGTGTTAAAGGTAAAGAGTTAACCAAAGTTGTAAAAAAATTGAGAAAAAAAATCTTTTCAATTCCTATCTTAAAGAAAAAAACATAATCAGAAATTATAAATACTCCAACATGAACAATCATAAAAAGAATGATAGACATAAATATGTAAATTAAAAAATTCAATTTATTATTATTTAAGTATCTACTTAAAGAAGATAAAAATTCACTAATTCTTTTTGGAACGAATTTTAAATTTAATTTATGTATAAAATAAAAAAAAAAAACTATTAATAAAAAAATTATAAAAAATATAAAAATTAATTTTAAGTTTAAAAATATATTTAACTTATATCCAAAAAGAGAAATGTATGAAAATATACCGACTAAAAAAAGACCAATAAAACCAATTCCTCTATCCAGCAAAATAGTAAAAGTAGATTTAAAAGAGTTATTTGTAAACTTATAAATGTAATATCCCTTTACTAAGTCCCCCCCATAAGCTCCAAATAAAACATTATTAAAAAAGGCCCCTATATAAGTAATTTGAATGATCTCTTTTAGTCTAACTTTGTAACTTAAAGATTTAAGAATTAACCACCATCTTAAAGCTCCAATAAAATATGTTGTAGAGATTAAAATCATTACTACAAATAATATTTCTTTTTCTTTAAAAATTTCTTTACTAAATAATTGTTTTAAACTTAGTGCATCGTTATTTAAAAGATAATAAAAAGCAAAAAATATAATTATAAATTTAATTATTGAAAATAATTTCATTTAAAGTTTTTATCTATTATAAAATTTTTTTATTAAATAAATCACTCTATTTAAATCTTTTTTAGATAAATTTTCATGTATTGGTAAGCTAAGTATCTTTTTATTTAACATATTAGTTTTAAAGAGTTTGTTCTTATTATATTTTTTAAATGTAGCTTGCTCATGAATATTTATTGGATAATGTACTTTAGCCTCAACATTGTTATTCAATAAATATCTTAATAATTGATTTCGTTTATTACAAAGCAGTACATATCTATGAAAAGTATGTAGGGTATTTTTATTAAAACTTTCCATTGGAATTTGAATAAATCTTTTTAATTTTGAAAAATATTTATTATAATAAAGGGCATTATTTCGTCTAATTTTGATGTGGTTTTTAAATTTTTTTAGTAGTAAAATTCCTACAATAGCTTGCAGATTATCTAGTCTACTATTTCTTCCAACATACTTAGCCACATCTCTATTTATCAAACCATTATTTCTTAATGTAATGAATTTTTTATAAAAGTTTTTATTATTAGTGCCTATAAATCCTCCATCTCCAAAAACACCCAAATTTTTTGTTGGATGAAGACTATAGGTGGAAATTTCAGCGTTATTTCCAACTGTTAAATTTTTATATTTACTTCCGATTGCTTGAGAACAATCTTCAATCATCTTAATTTTATATTTTTTTGCTATTTTTTTAATTTGATCAATTTTGCAAGGTAATCCATTTAAATGGGTAGCAATAATACATTTAGTTTTTTTTGTAATTAATTTTTCTATTAAAAGTGGATCGATATTTAAAGATTCATCAATATCAATAAAGACTGGTTTTGCCCCAACATTTATTATTGCATTGGCTACAGAAACCCATGTATTAGCAACAGTAATAACTTCATCATTCTTCTTTATATTTAAAATATTTAATGAAATTTCAATTGCATCCGTTCCATTAGCGCATGTAGCAATATATTTTGATTTTACTACTTTTTTTAATTTATTTTCAAATTCTTTTACTTTCTTTCCAAGTATAAAATCACCATTATTACCAATATTATTAATTTGAAATAAAAAATCATTTTTTATTTTTTTATAATTTTTATTTATTTCAACATATCTAATTTTTTTTTGTTTCATAATTACTTTTGAATATCTTAATAATTTTGTTTAAATCTTTTTTTTTAATAAATTCATGAACAGGTAACGATATTGTTTCTTTTGAAATATTTTCAGTGACTGGGAAATCACCTTTTTTGTAGCCCATACTTTTTGCTGCTGGTTGCAAATGCATCGGAACAGGATAATGAATTTTTACATCAATTCCGCTTTGTTTAAGTTTTTTAATAATGGTCTTTCTATTCTTTTTAATTTTTAAACAATATAAGTGAAATACTTCAATTGCATTATCATCTCTAATTGTTAATTCTATTCCTTTAAGATTCTTTAATTTATTATCAAGGTACATTGCATTAGAGATTCTTCTTTTAGTAATAAACTTCAATTTTTTTAATAAGTGGTTTGCAACCACTGCTTGAATAGTATCTAATCTAGAATTGTAACCAAATAAAAGATTTTTGTTTCTGCTAACTAAACCATGATTTCTCATTAAAGAGAGTTTTTTAAAATCACTGAAATTTTTTACCACGATATAGCCACCATCGCCCCAAACATTTAAATTTTTAAGTGGATGTAAACTAAAACAACCCATTCTTCCAAAATTACCAGCAAATTTGTTAAATCTTTTTGATAAAATGGCATGGCAAGCGTCTTCTACTATCGGTATGGAGTATTTTTTTGATATTTGATTTATTTTGTCCATGTTGCAAATTTTTCCTGCCCAATGAACTGGTACTATTGCTTTAGTTTTTTTTGTAATTTTTTTTTCTATTTCTTTTGGATCTATGTTGAAATCATTTTTAATGTCAGCAAATATAGGTTTTGCACCGGAAGTTACAATTGCACCAATTGTAGCATAAAAGGTGAAAGGGGAAGTTATAACTTCATCTCCCTCTTTGACACCAAGGCATTTTAAACTTAATCTTATTGCATCAGTACCACTTCCTACAGCAACCACATATTTTGCTTTGATCAGTTTTTTAATGTTGTTTTCAAAGATATTAACTTCATTTCCAAGTGTAAAATCATTGACCATTATAACTTTAGAAATTTTTTTAAAAATTTTCTTATAGTCGGAAAATTGTGATGATAAATAGTTATGATTTATTTTAAGACTATTATCTTTGTATTGTTTTGGAAGATAATTAAAATTTTTATTCATATAATTTCCTAGTTAAATACTATTAGTATATAATTATTTGTATAATGATTACATTTTTTATACCATTTTATAATGAAGAAATAAGAAAAAATTTACAAATTTTTCTTCCAAAATTATCTAGATTTATTTCTTTAAGAATAAATAAAAATAATAAATTTATATTGGTTAATGACGGAAGTACAGACAGCACCAAAGAGTTACTTGAAAAGTTTGTTGTCAATCATAAAGACAAAAAAAAAATAATATTAATAAATAATAAAAAAAACAGAGGTGTTGGATACTCTTTTAAAAAAGCAATAAAATTTTGTAAAACAAATTACATAATGCCAATTCCATCTGATAATGATGTGCCTTTAATAAATTATAATAAATATTTAAAAAAAAATGTAGATTTTATAATGTTCTTCAAATCCAGTATGGAAATATATTCAAGGAATAGATATGCCTTAACAATGTTGTTTAGAATCTTTTATGGTTATTTCTTTGATGTGCAAGTTAATTATATACAGTCACCATGCATATATAAATGTAAAATTTTAAAAAGATTAAAAGTTAATTCAGATAGAATGAGTTTTTGGCCTGAATTAAATATCAAGATGTTAAAATTAAGAATTAAATATGCAGAAATACCAATGATATTTAATAATAGATCTGATATAGATAGAACAGTTTCATTTTTAAATTTATTAGAAGTAATTTTGCAGTTTGTTAAAAGTTTTATTGATATAAATTTAATAAATAAAAAAATATATAAATACAAAGCAAAAAAAATATATTTTTCATGATAATATATTTTACCTTCGTTAATTTTATAATTTTATTTTTTTTTCAGATTATTTTCTTTAAGATCTTAAAATTTAAGAAATATTGGTATTTAATTTCAATATTGTTGTTTATTGCGATTTTTTTTTCTTTAAATAAAAAAGTCTTTTTTTCTAATGATTTTTTTAGCTATCTAATTTTTAATTTTATTATTTTATTTTGTTATCTAATATTTTTAACTTTAATCTTTAATGAGAGTCCCACGCTATTTTTTTTAGAAAATAGTGATTTCGATAGATTTAAAAAAAAAGGTTTTGTTAAAAATAGGTTAAGTTTAATGCTGAATGATGGTTTGCTAGATGTAAACAATAAAATTACCTCTAAAGGAAAAAAGTTACTCAAAATTTCAAACCTTTTGAGCAATATCTTTTTTAAAGAGAATGATTAATTTTTTAATTATTAACTTAATTACAATGATAATTATTAATAATATAAGAATTAATTCTTTTAAAAAAATAATATATTTTTTAATAATTAATTTACTATTGATAGTTTTAATATCTAATAGTCTGGCCCAGAGTATGGAATATTTAGTTCTATTAATTTGTATGTTATATATTTTTGTAAATTGTTATACTGTTAGGTATAGTTCAATTAGAATTCAAATATTAAGAGATTTAAATTCAGGAAAAAAAATTATTAATGAAGAAGATCTTTATTATGATAGAAAAAAAAGACTAGAAACTAAAAGCTCTAGCTTCATGAGAAAAAAACTTTTTATATTACTTTCTTTTATCGTTAGAAAATTAAAAAAATTACTTATTTAAATTTTTATCTAAATATTTTGTTTCTAATTTATTTAAAGTATTTAAATTATTTTCATAAAATAAAACAATTTTTTTTAAAGAAATGTTAAAATTATTTTTAGGCTTCCATCCAAGATCTTTTATTGTTTTTTTACAATTTAATTTATAAATTTTATCTTTTCCTGTTCTATCTTTATTTAATTTAATTAGCTTTTTATAATTATATTTTTTAATTTTACATATTCTTTTTATTACATCTTTTATTGTATAAAACTTGTTAGTTGAAAAATGGTATGAAGATTTTATTTTACCTTTTTTAATAGCCAAATATATGCCATTTGAAAAATCATCAGTTTCGATAAAACTTCTTTTACTGTTTCCATTTCCTTGAAGTGGAAATTTTTTTTTAGTCAGAATGCTTAAAACGACTTTTGGTATTAACCTATAGTTAGGTTGTCCTATACCAAAAAAATTAGAAAAACGGCAAATTATATATGGAAAATTAAATGATTTTCCATATGATTTGAGCAACATTTCAAATGAAAGTTTTGAAATAGCGTAAGGGGTATTTGGATTATACAATTTATAATTTTCTTTAACCTTTTTTTCATTAGAGCCAAAAACTTCTGGCGTAGAAATATAAATATATTTTTTTATAAAAGAAAAGTTTTTTATTTTATTTATTAAAATTGATTTATTTTTTAGATTTATATTTAGATAAACTTCAGGATTTTCCCAGCTTTCATTGACCATACATAATGAAGCAAAGTCAACTATATAACTTGGTTTAAATTTTTTTATTATTTTTATCAATTTGTTCACATCATTATTTAGATCAACATGTATGTTTTGGAGATATTTTAAATTTTCATTTGATAAATGTGGTTGATATAAAATATTTTTTTTTTGTCTATAAGTGCTAAGAACAAAATATTTTTTATAAAGCATAAAATTTGCAAAAGAAGAGCCACTAAAACTTGAACCGCCTAAAATCAATATTTTTCTCATTTTTTTTTATTTTATTAGTTAAATAATTATTTATATACTTATTTAATTTTTAAATAATAACTATATTAATTATTAGTGAAAATAATTGAAAAAAAAAATAAAAAATATAACGTAGGATTAGCACATGGTGTTTTTGATATTCTTCATATTGGACATATTGAATATTTTAGAAAAGCAAAAACTTTATGTAATAAATTACTAGTATCAGTCACTGAGGATAAGTTTGTAAACAAAGGTCCTAATAGACCTGCATTTTCAACATCTGAAAGGGTAAGAATGCTAAATTCAATTAAATATATTGATCAAGTTATCGTAAGTAAAAACTTTTCTGCAGTTAAAATTATTAATCAATTAAAACCAGATATTTATTTTAAAGGAAAGGACTATAAAAATTTAATAAAAAATCCAAATAGAAATTTAAAATTAGAAATCAATGCAGTAAAAAAAAATAAAGGAAAATTTTTCATAATTGATACTAAACTAAAGTCATCGAGTAAAATTCTAAACGAAAATTTTAACTATTTAGACAAAGAGGTTATAAATTTTTTAAAAAAAATTAATAAACAAAATTTTGGAGAAAAATTAAAAGAATATTTATTTAAAATTTCTAATAAAAAAATTTTAATAATTGGTGAGCCAATTATTGATATTCACTGCAATGTAAATGTGCTAGGAAAATCTCAAAAAAGCAATGTTGTTTCAACAAATTTTGTTAAAAACGAAGAATTTGGAGGAGGTTCGATTTTAGCAGCTAATTTTATGAGAGAATTTTTTGAAAAAGTTGATTTATTAGCTTTTATAAACTCAGATAATATTAAACTATTTAACAAGTTTTTGAATAAAAAAATAAATTTAAAAAAAATTAGTTCTGAAACTGAAAGAATAATAAAAAAAAAAAGATTTGTAGATGAGTACTCAAAAAATAAATTATTTCAAATTAATCATAACGAAAAATATAAATTATCAGATAAAAATGAAAATCTTTATTTCAATAAATTAAAAAAGATTATTAAAAATTATGACGAATTAGTAATCTTTGATTATGGTTATGGATATATGTTTGATAAAAATTTAAGATTATTTAAGAAATATCCAAACAAGATAAATATAAATTGCCAGACTAATTCCTCAAATTTTGGATTTAATTTGATAAGCAAATATTATAACGGAAATATTGCTTCAGTGGATGAGGTTGAGTTTAGACTTTGTGTAAAAAATAAAAACGAACCTATCTTATCTTTAATTAAAAAGAATAAAGAAATAATCAATAGATTTAAGATATTTATTATAACTATGGGCATAAAAGGATGCTACATAGTCCATAAAAATAAAGTTTTTTATATTCCAACCGTTTTTAAAAATACATTTGATACTACTGGATGTGGAGATATTTTTTTTTCAACGTTCGTATTTTTTAATTCATTAAAGAAATTTGGTATTTATGAACTTGGGTTATTGTCTCATATTGCTGCTGGTATGCACGCAAATTATCAAGGAAACAAAAACCTTATCAACAAAAATAATTTATTTCAAATTATACAAGCAGTCGTAAAATAGATTTATTAATATGTTAATCTAGTGTAAGTATTTTATAAATGAAAGTTTCAGATCATATTGCAAATATTCTATCCAGGAATACCTCAATTGTTTTTGGTGGACAAGGTAGTAGTGTGATACATTTAGTAGACAGCATAATACAACATAAAAAACTTACATTTATACCAGGGCAAAGTGAACAAGGCTCATCTTTAGCAGCAGATGCATATTACCGAACATCTGGCAAAATAGGAGTTACACTTGGAACAAGTGGCCCAGGTATTCTAAACTTTTTACAAGGTATGGCCTGTTCATACTTTGACTCTATACCATCTCTCTATATAGCAGGGGCGCCAGTTGTTTCACACCTTAGAAAAAATAAAAATATAAGACAAATTGGATTTCAAGAAATGGAAGTTCAAAACATGGTTAAACCAATTACAAAATATTCTTGTTTAATTCAAAATATTAATGAGATTGATTATGAATTTAATAAAGCAATTGATATTGCATTTAATAATAGAATGGGGCCAGTTTTAATTGAATTACCAGATGATATTCAAAGATTACATATGTCAAAAAAAAAAAAGGTGTACTCATTTATCAAAAAAAAAGTTTATACGAAAAGAAATTTTAAAACTCAAAAAGTTCTAAAATATTTACAAAAATCAAAAAGACCCCTTTTAATACTTGGAAGTGGTATAAGATTAAGTAACTCAACAAATTTAGTAAAAAAATTTATTAATAAATATAACTTACCTTATAGTTGCAGCTGGGGAATGGCAGATTTATTTAAAAGTAATGATGAGTTGAATGCAGGTAGTTTTGGAGTTGCAGCAACAAGATTTGGTAACTTCACATTACAAAAAGCAGATTTAATTGTTTGTGTTGGAGCACGACTTGGAACTCAGGTTGTAGGAGGAGATCCGAAGAAATTTAGTCCAAATTCTAGGAAAATATTAATTGATATCGATTATAATGAATTTAAAAGTCAAAGACTACCCAAAATTGACATCAAAATTAATGCTGATGTTAAAGATTTTATGCAAGCTATTCTTTCTGAAAAAATTGAAGTGAAATCAAAAGAAATTAAAGAATGGGTCAAGAATATTAATAAACTAAAAATTTCATATCCAGTTTTAGTAAAAAAAAATTATGAGAACAAAAAATTTGTAGATCCGTATTATTTTTTTGAAAATTTATCATCAAACGTAAAAAATAATTCTATAGTCATACCCGATGCTAGTGCCAATCTAATATGGACCTATCAAGCTTTTAAGATTATTAAAAATATCAATATGTTTACTGCATTTAACCATTCGCCAATGGGATACTCGATTGCCGCAAGTGTCGGAGCTTACTTTGGTAATAAAAAGAAAATGATTACAGCAATTATAGGAGATGGATCAGTTCCTATGAATGTTCAGGAACTTGAAACAATAAAAAATTATAATGTAAATGTTAAAATTTTTGTAATAAATAACAAGGGATATTCACTCATTAAACAGACGCAAGAAACTTGGTTAAATTCTAGATATGCAGGTGTCGATAAATCAAGTGGACTAAGTTTACCTGATAATAATAAAATTGCAAAATCCTATGGTATTAAAAGTATTATTATAAGAAATAATAATGAGGTTATTAAAAAATTAAAAAAAATTTATCAGACTAAAGGGCCATTATTAATAGATGTAAGAATTGACCCAAGTTCAAGAGTAGCGCCAAAAATAGATTACGGCAAACCTTTACATGATATGAGTCCAAGATTGCCTAGTGAAATAATTAATGAAATAATGAAAAACTAAAATTATGTCTCATTTTGATTATGGTTATTTTAGTTTTAGTAAAAAAAAGCCAAATGAGAAAAATAAAAATCTTGATAGAAAAAAACTCTTAAAGTCTAGAAACATCAAACGGAGGGTTATAGCTAATGAATTTGGTCATGGCTTTTATGATGGTGATAGAAAAAACGGATATGGCGGTTATAAATATGATGGAAGATGGAAAATTTTTTTAAAAAAAATAATTAAAAAATATAAATTGAATAAAAATTCAAAAATTCTTGATATTGGTGCGAAAAAAGGATTTTTCATTCGTGATTTATCTATTTTGCTACCTGGAATAAAAGTCTATGGAATTGAAGATCACAAATACCCAATTCTGAAATCCCATGAAAGTGTTAGAAAAAAAATAAAATTTGTAAATTCATATTGTAACATTGACTTTCCAAAAAACCATTTTGATTTTGTTCATGCTCATAATGCAATATATAGATATAGCTTCAAAGATTTGATAAAAATTATAAAAATAATTTCTAAAATTTCAAAAAAATCTCACATCACAATTCCATCATATGAAAATAATCAAGACAGATCAAAATTTTTAGATTGGTCGCTGTTGGGTGGCATTATTTTAAAAGAGAAGGAATGGAAACAATTATTTAAAATACTTGGATACAAAGGGGACTATTATTTTACCGGTACAAAAAGTTATGGAATTTAATAATGTTTTTTAAAGCTGCAGTTTTAGTAAAAAAAAATAAGATTAAAATTTTTAATTTAAAAAAACCTAAATTAAATAATTCTCAGTTATTTATAAAAATACTATATTCTTCTATATGTCATACTCAATTATCAGAAATTAAGGGAAAAAGGGGTGTCGATAAATTTTTACCTCATTGTCTTGGGCATGAGGGCATAGGTGTAGTAGTTGATAAACATAAATCGATAAAAAAATTTAAAATTAATGATTATGTTTGTCTCAGCTGGATAAAAGGCAAAGGCAAGGATGGTGGAGGAGTTACTTATGAGAAAAGTGATGGAAAACTAGTTAATGGGGGACCTGTACACACTTTAAATGAATATGCTGCTATAAGTGAAAACAGATTGTATAAAATTAACAAAGATAATAATCTTAAATCAAAAGTTTTATTAGGATGCGCATTATCTACTGCTTACAGTGCATTAAAAAACAATTCATTAAATCAATGCAAATCAATTTGCATTATAGGCTGTGGTGGTCTTGGGCTAGCAACAGTTCTTATTGCAAAAAAAATTGGTTATAAAAAAATAATAGTAGTTGATAGAATAAAAAATAAATTAAATAGTGCAAGAAAACTAGGTGCAACAAACTTTTTCAGATCTATAGATTTTATAAAAAAAATTTCTGATTTAGATGTAGTAGTAGAATGCACTGGTAATATAAAAGTTCTTAAAAATTCAATAAATTTTCCAAAAAAATTTGGTGGTAAGTTTATCTTTATTGGAAATTATCCTCATAAAAGCAAAATTAGTTTAGACCCTTGGTTAATAATTCAAGGGGTAACTTTTATGGGTGCTTGGAATGATCTAGTTCCTTTTGATAACATGTTTAAAAAATTAGAAAAAATTATTAAAGGAAAAAATTTAAATCTTTTTTTTGGAAGTAAAATTTATCAATTAGATAATTTAAGTATGGCATTAAAAGATTTTGAAGAAGGAAAAGTTATAAGACCATTAATAAAATTTTAAAAACATTATTTTTTTTGGTAAATAAGTTTTTCAAACTTTATCAATAAATAATATATTGAAATAATTTGAATACTAACCAAATGTTTAGAAGTGGCCCACCCCACAATATTTGGAATTAATGCTAATACAATAATGCTCAAAAAATAAATTTCAATTTTATTTGCATGAAAATTTTTAAAGTTTAACTTAAATTTTTTAAATAATAAAAAAAAGGCAACTAGTATTGAAATATTAAAAAAAAATCTATTTATTATATGACTAAAGATAACTGGATTTTCAAATTTTCCATCTTTTGGATGGACACTATCTTTATGAATATTAAAAAATATAAATCTTAATTTAATCGGTAAGTCTTGGATATAATTTTTAAGATTGCTTTGAAAATATTCTTTATTTTTCTGTGTGAAATGATCATGTATTTGCCATTCATTTGTAAGATGATTAGGAAGTTTTTTTTTTGGAATTAAATCAACAGATTTTTTTGGATAATATTTTTTAAATTCATTATTTAACACAACTTCATTTAGAGTTTTTGAATTACTTGTAATATGAGAAGAACCAAAGGGAAACCCGCCAGTTTTTATGATACCAAAAATACCCCAAGATATAATTGCTAAAATTGCACCTAAAATCGGTAGTGATTTGAGGATTAATTTATCATTTTCAATTAAAAAAATAACAATAGGTAATATCATTACTATTAATAAGACTGAGTTTTTAGTTAAATATAATAAAAAGAAAATAAAGGAAATTAAAAAATATTTTTTTGAATTATTTGTAAATAATAAAATAAATAAACTAGGTAGAAGAATTGCTATAATGCTATCAGCAAAATGAATATTTAAAACTACATGTAGATTATAGGGAATTAAAAATGGCAAAAAAAACAAACAGAAAAAAAATGAATTTAACCTAAGAGATTTAGAGGTAATTAATACACATAAAAATAAAACAGAAAACAAAATCAAACTTTTACAAATAAATATAAAGAAAATATTTTTTGATATTTTAGTTAGTAATACAATCAAAATTGGAAAAATAGGTAATCTTTTTAGATGGTACTTAATTCCCTCATCATCTACAAAACTATATTCCCAGTAATTATAAATATTATAAACTAAAGAGCCATATTCGAACTCTAGTTTTTTTAATAAGATCTTATAATTCACATCAATAATATCAAATTTATTGATAAAAATATTACAGTAAATCAATGTTAAAATTATCAGTATAGTTGAAAAAAATATATAAATATAAAAGATAGATAATTTATCTAGTTCATTTATATTTTTATTTAAAAAAGATTCTTTTAATAATTTATACAAGATTTTTATTAAGCTCTTTATTTCTAATTAATATTGTAAATTCTAGACTTATTCTTGTTTTCCTCCCACCTGATAAGCCACCATGCATAAGTTTATCGTTAAAAATAAAGCATTGGCCATTACTAGAATTAAATATTCTTACATTCATTTTTTTATTCACAACACCGGGTTTTACCAATCCATCATTTCTTTTATTCTTATTTTTTAAAACAATCTTTTCTAAATGAGATTTAGGAACATATCTTAAACCATTTTTTCCTTTTTCACAAAAAATAGGTATCCAAATTTTTATTCTCGTAAATTCTTTTTTTATATTTACCTTGTTCAATGTCCAAAACCATTCATCTCTATGAAGAGGACTTACGTCTTTGTTAAAAGGTCTAACAATTCTCCAATCAATTTCTTCATTATAAATTTTTTCAAAATTTAAAATTTTAAAATTATTAAATATCATTTTTAATTTTTTATAAAATTTCATTTTTTTTATTTCAGAAATATATCTAGGGCTAATAAGACGATTTTTTTTTTGCATTATCATTTGGTGATTGAGTAAATGTGAATATTGATGGTAATTTTTTAAATCAATATTATTAAAAATTTTAATTGTCTCACTCTGATAATTTTTTAACAATTTAAGAAAATTTTTTTTTATTATTTGATATAATAAATGAGTTTCTTTTTTTGAAATTATAAACTTGTCGTAATATCCTTTATCTATAATTATATCTTTAACTATTTTTTTTTTTAACATAATTTTTAAGAATAATTATTTAAACTTTCAAGATTAGTAGCATTTAATATTGAACCAGTTAATACATCAGATTTCTCAGAAAATAAAAATTTGAACAAGGGAGTTAATTCATTACTTTTTAACATTTTTTTTTTAGTTAAATTTTTTTCTAATCTATTGAAAATATGTTTTTTTTGTTTTTTAAGTCTTTGCATTGAACCATTAGTAGATAAAAAGCTTCCAGGTATCACAAGTTTAGTAATAACTTTTTTTTTAAAAAATTTGTGAGCTAAATTTTTATTATAACTGATTAATGTAGCTTTTGAAGCTGAGTAACCAATTGAAGCTATAGAGTGGGTGCTTGCTAGACTTCCTAAATGTATTATATTTAATCTATTATTTCTAATTTTGTTACTTATCAGAATTTTATTTATCTCAAAAATACTATAAAAATTTAATTGCATTAGTTCTTCAAATTTTTTTTTACTAATTGTATTACTTCTATAACCTAGACCCCCTCCAGCACAATGAATGACAGTGTCAATTTTATGATTTTTAAAACTTTTATTTAACTTTATAATTTCATCATTTTTAAAAAGATCTAAGGGTATTGTATCAATTTTTTTTAATATATTTTTAATTCTTGTATTTTTATTTACTATACCGATTAATTTATATGATTTGTCATTTATAAGATTTTTTATAAGATCATATCCCAAGCCATTGTTCGCGCCGGTTATAAGAATTTTTTGTTGACTCATTAATAACCATTTATAAGGTTATTTCAGATATAGTACATAATAATTTTTTTTAATATAGAAATCTAAATTATCTTTCACCCCATAATTACCACATGGAGAAGTCGAAAACATACAGTATCTTTTTGGTTTATAGAATTTTTTATTTTTAACTGATATTTCCTCAACCCCATGTTCAAAATTCTTTTCATCCATTGCATAATATTTTGGCCAAGGATAATTATTATAATCATTATTATTTTTAGACATTCTTATAAAATTCTTAGTCACAAAAACTGTAAAACAAAAAATCATTAGAAAACTAAAAAAATTATTTATATTTTTTTTATAATCACAAAATTTGAGACAAATACTAGCAAAAATTATACTTATGAAACTAATTAAATATGAGTAGCCATATCTAAAAACTGGTACTTTTAAAAACCAAACAAAAGAGGAGAATAACAAAATTATCATTAAAATTAAGTTTGTTTTGTTTTTAGGACTTTTTAAAATAGATTTTTTCGAAAATCTTAAATACAAAATAAGTCCAAATAAAAATAATACATAAGGAATCATAATATTTAAAATTTTTTTTAAATGCCCTTTTGACCAATATTTGACCCAAAAAAATTTTTTTGAATAATCTTTTTTTGTAATTGCCTCAATATTATATTCATCCACATATTGTCTGTAATTTGGCCAATCTTTTGTCCAAGCTTCATTTTCATTTGATAAATTTTCAACTTTACTCATATCTGTCCATAGAATGCCCTCAATACACAATGATTTAACTGGGTAAATAATACAGCCAGAAACAAATATATTTTTTAATAACCACAAAGTTGTAAAAAATATTAAGAAATAAAATCTTTTAATTTTAAATAATCTAAATATGTTTTTTTTATTTAAAACTAAAAAAATAAATAATCCAGAGAGCAAAAGTGTGACTTTATTTAAGATTATAAATAAGATTAAAATTAAACAATTACAAACTTCTTTAATTTTAATTTTATTTATGGTTAATATTTCAGAAATAAGAAAGAAAAATAAAAAATGAGCGGGTGCATCATTGCCATACTCACTGTAACGATTCATTTTATAAGTGATAAAAATTAATGTTGAGATTAAGAAATAAAAATGAAAGTTATATTTTTTTTCTTTATTATAAAGATAGATTTTATTTGAAAAATTTATTATCACTGATGAAGCTATTAATGCTTGGGCAAAAACTATCCCATTATCATTAAATATAAAATTGTTAGATATTGCTGATAAATATTGGATAATTGATATATGACCGTATCTTGCGTGGAAATTAGTTAATCCAAATATTATTTTTTCATAATTTAAAATTTTAATATAAGGTAAGTGGTATAAACCAGCATCTGGTCTGTAAACATTACTCTCAACTATTAGTATGGTTATTAGAAAAGTAGAAATTGTTAAAAAACCTAAAAAAGTTTTATTATAATAAATTTTGATATTTTTAATTATTATTATGATTGGTATTATAAGTATTGCTGTATTTAACCATCGATTTAAAGGAAAAAAAAAATTTAATAAAAGAGCTATAAAGCTTATAATTATCAATCCATAAATCAATTGAGAAGTAAAATAATTTAAGTCCTTTTGAATTTTATTTGATAAGATAAATCCAAATGGTGTAAATAATAAAACAATAAAAAAAGAGCAAAAAATAACTGAAATCATAAAATAAATGAAACAACCAAAATTAACAATAATTATACCCGCTTACAACGAAATTAACACAATAGAAATTTTAATTAATAAAGTTTCAAGGATTAAAGTTGATAAACAAGTAATAATTATTGATGATAACTCTAACGATGGAACAAAAGAGATTATTTTAAGTAACAAAGATAAATTAGATAAAATAATTATTCATGAAGTTAATAGAGGAAAAGGTGCCGCGATAAGAAGCGCCCAAGAATTTGTTGTAGGTAAATATGTCATTATTCAAGATGCTGACTTAGAATATGATCCTGAAGATTATTATAGTCTTTTAAAAAAGATAGAAGCAAATGAATTTAAGGTAATATATGGATCACGTGTACTTAAAAATAAAGACTACAAGATAGCACAGAATTTTAGCCACAATCTAAGAATATTAGGAAATATCTTTCTCACCAAGCTTTCAAATTTGATTAATAAACAGAATCTGACTGATGCACATACCTGTTACAAGCTTTTTGACAGTAAACTATTTAAATCTATAAAACTTGAAGAAAATGATTTTTCTTTCTGTCCAGAAATAACAACAAAAATTTCCAAGCTCAATATTCAGATATCTGAAATACCAATTAATTATAACGGAAGATCATATCAACAAGGAAAAAAAATTGTTGCTAGTGATGGATTAAGGGCTATATGGACTTTATTTAAGTATAGATATTTTTAAATGTATATTTCTATTAAATATAGTCTTGTCAAATTTTTGGAAAAAGTTCCATTTTTACAGATGTATATTTATAACAATTTGAGATATTTAAAATTTCTTTTACCTCATGACAAAGATTATTTAGGTTTAAAAGTATTATTTGATTTAAATGAAAAGAGAACTTTCGTAGATATTGGAGGAAATATAGGTTTATCAACTATTAGCTTTAGACAAATGGGATTTAGAGATAATCAAATTTTAATTTTTGAACCAGATACAGATTTAATAAAAAAATATTTATACAAAGTTAAAAACTATTACTCTAATTTGAGGATTTTTCCTTATGGACTATCTAATAAAAATGAGTCCAAAACCATGTTTAAAGCTACATACAAAGGTATATCTATACATTTAAATAATAGTTTCAGTAAAAAATATATTTTAGAAAAAATAAAGCATAATTATCCAGACAAATATAAAGATTTTACATATAATAAAGTTCCCTTTAAATTAGTAAAATTTGATAATATTATTTATAAAAAAAAAATCTGTTTTATAAAAATTGATGTTGAGGGATTTGATCATTTAGTCATTAAGGGTATGAAGAAATTCTTAAAAAATGATAAACCCGTTTTTCTAATTGAATTTAATATATCAAACTTTTCAGATATCTGGTTGGGTTTGAAAAAATATTATAATTGTTATTCCTTTAATGTAGATAATAATCTTTTTCATAAATTATCGGACATTAAAATTAGTAAATTATTAAAAGGACATGTTTTTGATAAAAAATATAATAAAAATAGTATTAATTTATTCTTGATTCCAAAAAACTTTAAATTCAAATTTAAATTAAATTAGAGTTATAAAATTTTATGAAGAATTTTTTTAAAATAAAATGTTGCAGGATTTGTAAAAATAAATCTCTAGAAGAGGTAGTTGATTTAAAAAAACAATTTATTCAAGGGTCTTTTATAAAAAAAAATTTCCCTAGTCCTTACAGTTATAAAATTCCTCTTAAATTACTACTTTGTAAAAAATGTTTTCTTGTTCAAACATCTCATACGGTAAATAAAAGTTTATTATATAGTAACTATTGGTATTCTTCTGGGATAAATTCAACAATGAAAATCCACCTTAATGAAATCGCTAATGAAACCAGAAGTTATTTTAGTAATAAAAAAAAGGTAAAGGTACTAGATATAGGATGCAATGATGGCACGTTGTTAAACTTTTTCAAAAAAAATACTGAAAAATATGGAATTGATCCAAGCCAAATTATTAAAAAAATTGATAAAAATAAAGTAAAGACTTTTAATGATTTTTTTCCTCCTAAAAAAAACAGTTTTAAAAAACTAAAAATTAAATTTAATATAATAACCTCAATAGCTATGTTTTATGATATTGATGATCCCAATTTATTTACTGAAAAGATAAAATTTTATTTAGAAAAAAAAGGTATTTGGGTATTTGAATTATCATATTTAATAGATATGATTAATCAAAATTCATTTGATACTATTTGTCATGAACATCTAGAATATTATTCAATCACCACAATTAATTATTTACTAAAAAAAAACGAGTTAAAACTCTTTAAAATTTCTAGAAATAACATTAATGGAGGAAGCATAAGATGTTACGTCACTCATTATGATAATGATTTATATGATAACAAAAAAAATCTTAGAGATATAGACTACTTAATAAAAAATGAAAAATTAGTTCAAGTAAATACAAAAAAATATTATATTAATTTTAATAAGAAAATCCTGAGGATTAAAAATGTTTTAAAAAAGAAAATTATCGAAATTAAAAAAAGAAATAAGAAAATTTATATTCTTGGAGCATCTACAAAAGGTAATACAATTTTACAGTACCTCGGGATTGATTATAAATTAATTCCATATGCAGTTGAGAGAAATAAAAATAAAATTGGTGCATCTACAATTGGAAGTAAAATTAAAATTATAGGTGAGGATTTAATTAGAAAAAACCCTCCTGATTATATGTTAGTTTTACCATGGCATTTTAAAAAAGAAATTGTAAACAGAGAAAAATCTTTTATAAAAAACGGGGGAGCACTTATTTTTCCTTTACCAAAAGTTCATATTGTTAATAAAAAAAATTTAAAAGTTAATGCAAAATAGAATAAATAAATTTTCTAAAATTTTTGTTGCAGGCCACAAAGGACTTGTTGGATCTTCTATTGTTAGAAAACTTAAATTTTATGGATTTAAAAAAATTATTATTAGATCAAAGAAAGAATTAGATCTAAGAAATCAGACAAAAGTCGATAAATTTTTTAGAAAGTATAAACCAGATGCAGTTATTAATGCTGCAGCTACCGTAGGGGGGATTTATGCTAATAATAAGTATAAAGCAGATTTTATATTTAACAATTTATCAATTCAAAATAATTTAATTCATTTATCTTATATTCATAAAGTAAAGCAGTTAATATTTTTAGGTTCGAGTTGTGTATATCCCAAAAAATGTAAACAACCCATAAAAGAAGAATATCTTTTAAATGGTGAACTTGAAAAAACTAATGAGCCTTACGCTATAGCTAAAATTGCAGGTATTAAAATGTGTGAAAGCTATAATTTTCAATATAAAACAAATTTTAAGTGTTTGATGCCATGTAATACATATGGACCAAATGATAATTATAATCTTTTAACTTCACATTTCTTTCCTGCGTTGATAGCTAAAGTTCATAAAGCAAAAATTAATAAAAAGAATAAGATTTTTCTATGGGGAAATGGAAGAGCACTCAGAGAGCTAATGTATGTGGATGATTTAGCTGACGCATGTATTTATTTTATGAATAAAAAAACAAACCATAGTTTAATAAATATTGGAAGTGGAGAAGAAAAAACGATAAAACAATACGCTAAATTTATAATTAAAAAACTTGGTCTTAATTTAGATATAAAATTCGATAATACTAAACCCAATGGGACTCCTAGAAAGATCCTAAATTCTTCTTTGGCTAATAACTATGGCTGGAAACCTAAAATTAGTTTAGAGGAAGGATTTGAAAAAGTTTATAATTCTTTTCTAAAAAAATATTAATTTTTAAAATAAATTTTTCTAATATATTGTTGAGTAGGAGTCTCAAAGAATTTAAAAGAAAAATAAGCTAAAAGAAATACAGAAAAAATATAAAACAATAAAAACCAATTTTCATATATTGGTAAATTATCATAACCAATATTTTTAAAAACAATTACCACAAGAAGTTGAAACGGAAAATGTATCAGATATGTCCCATAAGTCATATTTCCTAATAATCTAATAATTTTCAAATATTTTATATTAAGATTAAGTTTTATGGTTGATAAAAGAAGAATAGCACACGAGTAAGAAAGAAAAAAAATAAAATAAAAATATTTAATTTCGTAAACTTTAAAATACCAGCAAATAAAAGGAATTAATATGACTAAAAAAAAATATAGTTTAGAATGGAAATATTTTATCATATTTTTTTTTTCAAGATAATTATTTAAAATATAAGCTAATCCACCACAATAAAAAAAAATTATACAATCAAATAATATATAATTTGTATCTGTTAATAGTTTTACCAGTAAGCATGTAGATATAGTAATTAAATTAAAAATTAATGATTTTCCAAAAATTTTTAAACTTAAAAAAAAGATTATGTAAACTATTATTTCAATTGATACAGACCATATGGGACCATTAAAACTATAACCTTTTTCAAATCCCCAATGACTTATAAAAAAAAATTGAAGTAGAAAATGATATAAATCATTAATTTGATATACAAAATAATTTCCAAATAAATCAAGGTACTTTTCTTGAAAGATTAATACAATTATTAAAGTTATGAAATGCAAAGGGTAAAGTCTTGAAAATCTGTTAACAAAGAATTTTTTAAAGTTTATTTTATTTTTTGAAATTAATTCTTCATACTTATAAAAAAAAATATAACCACTAATACACCAAAAGACCAAAACTCCTGATCCACCTATTTCATAGAATATTCTTAGTAATTGAGTAAATGGTAATTCGTTTTTGTTGTAAGAGGTATCAATTGAAGCAAGAGAAAAATGTTGATAATGCCATATCAAAACAGAAAACGATGCAAAAAATCTCAATAATTCAATAAAATTAAGTTTATTTATATTAGATTGCATTTTTAAAGTTAGATCTAATTCAATACATCATCAATTTTATATTTTAATGACCTCAATCTTTTTCCTGGAAGGATCCCAATATATCTATTTTTTTTATTATAAATTTTTACACCCTTAAACTTTTCGTTTGAACTTTTAACTTTATTAATTCTAAAATTTAATTTCATTAAGTCTTCAAAGTTTTTATTAATACTAACATTTCCTCTTATACTATCTTTCTTAGACATAAGAAATCTATAAAATGATTTATAAATTATACTAAATTTTTTTTCTTTTTTTTTGATTATAAATTTAGGTACTATTTTATTTTTTTTACTC